>Ga0210377_10005703_pt1 | contig 10196 bp, 11 predicted proteins | sample PLM4_65_b1redo_FD_155480 | JGI IMG/M metagenome (GOLD analysis project Ga0210377, IMG submission 155480) | Groundwater sediment microbial communities from an aquifer in East River, Colorado, USA - PLM4_65_b1 redo | ecosystem: Environmental > Terrestrial > Soil > Riparian zone | place: USA: East...
CGGTTTGAAAGCAGCCTCGAGCTGCTCACCAGTGGAAGTGACGAAGCGCAGTTCGGCGCAGTCATTTTCATCCGCGTCACTCCATTGACTCAGGCAATTGAATTCATCGTTGAGAACTTTGGTTACACCCGAGGCGCGGCCATCATCAATGGATAAGCCTTCGGCGGCTGGGACGCCTGTGTTGTGAAAGTCATTGTTGGTGAAGAGTGGCCCATTATGACACTTGATGCATTCCGCCCGCCCGATGAATAAACGCAACCCCGCCACTTCATCCTCCGTAAGCGTGGTTTGCATAGTTTCATAATCATTGTTTATTAAGGCTTCCACATATTTGTCAAAGCGCGATGGACCAGGCATAATCAATCGTTCATATGCAGCAATTGCCTTACCCATGTTTGCGTAAACCTGGGTTATCGTCTCACGGTCTGTGGGAGTCATCGCATCCCAAGCTGCGCGAGCGGATGAGTCGTCCACAGGCCCCGCTGAATCAGGGAAACGTGTACGGTCAGACAGATCAGGCAGTTTGCCAAAGATTGATTCGTATTGAGTACGATATTGTTCATCGATCAAATGCGCATACTGTGTGCGGGTGCCGCCATGCTCGACCGGGCTTTCCATTGGGCCGAGCGCCTGCGCCCACTGACTATCCTTGCGTCCATCCCAAAATAACCAGGGACTATATGCAGTACCGATAATTGTCATGGTTCTGCGTGTCGTTGTCCCCACACCCTGCGCCAGCGGCAAGCCATCGTTGAACATTTTATCGGGCATGTGGCAGGTGGCACAGGCTACTTTTCCATTGGAACTGAAGCGCATGTCGAAGAAGATTGCGCGACCAAAAGCTGCGGCTTTTGAATCATCTGCATAGGCGTTGGATGGATCTGGGGATAACGGAGGCAGGCTTCCGATCCAGAGAGACCGAAGCGTTGCGACTTCCGCTTCATTCCATGATGTTGGCCTGTTCGCCGTCCAAATGGCAGTTGCTGCGGCAATGAGTATGATTCCGCCCACGATCCAATAAGTGCGTTTCATGCTTCTTATTCCAGAGTCAGATTGAATGTGATCGTATCGTTTTGTGCGCCTACTGTGATGTTGAAGCGTACTTCCCACCAGCCGAGCATCTGAAACTTCATGCCCTCGACAAGATAATCACCGTTGCCCAGGTTTTGAGTCACTTGCGGGCTGGTTGGCAGTCCGTGACCATGTTGAGGCATACCGCCATCCACGGTGATCTCGGCATTATCCACAGGCTGGCCGTCAGCGGTTTCGACATGGATCGTCCACGTGTGGATCTGGTTGAGCGGCGGAGTTGCAGAGTCACTCGTCCACGAAACGCGAAACAGGCCGTTATCCGAAAGATGCGTAGTGGATGTGTCCAGGCTTGTTGATACAGGTTGGTTTCCCATCATCAACGGGTGCAGATAACGCGGGCCAATGATCGGCATGAGGAAAATAATAGCGGCCAAAACCACTATAACGGTGATGACTGTGGTAACGATTACAGTAACTGTTTGCTTCTTCATTCTTCAACTCCTATTTTTGAATATTCACCTCATTTTAGTCGCAATATATGAAGATATTGTAAAGATTAAGTAAACCTTTGGCAGGCACTTCATGGTATTGTATTCAATTTGAATAACATTAAAGGGGAGTGGCTAAAAGGATGGGCTAAAAAAACCTCTCACCACGGAGGTCACAGAACCCACAGAGATTTTTAAGAGGTCTTTCTCCGTGACCTCTGTGTGCTCCGTGGTTAAATCTTTTGGAAGCCCACGAGATTAGCCACTCCCCATTAAAGGGTGATTTTCTTCCTATTTTTTTTGCTTGTTAATCACTACATTGCATATCCTAATTAGCGGCTTGATTCTCAGGAGTATAATCTTTTTACAATCTCGGACCGAATGGCGCGGGCAAATCCACGTTTATGCGGATGCTGGCAACCATCACCAAGCCCACCGATGGAAAGATTTTGTGGAGCGATGTAGACGTTGTCAAATCACCCGACCACACGTATCGCGCTCGTCAACAAGGGTCAACTCCTGCGCGAATCCGCGCCCGAAGATCTGCTCAAAGAAATTGAAAATAAAGTCTGGGAGTGGGCGGTCGCCAGCGATGAACTCGTCAAGATTAAACAGAACCATATCGTGAGCGGAACGATCCGCAGAAGCGATGGCGTGCAATACGAAAGATGCTTTTTTCATGATGTTCTCCAGAAATATGTATTACTGAATCTGCGCTTCCAATGAGGCGATGACCGCGTCCATTAATGCGGTCGGGAGTTTGCTGCCGCTTCCGCCGCCGCTGGTGGAGGTGACACCTTCAGTGGCTTGTTTGGTGGCGCGTGCTTCAGGTGACATGCCGCTGCCTTGACCAGGTGTGCCGCCACCGCTACCCATCGTGATGCCGTTGGTGGTTGCCCATTCCTGCATGTTCGTAAAGATCATCTTCACTTATATATTTTTGGGCCGCTTACGGCGCAGAGACTCAACGCCCATGAAGATCAGTGTGAATGCGATGGATAATCCGCCGATAGCCAGCAGGAGGATGTGCCAGTCGAAGGTTTGCTACCAGGCAATTTGTTGAGCTTGGGCTTGACCTTGCGTAACTGCAGCAGGTTGTTGAGTGCTCTGCATGCTGGATTGTGTAGTGGTCTGTGAGTTATTCCGCATCCAGGGCGGGCCGCCTCCGCCGCCTTTGGCTGGTACGGCGACTTCAGGCGCAGTCGCTTCCCACTGACGGATAAATCCCACAATGGCTTGAATATCAGATTCAGTCATACGGTCTCCCCAGACAGGCATGGCAGTGCCGGGTACGCCGTTTGTGACGATCTGCTGAATGGCAAGGTCGCTCGTATCCGTCAAGAACGATTTAACATTCAATGCGGGCGCGCGCGGTGTGCCTTGTCCTTCGGGACCGTGACATCGTGAGCAGTTTGCGGTGAACAAATTACCGCCGAGAGCAATGCTTTCTTCTGTGGTTGGGATGGGGACATTTGGCGCAGGCAGAATCCCTGCGGGTACTTCATCCCAGCGTTGGACGAGCGTCACCATGGCGGCGATTTCCTCCGTGGTCAGAGCATTACTCCAACCTGTCATGAGTGTTCCAGGATTCCCAAAAGTAACAGTACGCGTTAATTCGTCAGGAGTTTTTTCGCGCACAAGCGGATCATTCAACGCAGGCGCAATGCCTGAGCCGAGTCCATCGGCACCGTGGCAGGCCACGCAGTTTGTTGCGAAGATGGTGATGGCGGTTTGCAGTATCGCTCCGTCGGGTAGATTGGCTATCTCGGCGAGCAGAGCAGGGTCGGGTTCGGTGGTGAACGGGACAAGCGGGGCAAGTCCCAAGTTGACGACTCGGTCCTGGGTCGCGTTCCAATCGCCCGATTGAACCAATCCAACCAGTTCTGAAATTTGATAGTCGCTGAGCGGCCCGCCATCTTCCTTGCTCCAGGCAGGCATGGCAGTGTTGAAGCGTCCGCGCGCGATGGTTTTGGTGAGGTCGTCATACGCCATCGTTTGCAAGGCGGGATTGTTCAACGGGGGAATCGAACTGATGCCCTCGCCCGACAATCCGTGACAGACCGAGCAGTTTTGGGCGTAGAGAGTCATTGCGTCATCGAGTTGGATTTGCTGGATTTGGGTCTGCGACTCAATGATGCGTGTGGGTTCATTGAGCATGTAATAGCCAAGACCGATGACGATAAATTGAGTCGCCAGAAGGCCAACCAAAACTTCAAAGAGACGTGTACGATTTTGAGGTATGTTCATGATTAATTCCTTCCAGACCTGACAAGTTTTAGAAACCTGTCAGGTCTTTTGTTATGGATAAACGACCTGTGCGGATTCAAAGGATTGGCGTTGAAGCAGGTTGCCCGTATCTACTTTGATCTGACCTTCTTCAATAGTTACAGCAAACAGATCCAGCGGACGCGGGGCTGGCGGATTCTCAACCGTGCCTTGCTGGTCGAACTGTGAGTTATGGCAGGGACAGATAAATTTCTGCGCAGTTGAATCCCAGGGGACGGTACAGCCAAGATGTGTGCAGCGATGATAAACAGCCATAAAACCGCCGTCACCAAGGCGCACCACGTAGAAACGTCCGTTGGAAATATGGGTGACCGAGTTGGGCGGAAAATCATCCACGAGGCCAGCGTTGATAATCGAGCCAAATTCCCCTTCGGTCAGGCGAGGCTGCAGGTAGGCAATGAAAACGCCTGCTGTTTCAAGCAGTGCCAGTCCGCCGAAGAATGCCCAGGCAATTTTCAGAAAGTCACGGCGGGAAGGTTCGAGAGGGGTATCAGACATAAGAACTCCATGATTGGTAATTAGTAAATGGTAATTAGTGCGTAGCGATTGGCATTGCCCACGGCCAATAGAGTGACATGCCCGGGCCGCGAAAGAAGATGCCAATGATAGTCAATACAATAAAGGCAATAAACAGGAAGGTGGCAATGAACAATACGCGCTCTTCAGTATCTGCGTGAAAAAATTTGACCGTCCATTCATCCAACAAAATGAGAGGGAAGAGGATGACTGCCAATGGAATGAGTCCATTTGAGAGGAGAGTATCCCAAGTGGGCAACCAGAGACTCCAGTTCAGAACAAACTCGTCAAACAGAACCCAGGTGGGCGTGAGAACGAGCGCCATGCCAATCGCCAGGACAGTCAGCGAACGTCCGCGGTGTGAGCGGAAATAAACTCCCACGCTGTTGAGATTGATATCGAAAAACGGCAGGAGGAAGATTCCGATGACTGCCAGACTGGGCAGGATGATCGCTCCGACCAGCGGATGAAAGTGCAGTAACAATTCCTGCAAGCCCATGAAGTACCACGGCGCTTTGGCAGGGTTGGGAGATACATCCGGGTTGGCAATGCCTTCCAGCGGAGCAGGCACAAGCATGGCAAAAACTAAAAGCAGGGCAAATGCTGCTAATGCAAAAACCAGCTCACGGCGGACGAGATGCGGAATCGTCGTGACACGCTTGATCTTCAACTCTTGCCCTGAGCCTGTCGAAGGGTCATCCAATTTTTTGGGCAGGGTCAATCCGCTGTCTTTGCGGACGCGCCAAAAGTGGTACATCACCAGCCCGAAGATGGAAAGCGGGATGAGCGAGATATGCATGGAATAAAAATTGAGCAGGGTATTTGCGCCGACTTCGGGACCGCCAAGAATTAATTGACCGAGCCAGTTACCGATCAGCGGCACATAATTGATAATGCTCGTGCCGACGGTGATCGCCCAGAAGGCAAGTTGATCCCAGGGCAAAAGATAACCTGTGAAATTTGCGGCGACTACAAGTAAAAGCATGGCGACGCCGATCAGCCAGTTTAGTTCGCGCGGCGGGCGGTACGCGCCTGTGGCAAAAACACGAATTAAATGAAGCACCGCGACAATGATCAACAGGTTTGCACTCCAATGATGAAGGTTGCGGACAAGTTCGCCAAACCAGACATTGGAATTGAGCTCAAGGATATCAAGGTAGGCTTGCGGCGCGGCGGGTGTGTAATTATTTTGCAGGATGACGCCTGTCAGCCCCAGCACAGCCATCAACAAAGCAGAGAGTCCACCCAAGCCCCAGCTATAAGTCCAGTTCATAGTGGATGCGACGACTTTGGTGGGATGCAGGTGCAGGATAAGACTATCAACCACCATACGCATACGTCCACGATCATCCGCTGGCATGCCATCAGGGACGAGACGCTCGCGCATACGATCAAGCATCGAGTCTTCTTTTTCGGGTATGGGTGATTCTTTGGTCATGGCTTCTCCTGGGTAAAAAAGAATATTACCCAGTTGTATCCATTCAATTTATTAACCCCAAAAAGAATGTATGAAGATTATATAAAGGACAGAGCGTCATATATTTTGCGCAATCTTGTTTGTATATTTAATCATTCTTTACATTTGAGTTCTATCATGGGGGCAGTGTTACCAACAAACCGTAACCAACAAACTTGAAACTAACCAATAAAAAAGAGGACATCATGTTCAAAACACTAAAAACCCTTCTGGCTGGAATTCTAGCCGCAGTAATCGTCATCGCCATTGGAGCAAGCGTTTACACAGCGTTTGCCGCGCCTGGCACAAATATCTTCGCCGCACAACCGCAGGCTGTCACCACCAATGGAAACGGTAATGGTGGAAATGGAAACAGTGGAAATTCAGGCAGCACAGGTAATGGAACAGGCACTTCGGTGCTTGACATCCCATCATCTGATCTAAGCGCCGACGAAGCCGCAGCCCTGCTTTTCATGCACGAAGAAGAAAAACTCGCGCGCGACGTATACAACACGTTGTATACAACCTGGGGAATTCAGACCTTCCCGAATATCGCATCCAGCGAACAGCAACACATGGATCAGATCAAACTGCTGCTCGACCGCTACGCTCTAACCGACCCCGCTCTTGCTCCTGGACAATTCACGAATCCTGACCTTCAGGCTTTGTACAACCAACTTGTCGCACAGGGCAGTCTCTCCATTGGCGACGCGCTGAAAGTGGGCGCAGCCATCGAAGAGATTGACATCCTCGACCTGCAAACCCGCTTTGCCCAAACAGATAACGCCGATATTCAACTTGTCTACAACAACCTGATGAACGGTTCATTCAGCCACTTGCAAGCTTTCACAAGCACGCTTACCCAACAGACAGGTGAAACCTATCAGCCGCAATACCTGCCTGCTGACCAATACCAAATCATCATTACCAGCACAAACGGTAATGGAAATTCAAACGGAAATGGCAATCAAGGCTCGAATGGACAGGGCAACGGCGCACAAGGTTCCAATGGACAAGGTAACACTACCGGCACAGGAATTCCGCAGGCAAATATCAGTGGCGCAACGACAGTGCATGGCATCGTCAACAGCTTCGATCAAATGGGACTGAGCCTAACCCTTGACGATGGTTCAGCATTTTATGTCCAGCTTGGCAACTTACGTTACAGCCAATTCATCGGTTTCGCGCCAGCAGTTGGCGAGGGTGTTACGGTCAACGGCTTCCCCGATGATCAGGGCTCATACAGCGCAATCACTGTTACATTGGACTCAACCGCTCAAACCTACTCCTTCCGCGATGAAACAGGCCGTCCGCTTTGGTCGGGTGGAAATGGCAATCGAAACGGAAGCAGGCCATAGGTCCGCACAGACCGTGAATCGCAAAACAGGAACGTGGAATCCCGCGCTCCTGTTTTGCATCCACCCGTATCTTTTGTTCATGCTCAACGTCATAAGAAGTGAGACACCGTGATTTCAGAACTCGATCTATTAGTGCAGGCCCAAAAACTCGATACTCGCGCTCTGGCAGAAATTTACGACCTGTACAGTCCGCGGTTGTATCGCTACGCCGTTCGATTGCTCGGCGATGGCTGCGCTGCCGAAGATTGTGTGTCTGAAACATTCAGCCGTTTCCTGCAAGCCGTGCGCGGCGGCAGGGGGCCGCGCGACTACCTGCAAGCGTATCTCTTTCGCACCGCGCATAACTTCGTTGTCGATCATTATCGTCATCAAAAGCCTGAAAGCATTCTCAATGACGACACGCCCGATTGCGAAGACATCGAAGAAAATGCCGGTTTGAATATCCGTCAACAACGCGTGCGCTTTGCTCTGGCTGAATTAACAAACGATCAGCAGCAAGTGATTGCCTTGAAATTTCTCGAAGGCTGGGAGAACGAAGAGATCGCGCGCGTATTGAACAAACCTATTGGCGCGGTCAAATCCCTGCAACATCGCGCGCTGGCACACTTGCAGAAAATTCTTTTGGATGACGAGGCATGAAAATGGATAAAGATGACAAACTCGATCCGCGTCTTGCGGCTTTATTGGATGAATTAAAACCCGCTTCTGTTCGGGACCCTAAAGCTGCTGCCCGCGCAAAAAGTAGATTCTTAACTCAGGCCGTATCTGCAAGCGAAGAGCAGCGTCATAGCATATGGACAATCTTTCAACAAAAGGAGAAATTTGCTATGAACATAATCATGTCCTCACTCGTTGTACTCGGGTTGCTGTTCGGCGGAAGCGCCACTGTCTTTGCCGCGCAGGATGATCTTCCCACTCAACCGCTCTATCAGATCAAACTGGTGAGCGAAGACGCAAAAGTCTGGTTCGAATCTGATCCCAATGTGAAAATCGAAATGCTGATGGAACAGGCGCAAACACGCACGGAAGAAATGGCAGCGTTGACTCTGGCAGGCGTCACTCCTCCCGCTGAATTAGCCATCCGCGCGCAGGAACGAATCCAGCAAGCACTTCAATTGACAGCCACACTTGATGATGCCGCAATGCTCGCCGCGCTTGACCGAATCCGCACGCACCTGCAAACACAGGATCAATTGATGACCCAGCTTCAGGATGGATCCTGCACTGAGTGTGAGCCGATCCTACAGCAAACGCGCGAAATGCTGCACACTCAATTGGGGCAGGTCGAAGACAGCCTGGCTGACCCGAACCAATTCCGCAGCCAGAACCAGACCCGCACCACGCAGACCCCATTTGCAACTGGCAGCGCTGTCACGCCGCAAACATCATGCACTCCCGCCTTGGATGGCATGGGTCAACAGAATGGGAATGGCAATCCGCCTGCTGGTACACCTATTCCGCAGGATAATGGGAACAACCAGAATAACAATGAAAACAGTAATGGGAGCGGAGATGGCAACATGAATGAAAATAATAATGACGGCGGTGGGGGCGGGGATGGTAACGGAAATGGGACTGGAGATGGGAATGGATCCGCTCCCGACCCCGGTGATCAAAGCGGAAAACCCTAACAAAACACAACATCCTGTTGATTTCAACAGGATGTTGTTCAATTAATAAAAAGTTGCAACTTTTTTGGGACATCTGCATCAAAACAAGTGGTTAGGGTTACTTCTCAAGTCCCCGATCGGTGAAATTCAATCAGCAATAAGAACCATTTGCAATACCCTACAAATGGACAACTTTGAAATTAAGGAAAAAATATGCCCTTATATGATTATCAATGTAACGAGTGCGGGGAAGTATTTGAGTTGATGGTTCGGTTTTCCGAGGCCAGCAAAACCCAGATATGCCCAAAATGCGAGAGCGAGAATACACAGAAAAAGCTTTCCATTGTCGCCTCTTTTAAGGTCTCATCCTCTGGATCAAGCAGTTCAGCCAGCAGTAGCTGCGGGTCCTCAGGATATACCTGAGGCGGCTGATCATTAACGACCGTGTGTCGTTTAGAAAAACAAACAAGGATATCCATCAAATCAATTAAACAGAGGAGTCTCATGGGTATAGCAACAGTAAAATGGATCGAAGGAAAGCAATTTATCGGGGTTGATTCGACAAATCATTCGGTTGTTCTTTCCACACCGAGTGAAGGGATAGGGATCAAGCCGTCAGACCTATTGCTCATTGCAGTGGCATCCTGTTCGGCAGTGGATGTTGTCGAAATCCTGGAAAAGAAACGGATGACCCTCACCCACCTCGAAATCAGTTCCAGCGGCGAACAGGATCAGGATCCACCCTGGACATTTCGTAAAATCCACATGCACTACAAAATTGGCGGAAAGAATCTGACAGAAAAAGCCGTAGCGCAAGCCATTCAACTTTCAGAGGAAAAATATTGCTCAGTTGCCGCCACCATCCGTGGTACTGCCGAGATCATCACTGACTTTGAAATCCTGGAAGAGTCTGTTCTTGAGGCTGTATAGCTTTTCGGCCCTTCAATTGCTTCGAAGATATTCAAGGAGAAACTTATGTCTGAATTAGGATTTCACTCAACACTTAACATGCCGTATGAAACTGCGCTCGAAAAAATCACCGAAGCTCTCAAAGTTGAGGGCTTCGGCGTACTGACAAATGTTGACGTCAAGGAAACAATGAAAAAGAAACTGGATGTCGATTTTCGCAAATATACGATTCTGGGCGCCTGCAATCCTCCTCTGGCGCACAAGGCGCTCACTGCCCGTCCCGATGTGGGTTTGTTGTTACCGTGCAATGTGATTGTGTACGAGGAAGGCGACGTGACTGTGGTTAATATCATTGACCCTATGTCCATGACCAACTTCATTCAGGATCCGGCATTGGATTCAGTCGCCGAGGAGGCACGTCAACGACTCAAACGGGTTTCAGAAGCCGTTCAGAAATAAGAATAAATGATGGCGCATTTTAATTCATCTAAGTCTCAGTGGGAAGAAAATTAAGCACTGCTGGACCGATCCTCATCTGGGA
>Ga0210377_10005704_pt1 | contig 10195 bp, 7 predicted proteins | sample PLM4_65_b1redo_FD_155480 | JGI IMG/M metagenome (GOLD analysis project Ga0210377, IMG submission 155480) | Groundwater sediment microbial communities from an aquifer in East River, Colorado, USA - PLM4_65_b1 redo | ecosystem: Environmental > Terrestrial > Soil > Riparian zone | place: USA: East...
GATTTCTCATCGCGGCTTTTTCCTCGTCCGTGAATCCCTTGACCTTCTTGTTGATTGCGGCGGTGCTCTCCCTGGCACCGCCCGCCACATCGTCCCGATGCTTTTTCGGGAGGGCAGGTGTGGCGGGCTTGGTTCGATTTGTTTTCATTTCGAGCCTCTTTTTTGTTTGTTCGGTTTTGCATCCGCTTTGCGGCTTAGGCCCATATCCACACGTTCCTGCACCAGTTGCGCTCCCCGTACTTGTTCTTGCCCGATAATGCTCAACGTCTCGGTTTCTTGCGCCTCAAACTCGGCGCGTAGGGCGACGATCTGCGCTTCCAGCGCCTTGCGTTTGCGTTCCAATTCGAGTCCTCTGCGCTCAGTTTCCTGATGGCGTGTCAACTTCCCGGCTTGCTCTTGCGCCTCTTGCGCCAGCCGAGCCGAGCCGGTCAGCACGCCACTCGCACCAACGTACACATCGCGCAATTCCACACCGTGGTCGGTCAGCAGGAACTCGCGAATCTGGTTCGAGTGCGCCATACCGCGCGATTTCAGGATGTACAAGCCGCGATTGCGCTCACCTCCAATTTCGATGGTGCGCAGTAACAGCCAGGTGTCAATCAGGGACGAAATGGCAACTTCAGATTGCTCAAGCGCGCCACCGCTCGTGGTTAAACTGGTGAACAAGCCCGTGATCTGCTCCATTTTCAGAAAATCCACCAGCCGCATCAACATGGATTTGACTTCGACCTCATTGCCCCCAATGATGAAACTGTTCAATGGATCCACAATCACAACCTGCGGTTTGAAGGCGTTGATCGCTTTGTGCATCTTCGTCAGGTGCATTTCCAAACCCGCAAATGTGGGGCGGGTCGCCTGAAACTGGAGCAGACCATTCTGCACCCACGGTTGCAGGTCAATCCCGATGGAACGCATGTTGCGCATGATCTGGTTGGGAGATTCCTCAAAGGCAAAAAAGAGGGCACGCTCGCCGCGACGGCAGGCGGCTTCGGCAAAGTGCGCGGCGAGACTGGTCTTGCCGGTGCCGGCTGTGCCAGAGATCAGTACGCTGCTACCGCGGTAATAGCCCGCGCCGCCCAGCATAGCGTCAAGGCGCGCAACGCCGGTGGGAATGCGTTGGGTGGAGGCGGCTTGTCCCAAGCCAAGCGATGTGACCGGCAGTACCGAAATGCCATCTTCATCGATCAGAAATGGATACTCATTCGTCCCGTGAGTCGAGCCGCGGTACTTGACCACTCGCAACCGCCGCGAGGAAACCTGGTCGCTCACACGATGGTCGAGCACAATAACACAGTCGGATATGTACTCTTCCAACCCCTGGCGCGTCAGCGCCCCATCACCGCGTTCACCGGTGATAATGGCAGTCACGCCTTTTTCTTTCAGCCAGCGAAACAGGCGGTGCAATTCCGCACGCAGGATGTGCTGATTAGGCAATCTGGAAAAGAGTGACTCGATGGTATCCAGCACAACCCGCTTGGCGCCGATGGAGTCAATGGCATGCCCGAGGCGGATGAACAATCCATCCAGATTGAATTCGCCGGACGCTTCAATTTCACTGTCACCGATGTACACAAAATCCAGCGCGATCTTTTTGCGCGCAATCAGGTCTTTCAAATCGAAACCGAGCGAGGCGACGTTTTTGGTCAGGTCTTTGGCGGTCTCTTCGAAAGCCATAAAGACGCCCGGCTCGTTGAACTGCGTTGCGCCGCGTACCAGAAACTCCATGGCAAGGAGAGTCTTGCCACAGCCCGCGCCGCCACAGATCAGCGTCGGCCGGCCTTTGGGCAATCCGCCGCCGGTGATTTCATCCAATCCCTGGATGCCGGTCTTCGATTTGGGTAGTTGCGTTCTTGATTTTGCCACTCTTCATTTCTCCTTGTTTGCCCTGTCATCCTGCATTCAGTAGCGCAGCGGCTTTGCCCAGCAGTTTTATCAATCTCTCAATTTTCTTGGCTGTGCTCTTCGTAAATCAACCGGACGCCCCCAAACGTGCGAATAACTATTTCGACACCTAATCATATAACAAGTAATCCCTGTCTGCCTCCCCCAAGTGGGGAGTGTCTGTCTCCGCCACTTGGGGGAGAAAGAATCAGGAGACGATGTGGTTACGCAGCGCAAGGGTTACGGCTTCTGTGCGGCTGGCAACGCCTAATTTGGACAGGATGTTACTTACATGGGATTTGATCGTGGATGGACTTACGGTTAGTTTTCCAGCGATCTGCGTATTGTTCAGTCCTTCAACCATCAAGGCTAGAACTTTACGCTCGCGCTCCGTCAGGTCGAGGCCCGGCGCTGGCGGTTGATTAGCTGTCTCGACCAGGGCTTGAGCAGCCTCGGGAGAGAGAGTGGCGCGACCAGCGTGTGCAGCGCGGATGGCTCGAACCAGATCGCCTGCAGAGACATCCTTGAGCAAATAGGCAATCGCCCCGGCCTCCAGCGCGTTCTTGATAAGTTTCCCCTCTTTGAAGCTGGTCAGTGCAATGACTTGTACTTGTGGAAACTGCTGGCGGATGGCATACGTCGCGACTGCCCCGTCCATATCTGGCATAACCATATCCATCAGAACCACATCCGGCAGGACTTCACCGCAGAGTTGGATGGCGGCTGCGCCACTTTCGGCTTCGCCCGCCAGTTCCAGGTCATCGAAGGCTTTCAAGAAAGCCGCCAGGCCTCTGCGCACCATCGCGTGATCGTCAACGAGCATAACGCGAATAGGTTGGGAGGGGGAAATTGTCATAGGGACTCCTTTGGTGGGGTTTGAGTCCAGCGGATCGTGAGTTCAGTACCGTGACCAGGCTGGCTCGTAACTGATAACAGCGCCCCTGCGGCTTCCGCGCGTTCGCGCATCATGCTCAAGCCATAGTGACCTGAGAGTATTTGTTTAGGGTCAAAGCCCTGGCCGTCGTCACGAATACGTAATTCGATCACGGCTCCATCCTGCTTTAGGTCTATCTCAACCTGGCTGGCTTTGGCATGTTTGGCAACGTTATTAAGCGCTTCCTGACACACGCGATAGAAGGCTACTTGTGCTTCGGCAGGGAGGAAGAACTCCCCCGTTACGGTAACAGTGACAGGGATATTGGTTCGGCCTGAGAACGCATTTGCCAACAGACGCAACAGGTCACTCAGACTTGAATCGGTCAACGTTGAGGGCCGCAGTTCGGCCAGAAGTGCGCGCATCTCGGCCATCGCGCCTCGAGTCAAGCGGCGCAAATCCTCGAGCGATCTCCGTGCCTCCTCCTGATCTCGGTCCCATAAGCGCGGCAGGACTTCGGCAATCAGACCCGCGGAGAAGAGGCTTTGGTTGACAGCGTCATGCAAGTTACGCGCCAGACGCTGTCGTTCTTCCAATACCGCGAGTGCCTGTGCATTTCCATATAGTTCCGCATTGATCATGGTGATCGCGGCCTGGTTGGCTACACTAAGAGCCAGGTCAGCGTGATGGGATGTGAAGTAATTCCGCTTTTCGTGCGCCACACCCACACTGCCGATAATGCGGCTTTTCACTGCCAGCGGCACCCACATCCACGACTGCATTTCTTCGAGCAACACAGCAGCCCCATCATCCAGAAGCGAACGCAGAAATTTCGCCTGCGGGTTGTCACTCCACACATCGGCAATGCGAATGGGACGATGTCCGTTGAATAACGCGGTCAGGTTTTCAGGGGTATTCAAGTCAATACGGATAGGCGTGGATTGTTCCAGTTGTTGTGTCCCGCGCATTGCCAGGGTGACCAGCGTAGAGTCTTCCAATACGAATAGTCCGCCATGTGTATACTCGATGATCTCTCGCAATTGGTCGAGGATCAAACCCGGCTGGAGTTCAAGGGTGGATGCCAGAGTATGGGAGATGGCGAGCAGAGTCGCCTGTTCGCGCATTCGGGCTTCTATCTGTCCGCCTAGAATTTTTTCCGTTTGGATGCGCGGACTGACATCTCGGATAACGCTCAACAGGCACGGCCGGCCCCGAAAGTTGACCACTGATCTGCGTACTTCGACGTGAAACGGCGAGCCATCCCTGCGTATATGGACGACGAGCGATTCAATCACGCCACCCGGTTCAGCCGTCCGGACATGCTCGATAAACGAGACATGGCTTTCAGGAAGCATGAAGACCGTTGGATTCAGTCCGATGAATTCCTGACGAGTGTAGCCGTGCATCTCACACGCGGCAGGGTTGGCCTCAACCACCAGGTCCATCTCTATATCATAAATAACCAACCCGTCACTTGCGGCTTCAAAGATGTTTCGATACTCTTCTTCAGAAGTTAAGCGGCTGTCAGAAACTTGACTCATAAAGCTTACCTTTTGCTGAGTTCAATTGCTTGAAGACGATGGATTTCAGCCAATACATCTTCCGGCTTGGTTTCCATTTCAAGGTCTGCCAGGTCACTGTTCGCATGATCTACGATACCCAGCTTGTCTTGTATGATGTCCAGCATTTGTAACACGCGTGTCAATTCATGTTCGGTCAGCAGTCCAATATGTAAATCCAGATCGGCGCGACGTTCAGTCTCTTCGCTCAGGCGGTTTTGGCTGATGAGCACAAATGTTGAAAGAAAAATTGCTTCCAGGGATACAACCATGGTCAGGAGTCCATAGGGGAATGGGTCAAAAACACGCAGACCGAACCGTCCGGTGTTTAAGAGTATCCATACCCCAAACCATACAATATGCACATAAGCGAAAATCATCCGTCCCGAAAAGGAGGTGATGGCGTCGGCGATGCGGCCTTGCAGGCTGCGCTCACGCGCGGCCTTTGTGCGGAGATGGATGATCGTGCGAATATTTCTCTCGATCACTTTACTAAGTGCCGGGTTGTCTTTTTCCTGGTCTTCTTTTTCTTTCTGATTTAGTTGACTCTGTTGCATAAGATTAACATCCTTTCGCTTTGCTTTCCGATAAGGTTTTATTAATCACTGATGTTACGCACCGTCTCGCAGGTTTGTTTCAAAACAGGTGTGAATTACGGCAACCCCTCGATACGGTGAGCCGCGACACTTGCGCCGTATGGAAGTGCAGGTGAGCGAGACGAACCGTCAGGACAACGCCTGCGGGACCTTCCGCGTGAGTGGTAAGGTGAGTTAATTATAATATCCTTTCTACTGCAATAACAAATGTGCAATAACAAATGTGTGCACCACCAGGCTTAGATTGACGTTTCACAACTTAATATGCTAAACTGAAAGTGCTTTCAGAAAAAATATGCCTCCTCAAAAAAAATCACCCACCATCTATGATGTAGCCAAATTGTCCGGCGTGAGTATTTCGACAATCTCTCGTGTGTTGAATACGCCAGATAAAGTAAATTCAGAAACGCACAAGCGCGTGATGGATGCCATTGATCAACTTGGCTTCATTCCCAGGGCGGAGGCGCGCGCCCGTGCACTGCAGAATACAGATCGCATCGGTGTATTGACGCCTTTTTTCACCGCTCCATCCTTTGTGCAGCGACTCAGAGGGGTTGCTTCTTCTTTATCAAAGGCAAATTATGAATTGGTGATCTACCCGGTCGATTCAATGGATCATCTGCAGGGATATATTTCTTCCATTCCATTAATGAGGAATATTGACGGTCTGATCGTCATGTCCTTGTCCCTCGGAGATCAGGATGCACAACGATTGTCAAACAACGGCATGGAAACTGTCCTAATCGAGTATTCACACCCGCGGTTGAACAGCATTGTGATTGACGACGAGTATGGCGGACAGTTGGTCGCCGAGCATCTTATCAAAAAAGGTCATAAAAGTTTTGCGTTTCTTGGTGATATTGAGCCGCCTGAAAGATTTGCGATCCACCCTGTCAAATCACGCTTGACAGGATTTAAACAGATATTGCACGAAGCAGGCCTGTCATTACCTAAAGCATATATCCGCTCAGCTTCCTATACGCAGGAAGAATCCAGACAAGCCGCGCTTGAATTGCTTAGTTTACCCAAACCACCCACAGCCATATTTGCCGGAGCGGATATTCAGGCTTTGAGTGTAATGAAAGTGGCGCGTCAATTAAATATCAAAATCCCAAATGATCTTGCCATTGTAGGTTTCGACGATATTGATGTGGCAGAACATGTGGACCTGACAACCATTTGCCAGCACCTGGATGAATCGGGCAGGCTGGCGGCAGAGATATTGCTTGCACGCATCCATGAAAATGATCGGCCATTACAACACATCAACCTGCCGCTTAATTTGATTGAACGCTTGACAACCTGATTTGCAGCTTAAGTTTGTGCGTTTTTTTCCATGCCTGAAAATTTGATTTTAAGAATCTTATTGACTCCTAGGGAAGTTATGCTATACTAATTATGAAAGTGCTTTCATAAAAACTCTTTCAAATACTTCGAGTCAATCAGTGCAGACTTCTTTTCCACAGGAGGCGCCCTTCCACAATTGACAATCCATCCCCATCACCCACCAAACAAAGTCCATTTAATTTTTTGATAAATTCTCAAGGAGAGAAGAAATGAAAAAAGTACTCTGGCAAGTATTTGCTTTGATGCTCGTAGCTTCCATGCTCTTGGCCGCCTGCGGAACGCCGGCAACCGTAGCTCCTACTGCAACCGAAGCTCCCGCTGCGACTGAAGCCCCCACTGCAACTGAAGCTCCTGCCGTAATTGAGCCTCTGCCTCAGGGCCAGGAACTGGCAGATGCCTACGCGGGCATGTACAGCGGCACCGTCGTAACCATGGCCGGTCCTTTCACCGATGCGGATGCAGTCAAGTTCGATGACTCCATCAAGGCATTTGAAGAAGCCACCGGCATCGATATTCAGTATGAAGGCTCAAAGGAATTTGAAGCCGCCATCACCATCCGCCTCGACGGTGGTGACGCGCCCGATATTGTGGACTTCCCGCAACCCGGCCTGCTCAACACAGCAGTCAAAAAAGGTCAGGCAATTGACCTCAGCACCGTCATCAACCCCGATTGGCTGAAGGAAAACTACAGCCAGTCATGGCTTGACATGGGCACCATGGAAGGTCCCAATGGTCCCATCACTGCCGGTATCTGGGCGCGTGCCAACGGCAAATCGATCGTCTTCTACCCGAAGTCTGAGTTTGACGCCGCCGGTTACACCGTTCCCGAAACCTGGGACGATTTGATGGCTTTGACCGAACAGATCGCCGCCGACGGCGATACCGCCTGGTGCATCGGCATCGAGTCTGGCGCAGCTACCGGCTGGGCGATGACTGACTGGATCGAAGATGTCATGCTCCGCACCACCTCACTCGAAAATTATGACAAGTGGGTCAAGGGTGAACTGAAGTTCAACTCACCCGAAGTTAAGAAGGCGCTCGAATACATCACCGCAATTTGGTTCAATGATGCGTATGTGTACGGCGGACGCAAGTCCATCCCCACCACCTTCTTTGGTGATGCCCCCGCCCCGATGTTCAATGCTCCTCCGCAATGCTGGCTGCATCGCCAGGGTAACTTCATCACCTCCTTCTTCCCCGAAGGCAAGGTGGCTGGCACCGATTACGACTTCTTCTACCTGCCCCCCATTGATCCCGCCTACGGCAAGCCCGTCCTTGGCGCTGGCGACATCTACGCCATGTTCAACGACCGCCCCGAAGTCCGCGCTGTCATCCAGTATTTCTCCACTGGCGAATCCGTCAAGGGTTGGATCGAAGCCGGTGGCGCGATCTCCCCGCACAACGACTCCAACCTCGACTGGTACCAGGACTCGGTCACTCGCAAGGTTGCCGAAATCATCCTGAACGCAGACTCCTTCCGCTTTGACGCATCTGACCTGATGCCTGGCGCTGTTGGCGCTGGCACATTCTGGAAGTACATGACTGACTACGTCAGCGGCTCCGTTGAAGAAGACGCTGCCCTCGATCAGATTGACGCTTCCTGGCCCAAATAGTGCAAAATTGAGTAAGACCGTGTAAAATACAAAGGAGCGGGAAAACATGTTTTCCCGCTCCTTTGAACCTCAATCGGACTCTATTTGATCTCCAGGAGGTATGACCATGCAAAAATCGCAAGACAAGAATTCGGGAATGACAGGCATTGTTGGGGGGTTGACGGCAACCCTGGGGCGGATACTAATCTCATTTTTTGTTCCGGTAATCACTTTCCTTGTACTATGGCAGGTCTTTATTTTCCTGCGTGACAGCGAAGCTCCGCAAATTGTAATTGTACTGGTTGCCATTATCTGGGGTGTGGCTGGAGTAGCGCTGCTTTACGTTGTATCCAACTGGTTCGTGGAACAGCTCCCCGACCCCTGGCCGCAGCGTTTACAGCCCTTTGTTTATGTCGGACCTGCGGTTGTTATCATGGGTTGGTATCTGGCAATCCCGGTGTTACGCACACTGGTATTGAGTTTCAAAGATGACATTGGTATAAAGTGGGTCGGATTCGACAATTACTTTTTTGCATTCACCGACCGCATCATGCTCGAGACATTCCGCAACAATTTATTATGGATGATTGTTGGCACCTCATTTAGTGTGGGACTTGGTTTGCTGATTGCGGTTCTCGCCGACCGCACCCGTCTTGAATCGGTTTACAAAGCAATCATTTTCACGCCCATGGCAATTTCCTTTGTAGGCGCCGGTGTGATCTGGAAATTTGTTTACACATATAAGGGTGAAGGCGTTGGCATTGAAGAGATTGGGTTGCTAAACGCCGTCGTGCTGGCGCTTGGCGGACAATCACAACCCTGGTTGAGTCTGCCGCCCTGGAACAACCTGTTTTTGATCGTGATTATGGTTTGGCTCCAAACAGGCTATGCAATGGTAGTCATATCATCCGCGATCAAGGGTATTCCGCTTGAATTGCTGGAAGCCGCCCGCATTGACGGCGCGACTGAAGTGCAGGCATTCTTCAAAATCACCATTCCTTACATCAAAGGCACTTTGATCACAGTCATCACCACCATTGTCATTTTCAGCCTCAAATTATTCGACATCGTGCGTGTGATGACCGGCGGCAATAACGGCACAAACGTAATTGCCAATGAGTTTTACCTGCAGAGATTTACATATGGAAACACGGGACGTGCATCCGCCATTGCCATCGTTCTGCTGATTGCCGTCATCCCTGTCATTGTCAATAACCTGCGTGAATTCAACAGGGAACGGAGGGCGTTCTAATGGCTGCCAGTTATAAAAATCAAAAAATACGCTCAAGCCTCGTGATAAACGGGGTGCTCATCCTGATCTGTTTCTTTTGGTTATTGCCGACGCTGGGAGTTTTCATCACATCCCTGCGCAACAGCCAGGACATATTCACATCGGGCTGGTGGACAGTGCTGCCCCACAAAGAGAAAATTCAAGCAGGCGAGATCGTCCTTGACGCTTCAGTAAACGTCGATGAGCCAATGCAAATCGAAGGCGCTACAGCGACGTTTGAGGAGTTGCGGCAGGGTGTCAACCTCCCCGACGGACGCACGCTGACCTGGTACGGAAACAAACGCACGCGCACCATTCTGGTCTCAGAAGAGAAGTGGGTCGGATTTTTTTTCAAGCCGTTGACTCTTGAAAATTACAAGGATGTCCTAACCGGAAAAGAGATCAGCTTCACTGATGCCAGTGGAAACGAGATCACCCGCAAGGGAAACAGTCTCGGAGGCGCATTTCTCAATTCGATTGCGGTCGCAGTCCCTGCCACCATCATCCCCATCCTGATCGCTGCATTTGCCGCGTTTGGTTTTTCCTGGCTGAACTTCCCAGGGCGGGGTGTGATCTTCACCATGGTGGTTGCGATTCTCGTCGTGCCGCTGCAAATTTCACTTGTGCCAATTTTGCAGGACTACACCAAGTTGAATTTGAACGGAACCTTCCTCGGAATTTGGCTGGCACATACGGGCTTCGGGCTACCGCTTGCCACCTATTTATTGTTCAATTACATGAGTACCCTGCCGCGCGACCTTTTGGAAGCCGCCTACATTGATGGCGCGTCCAATTTCACGATCTTCACAAAATTGATCCTGCCGCTTTCGGTGCCTGCACTGGCTTCCTTTGCCATCTTCCAATTCCTGTGGGTCTGGAATGATTACCTTATCGCCCTGGTTTTTTTGGGAGACAAAAGCCGCGTGGTCACTTATGCGCTGGCATCCATCGTCGGCGAAAAGGGGCAGGACTGGCACCTGCTTACGTCGGGCGCTTTTGTCAGTATGTTATTGCCGCTCGCGGTATTCTTTGCCCTGCAGCGCTTCTTTGTGCGCGGATTACTAGCAGGCTCAGTC
>Ga0210377_10005705_pt1 | contig 10191 bp, 7 predicted proteins | sample PLM4_65_b1redo_FD_155480 | JGI IMG/M metagenome (GOLD analysis project Ga0210377, IMG submission 155480) | Groundwater sediment microbial communities from an aquifer in East River, Colorado, USA - PLM4_65_b1 redo | ecosystem: Environmental > Terrestrial > Soil > Riparian zone | place: USA: East...
CTGGCCCCCTCGGCTCCTGCCCATCCACTGGATGCCCGCGAATTACCAGACAGCGCTCCAGGCCGCGCCGTTCGTTCGCTACTTCCTGAACAGCGTGGTGGTGTCGGTCGGATCGACGCTCATGGTAGTCGCCACCTCGCTCATCGCCGGGTTCATCTTCGGCAAGTACACCTTCCCCGGCAAGAAGCTCCTGTTCCTGGTGATCCTGGCCTCCGCCATGTTTCCCTTCGAGACCTACATGATCCCGCTGTACCTCACGATGAAGTCGCTGGGTTGGATCAATACCTACCAGGGCATCGCCGCCCCCTACCTCATCATGAGCTTCGGCATTTTTTTGATGCGCCAGCACATTGCCCACAGCATTCCGGACGAGCTGCTGGATGCGGCCCGCGTGGATGGGGCCTCCGAGCTACGGATCTTCCTGTGGGTGATCGTGCCGCTCTGCTCCTCGGCCATCGGGGCCCTGGGCATCCTGGCCTTCATCCAGGCTTGGGCCGCATTCATCTGGCCCCTGCTCATGGCCACGCATCGAAACATGTACATCATGGAGCTGGGGTTGAGCACCTTCCAGTTTCGCTACACGGCGGACTATCACTTGCTCAGCGCCGCGGCGGTCTTGAACACGGTCCCGATGTTGATCGCGTTCATCATTCTCCGCCGACGGATCATGGAGTCGGTCGCGCTCACCGGGCTCAAGGGGTGAGGCCCCCCCGGGGAGTGGCCGGCGGGGAGTGGCCCGACTCAGGGAGACTTCCGAGATGAAAATCGGCTGCGCTGCCCTCTATCCGATTACCCGTTACGGCTTCCCCTACAGCCTCAACGACTATCTGAAGGCGGTCGGCGAGATGCGGGCGGCCGGCTTCGACGCCTGTGAGCTGGAAATCAACGTGGATCTGGACCTCGACGAGTACCTGCGGCGCGTTGGCGAGGTCCGCGCCGCGCTGAGGCAGCACGGCATGACGCTCTCGGCCGTGATCGGCGTCGTCCAGCAGGCGTTCTCCACGGACCAGGCGGCCGCCGACGAGACGCTGCGCCGTTTCGAGCGGCTCTGCCAGTTCATCGAGACCCTCGGGGGCGACACCGCGTGCATCTGCGCCTACATGCCGAAGGAGATCGAGGGGGTGCCCGGCACCGAGATGTATCGGGGCAGCCCACCGCTCCAGGTCCGGGTCCCGCGGGGATTCGACTGGGGCGTCTTCTGGGCCAATGCGGTGGGCCGGTTTGCCCGGATGGCGCAGGTCGCCGCCCGCCACGGGCAGCGGCTGGTCATCGAAAACCGTGTCGGCGATTTCGTGAACACCAGCGACGGCGTGCTGAAGCTGATCGAGGACGCCGGGGAACCCAACGCCGGGTGCCTGCTGGACGTCGCCCACACCCACGCGACCAAGGAGCATCTCTCCCTGGTCATCCCCAAGCTGAAGCGGCGGTTGATGTACGTGCATCTCGCCGACAACGACGGCAGCTCTTCGCGCCACCTCCCGGCGGGTCGCGGCACCCTCGACTTCCCTGCGATCTTCCGGAGTCTCACGCAGATCGGCTACGACGGCTACGCCAACGTGGACTTCGGCGGTGTGCCGGCCGAGCAGATCTGGGAAGAGGTCAAACGCGGGCGGGAATATTTTGCACGATGTCTGGGCGAGTCGGGAACGTAGCAGAGTCGGAGGATTTCCATGGAACGGTCCAAACTGACGGCGCAACAAATCGCGGAGCTGCAACAGTACATTGGGTACGGCGCGGCCTGGCTGGGACCGGTGCTGGTTGGTGGACAGGGGTGCCGGGTCACCGATATCAACGGGAAATCCTACCTTGACTGCACATCGCAGGCCTGGACCCTGGCCCTGGGCTACAATCACCCCGAGGTGATTGAAGCCGCCATCGACCAGATCAGGACGCTGGCGCACGTCCGGGCCGGATTTCCCACCGTCCCCCGACTCCTCCTGGCCAAGAAGCTGGCGGATCTCTGCCCGGGGCGGCTCAACCGGGTGATCAACGCCCCCACCGGATCTCTGGCGGTCGAGGCAGCGATGAAGCTCGCCCTGATCAATCGGCCCGAGGCGCACCGGTTTATCACCTTCTATCACGCCTACCACGGAAGCACCCTGGCCACCATGGCAGCGGGCTGGATGCCGACCCAGACGCCGGGCCGCTTCGGCCCGGGGGTGAAGTTCCTGCCCTTCATGCAGAATTTCGTCCGGGTGCCGAATCCGTATTGCTACCGTTGCCCCCGGCGCGCGACCCACCCAGAATGCTCTGCCGAGTGCGCTGCGCCCCTTCGAGACACAATCCGGCGCGGCGTGGACGGGCCGGTGGCCGCCGTTCTCATGGAACCGATCCAGGGCAACGGGGGCCAGATCCCGTTTCCGCCGGCCTTCGCGCAAGAGGTCCGGCGGGTCTGCGACGAGTTTGGCGTCCTCCTGATCTTCGACGAGATCCAGACCGGCTTCGGCCGAACCGGCCGGATGTTTGCCGCCGAACTTCTCGGCGTGACCCCCGACATCATAGTGCTTTCGAAATCCATGGGCGGAGGCTTCCCCATCGCCGCGGTGGTGGCGGACGATCGACTGAAGATGTTCGAGCCCACCGGCGAGGACGTGTACACGTTCGGCAGCAACCCGATCTCCCAGGCCGCTGCATTGAAGGTGATCGAGATTCTTGAGCGCGACAAGATCCCCGAGCGGGCGGCCCGCATAGGGGCGATCTTCACCCGGGGCCTGCTGGATCTCCAGTCCAAGTTCCCACAGATCGGAGACGTGCGCGGCCCGGGCCTGTTCATCGGAGTGGAGATGGTGAAGGATCCGGAAACGAAGGAGCCGGCCCCGGCCGAGGCTAAGCGGATCGTCGAGGAGGCCTGGAATCGTGGCGTCATCCTGGCCACGGCATCGGCCTTGCCCAACGTGATCAAGATCAAGCCCCCGCTGATCATCGAAGAGGCCGAGGTCGCCTTCGTCCTGGGCGTCCTGGCCGATTGCCTCAAGGCGGTCTTCCCTCGGCGGTGACTATCGGACACAAGCCCTCAGCTTTCGGCCTTCAGCAATCAGCCGGGCCAGGCGCATCGAGGTTGAATGCTGATGGCTGACAGCCGAATGCTCCCTCTGGAGCCACGTTCCATGATCATCACTGCACGACGGCTCTTCGATGGATCGGGATCGGCGATGGCCGAGGATGCGGCCGTCATCGTCCGGCGCGACCGGATCGACTGGGTCGGGCATGCCCGGGATTTGGCAGAGCACCCCGCGGAGAGCAGACTCGATCTGGGGGACGTCACTCTTTTGCCCGGCCTCATTGACATGCACAACCATCTCCGCATCAGCCACGCGGAGGGGGAACTGCCCCGCCAGATGCGGGACTCGGACGTCGCGTATGTCCTGCATGGGGTCCGCCTCCTCGAGATCAACCTCCGGTCCGGCGTGACGACCATGAAGATGAATGGGGACCGGGCATTCCTGGACGTGCAGATGCGGGAGGCGCTCAAGGCCGGGCTGGCCCGGGGGCCGCGCCTGTTCGTGGCCGGCAAAGGCATCAAGTCCTCTCGCTGTACCGGTGGCGTCGTGGCCACGGCCATCTGCGACGGTCCCCAGGCGATCCGCAGGGCTGTTCGCGAGAACGTGGAGGGAGGCGCGGACTTCATCAAGATCTTCGTCTCGGGAAGGATCCTCGGTCCGCGAGAGGAGGTGCTGCGCCCGGCCTATTCACCCGACGAGATTCAGGCTGCGGCGGAGGAAGCCCACGGGAACGGCCGGATGATCGTGGCCCACTGCCACGGGGGCCCCGCGGCCGACGCCTGCATCCAGGCAGGCGTGGATATCCTGGAACACGGGTGGCTGCTCTCTCGCGAGCAGATGGCCCGCATGGCGGATCGTGGGACATGGCTCTGCATCACGCTGGGCGTGCTCCTGCATCCCCACGGCCATCTGGAGCAACACCTTCGAGGACCCGAGGGAACTGCGGTGCGGCAGCGCCTCGACGAGATCCAGGAGAGGATGGCGGGCGCCCTGGCGAGCGGTGTGCGCTACGTCCTGGGGACAGACGCCGTGCACGGTTGCCTTGCCTTTGAACTCCAGGTCCTTGAACGGCTGGGGGGCCGCCCTACGGATCTCCTGCGAGCCGCCACGGCTCTGGCTGGCGGGGCCTTGGGGCGGGTAGACGACCTGGGCATCGCGAAGCCGGGTGCGTACGCGGACCTGATTGCCGTGCAAGGAAACCCCCTGACCTCCCTTTCCAGCTTGGACCGGGTGACCTGGGTCATGCAGGGCGGGCAGGTCCAATGGCCGGTGGCAGCAGATCACACTGCAGCCTGGTGATTCTTACTCGCGCGCTTCGCCAGCATTACCCGCTTCGTCTCGGCCATGGCCCACAGATGAGGCGCCTGACTACGCTATCCCGGTGTGACCGTTACTCCACGGATTCCCATCCTGAGCAGCACGGAGACGATCCGGACTGTGCCCGCGCGGCTCGCCATCGTCCTGGCTGGTGGAGCCATGGCGGGCAGTCCATCGCCTGCGAGCGGGACATCACGGCCGCCTCGGTCAGAGCCACGGTCCTCGCCTCTGGCGGCCCGCACGGTGGCGGGCAAGAGCGTTCGGCGGTTCGGGTGTTCGAGTGTTCGGCAGCTCGGGAACGGCCGAACCACCGAATCCGCCAGAGGCGGAAACAGTCGAACGCTCGTACGTCGGAGTGATTGTCTGCGAGTGTCCGAGTTAGGAAGATGGAGGGGAGGCCCAGGGCTCGGGTGTGATGCGGATCAGGATGCTGGTCTTGCTGGCAAGGCCTTTCCTGATGCGGCGGCCCATCCAGAGCGGAACCATGATCCAGTACTTCCTACGGTAGGCGCGGAGAAGCGCCTCTTCGAGGCCTGGACGGTCGTCCACCCATTCCGCGCGCCCCTCAAAGGACGGACCATCCTTCCTTCCCACGTGCACCGTCACCCGTCCGTTGTTCTTGATGCGCCGGGCCTTGAGGCTCGCACGCTGAGTCGTAAAGTACACGACATCGTCGGAGTACCACAACCAGACAGGGACCGTGCCGGGCTTGCCGCTCCGACCATATGTCGTCAGGTACATGTACTTTGCGGTCTGGAGGGCGTGAAGCAACTGGGAATCCACAACAGGTTCACTCCAGTCGTTCGAGAGCGTACGCACCGAACTCGTAGGTCACCCGTTGCTTCACGCCGTGGCACTCGATGATGTCGCCGGGTCGCACATCATCGGGAAGGAACACCACCTCCTCGCCCACGGCGCAACTCGCCTTCTTGACCTCAGTGACCGACCAGGCGCCGTCTTGTTCGCTCGCCCGGAGCGTGAGCCCTGCTCAATTGGGGCAGTCGAAGGCACCCCCATCCGTGATCCCGGCCGGGATCTCGAGTGCCCGCGCTCACCCCTTGCAGAATGCCGTTGGCACTCTTTTCCTCTCGACTCCCAAGGCTTCGCTGCCCTGAGGTCACACCAGCCCGAGCAGGCGCTCGATCTTGCCCCGATCAAAGCCCACCACTGACTCACCATCGATGATAGTGACAGGGGTCGCCCGGAAGCCCATCTTGATCAGTTCGTCGAGCGCACTCTTGTCAGCCCGAATATCCTTGGCAACGAAGTCCACGCCTTTGCGAGAAAGAAACTCCTTCTCCTGATCGCACGCCCCTCACCCGGGTTGCGAGTACACAATCACCTGTTTCGCCATGGTCTCCTCCGTGCCGCCGCTTGATGGGTCCACTCATTCTCGTTCATCCGCGAACCTTCCTGGAATAACCTGGTCGGCCTTTCGCACCCGTTCACGCCTTAACGCGCGAAGGCCCGGTCGATCCGGTTCTTGATCTCCGCGATCTGGTATCCCTGCTTGTGCAGCCGTTGCGCTTCCAGCGCAATGTCCACGCAGAGGTTTCACCCTGCACCGTGATCGTCAGCAAAGCAGTCCAGGTTGTTCTGGTGCCCGGGATTCCGGTCGCAGCCACAGTAGCACATGACGCGCTCCAGTACCTCGGGGATTTCCTTCGCCACCTGATAGCCCTTGGCGGCATACCCGGTAAAGAGCACCGGTGAGAGCGTGGCCGGTCGCGGGACCCGGGGAATGGCAGGCTTGGCGCCCCGGACAGGACCACTGGCACCACCACTCGTCCACCAGTAGCTACCGATCCCCAGCGCCGCGACGATCAACAATACCCCGACGATCAAGGGTGCCCGGCTACTTGACTTCGCAGCGCCGACTTTCTGTGTCTTACCCATGCCCCCTCCTGTTTACTTCCCGGGAACCCGGGGTGCTCACGCAGCGCAGGCACATCCAAACCGAGCGGCCTCACGCGCTAAAACCACTCTAGGGGATTGAGCCGATCTGGTCAACGCAGACCGGAGGGTCGATTCAATGCGGGCCAACCTGTCCGAACCACCGGACATTTCAGGAGTGAAACGATGGCCAGGGTGGACTTGCATCACCAGGAGACTCACCAACTCCCCCCGGTCCGGGCGATGGTTCGACCCCACCGGCACTTCGCCTTGATCTGGTCACTCGAATGTGACCTTCACCTCTGGCGGCTCCGGCGAGAGCCCAGTGTACCGCACGGTGACGGTCATGCCCGGCTTGGGGGGCAGGAGCGCAGAAAAGGAGCCCAATGAGAGCAGGTCCCCGTTCTTGACCGCTTTCCCCTCTGCCCGGAGCGACTCGGCGATCCATAGGACGGCGTTTAAGGGATTTTCCAACACGTCCGAACCCTTGCCGCCACCCAGCACGGCGCCGGTCTGATCCAGCACCTCGACCTTCATTGCGGCAAGCTTTGCCACCGAGTCGGCCGTGGCGGGCAATGGAATCGGATTCCCGAGGACGCCGAGGCGGGCAAGAGCGTTGACCCCGAGCAGAGTTGGGCCATCCAGCTTGACCTGCGGATCGAACACCAGGTCGGGCATCTCGATGAACGTGCGAATCTCCTTCAGTGCGCCGAGGGCCTCCAGGGGGGTCTTGGCAGCCATCAGCTTCGCCGCATCCCCCACCACCGCCATCATGTCCGCCTCGAGGACAGGTCTGGCGCCGTAGGCGGCTGGTACCCGGGCGCCGCTCTGGAGAATCATTTTCTCGTAGAGGGTCCCCCGAATCGGATTGTCATAGTTGAAGCGCTTCTGCACCGCGGGATTGGTTAGCCCCGACTTGTACCCCACCACACTTCCAAGATCCTTCGCAATCACGGCGGTGTAGCGTTCTTGGACCTTGGCAGCCTCCGCTATGGTCATCGTTGCACCGAAACCTGGGGCCGGTTTCTTTGCCAGCCACGCTTCGGCCACCGCCTTGATGTTCGCCTCCGAGGGCATCTCGGCTTGCGCCGCAAGGGGCGCAAGCAGCACGATCGCGCACACCCAAAGCCATCGCATGGCACATCCTCCCCTTGATTTCACTGTTTTCCTTAACCCCGAGCCCCCTGGCCTCGTTCGATCCCCGCAGAATGGTAGGAGCAACGAGGCACCGGGGTCAATCAGAAAATCCTACCGGGAGGGGCCTCCAATCGAAGTTATGGGGTGAGGGGAGACGTGAGGGGGACGTTGGCGCTGAGAAGACTCTTCCGCCCACCTTCGGCCCGTTGACGGCCAGGGATCTGTACCCAGTATCCCAGCGCCCGGATGGCGGCCCGGCACAACGGGCAGGTGGAGAGCCATCCAGCGTTGGCGGTCAAGGGGGTGGGTGCTAGCGCAGGGCAGGCGATCTGGTCTCTCAATATTTTGCGCTTGTAATGCAACGTCCCGGTCTTACGGTCTTAGACCAACACGCCAAGGCCCGTTTCTGCGGCAGCCCCTGCCGGTGGAGGGCCTGGCGCCGGCGGCGAGAGCAGGCGGCGGGCGGAGCGCATCCTCAGACCCAGGCTCCCCGTGAGCCGCATCGGCGTGGGGCCGGGGGCCGCGACCGGGACCCGGCCGTCAGCCAGGCCCCTACTCGGGCATGGATTGCATGATCATGTAGTTGCGGACCTTGTCCGACATCGGATAGGGGACCACGCCGCGCTCGCCGAACCACTTGTCGTACAGCTCGAAGTACTTTCCGTTGTCGATGAGCTCCATGAAGGTGTGGTTGACGAAGTCGCGCCACTTGGAGTCGTTCTCCGGGACCATGCAGGAGTAGGGGTCCTTCGCGAGGAAGTCCCCCACCACCTCGTAGTCCTTGGGGTTCTTGGCCTTCGCGGCCAGCCCGGCCAGCAGGATGCCGTCGTTGGCGTAGGCGACGATCCTCCCCTGCTCGAGTGCCAGGAAGGCAGCCGGGTGGTCCTGGAAGGTCACCACGTCGGCCTTGGGCTGGGAGGCGCGCAGGTTCTTCTCGGCGGTCGTTCCGTGGGCGACCCCCACCCGCTTGCCGGCCACGTCCGCCACGCTCTTGATCCCGCTCCCCTTCTTCACCAGGAGCTGGGTGCCGGTGAAGAAGAAGTTGATGGAGAAGTCCACCGTCTCGTCCCGGCTCCGGGTGTAGGTGGTGGATCCGCACTCCACGTCGATGGTCCGGTTGGCCACCAGCGGGATGCGGTTCGCCGGGGTGACCTCCTTCTTCTCGAGCTTGATGGGCTTGCCTAGCTTCTTCTCCAGGCGGGCCCGGAGGGCCTCCAGGAGGTCGATGGAGAAGCCGATCCACTCGTTCTTCTCGTTGATGAACGCGAAGGGGATGGAGCTGCCCCGCGTCCCCGCGGTCAGGACCCCGGTCCGCTTGATCTTCTCGAGGACTGTCACTGCCAGGACCGGCGCGGCTGTGCCGAGCAGCAGGACGCCCGCCAGCCCCACAGCAACGCATCGCTTCATCGGAGGCCCTCCTTGGCCAGGTCGGTCATCACCTCCAGTACCTCATGGATCATCTCGGGGTCGAGGGCCGAGGTCGGCTCGTCGCCCGTGGGATGCCCCTCTCCCCACCCCTCCCCACACCGGGTACCCTCTGGGTGGGGTACCCGGGGAGAGGGCGAGGGTGAGGGGGTTCGGTAGTATGTAAGAAAAGTTTATGCGATTGTCTTAGTTCCGGCGGTCTCCGTGGAGATGATGATCCCGGCGCCAAGGGCTCACCGGATCACCTGGTCCGCTCGGAGAAGGAGCGACCGCGGGATCGTAAGCCCAAGGGCCTTCGCGGTCTTGAGGTTGATGACTAGCTCGAACTTCGTGGGCTGCTCCATAGGGAGATCGGCGGGCTTGGCCCCTTTCAAGATCTTGCCGACGTAAACGGCGGCACGCCGGAACATGTCAGTGCTGCTCGGCCCGTAGGACATTAGGCCTCCTGCATCCACAACCTCTCTGGATGCGTACACTGCCGGCAGGCGGCTCTTCGCCGCGAGATCGGTAATCCGTCTTCCATGGAAAACGATTAAGGGATCCGAAAATGCAATCAGGGCGTCGGCTCGCTCTCTGCTCATGGCTGAGAACGCGGTATCGAAATCGTCGGGGCCGCGGATCTCCACGGATTGAAGCGTCATACCCAACACCTGGGCCGCGGCTCGCATCTCTGTCCAATCGGATGACCAGAAGCGGAAGCTGGCGCTGAACCGCTCGGAATAGGTCGGATTCCATAGGACGGCCACGCGCCTCACCTTGGGGACGGCCTCTTTCAGCAGCTCAAGACGTTTGGCCCCGAGCTCCGGGGTGAGCTCGGAGAGCCCCGTGATGTTGCCTCCCGGTCGAGCGAGGCTGGAGATTAGGCCGGTCGCAACAAGGTCGTCGTTACACGCCGCTACAACGATGGGGATCGTGCTGGTTGCCTGACTGGCGGCATTGAGCGGTGCCCCGCAGGCGTCGACAACAATGACGTCAACCTTGAGGCGGACCAGCTCGGCCGCGAGGTCGGGGAGCCGCTCAGCCTTTCCCTCGGAATATCGGCGCTCGATCGCGATGTTCTGGCCCTCCACGTAGCCGAACTCGTGGAGGCCTTGCCGCAACGCCTCGTAATGGGGGTCCGTCGGGGAGGTCCCCAGAAACCCTATCCGATGGACCTTCGCCGGCTGCTGCGCTTCTGCCGCAAGCGGCGCTGCGAGAAGGCCGAGAGTGAAAGTGATGATGAACCAGACAGTTCTCAGCATCGTGAGGAAGGTCGAAAACGGTCTCGGGCGCGTCAGGGGGCTGGCAGCCCGGGTGGAGACCGCCGAGACGGCCGGGCCGGTGAGCAACTGGGGCGAAAGGATTCGGTAACGCGACAGTATCAGCACCGGGCGGGATGTGTCAAGCAGAGATAGGCCGCCTCGGAGAGCCACGAGAG
>Ga0210377_10005706_pt1 | contig 10191 bp, 9 predicted proteins | sample PLM4_65_b1redo_FD_155480 | JGI IMG/M metagenome (GOLD analysis project Ga0210377, IMG submission 155480) | Groundwater sediment microbial communities from an aquifer in East River, Colorado, USA - PLM4_65_b1 redo | ecosystem: Environmental > Terrestrial > Soil > Riparian zone | place: USA: East...
CTGTCTAGTCTGCCGGCGCCGGTTGCGCGGAAATTTCGCCCGCGCGCTTGGCCGATTCGAGAGGGAGAACATCATGACCGGCAAGTATCGAGTGCTGGCGCTGGCCGCAGCGCTGGCGGCGGCGCCGCTGTTCGCGCACGCGCAGCAGGCGACGCTCAAGGTCGTGTCTTTCGTGCCGAAGCAGGTCGGCTATTCGCAGACCCTGCAAAAGCTGTTCGTCGACAAGGTGAACGCGGACCCGCAATCGCCGATCAAGATCGACTTCGCGGGCGGCCCCGAGGTGACCCCGCCGGCCGAGCTCGGACGCGCGGTGAAGAACGGCGTGATCGACATGCAGCTGGGGCCGCCCGGCCTCTGGCTCAATCTCGTGCCCGAGGGCGACGCCATTTTCGGGAGCAACCTGACGCCCGCCGAACGCCGCGCCAATGGCGGCATGGACCTGTTGAACCAGATCGTCGGCAAGAAGCTCAACGGCACGATCCTCGGCCACGCCGCGGGCGGCTTCGGCTTCCACCTCTATCTCAAGGAGCAGCCGAAGTTCACGGCCGACGGCAATCTCGACCTCAAAGGCCTCAAGATCCGCGTCGCGCCGGCCTGGCGCGACTTCGTGCAGCTGCTGGGCGGCGCCGCGATCGTGGTGCCCGCGCCCGAGGTCTACACCGCGCTCGAGCGCGGCACGGTCGACGGCACCGGCTGGCCGATCAACGGGCTGCGCGATTTCGGCTGGAACAAGTTCGTCAAATACCGCGTCGACCCGCAATTCATGCAGACCGACGTGCTGCTCGTCATCAACAACGACAAGTTCAATTCGCTGACCGGGGCGCAGAAGGCCTATCTCGTCAAGGCCGGGCTCGACTACGAGAAGGAATCGCGCGAGGCCGAAGTGCGCATCACCAAGGAGGAGGACGAGACGCTGCGCGCCGCCGGCATGCAGGTCGTCGAGTTGAAGGGCGAGGGCCGGAAGAAGTATCTCGCGGCGGCGTACGAGATCCCGTGGAAGCGGCTCAAGGAGCGCGACGCCACGCACTACGACGCGCTGCGCGCCAAGTTCTACCGCGCCGAGTAGGCGCGGCATGGCCGACGGCGGGAACGCGCTCGAGCGGATACTGGCGCCGCTCTTCGCGTTCTCGTTCCGCGCCGCCCAGGCGATGGCGGCGCTCTGCTGCGCGCTGCTGGCGGTGATGGTGGTGGCCATCGTCTACGACGTGACGCTGCGTACGCTGAAGTTCCAGCCGCCGAGTTTCACCGTCTCCTTCGCCGAATACGTTTTGCTCTACGTCATGATGCTGGGCGCGCCCTACCTCGCGCGGCGCAAGGGCCACATCCTGGTCGAGGCGCTGATCGAGCATGTGCCCGGGCCGGCGCACATCGTGATGGCGAAGAGCGTCTATCTCGTCTGCACGGTGCTCTGCGCCGGGCTGGCCTATTACGGCGGCAAGCTGTTCTGGGCGAGCTACGATACGGGGGACATGGAATACCGCTCGTTCGACATGCCGCGATGGATCCTCGACATCACGCTGCCGATCGGCTTCGGCTTCACCGCGATCGAGTTCCTGCGCTACCTCGTCGGCCGCGACAGCCTCTATCGCGTCAAGGCCCAAGAGAAGGACGGCTTCTAGCAGCGATGGAATGGTACTGGGCCGCGCTGCTGCTGATCGGCGGCATCTGCCTGCTGATGGCGCTGGGCATTCCGGTCGCCTTCGCGTTCTTTCTCGTCAACGTGATCGGGATCGCGGTCATCGCCGGACGCACCGAGGCCGGCATCGAGCAGATGCTGCGCAACGGCATCTCGGCGATCACGAGCTTCACGCTGGCGCCGGTGCCGCTGTTCCTCGTCATGGGCACGCTGTTCTTCCGTTCCGGATTGGCCAAGCGCGTGCTCGACGCGATCGATCTCTGCTTCGGCCGCCTGCCGGGGCGGCTTTCCTACGTCACGATCACGGCCGGCGTTATCTTCGCGGCGCTCTCGGGCTCGTCGATGGCGAACACCGGCATGATGGGCACGCTGATGGTGCCCGAGATGCTGAAGCGCGGATATAAGCCGCACATGGCGCTGGGGCCCGTGCTCGGCGCCGGCGGCCTCGCCGTCATCATCCCGCCCTCGGGCCTCGCGGTGCTGCTGGGATCGCTGGCGCGCATCGACATCGGCGCGCTGCTGCTGGCCGGCGTGATGCCCGGCGTCGTGTTGGGCGTGCTCTATCTCGGGCTGATCTGGGTGCAGACCCGCATCGATCCCGAGGCGGCGCCGCACTACGACGTTCCCCCGATCCCGCTGCTGCGGCGGCTCGGCGTCGTCGCGGTCAACATCCTGCCCATGGGCTTCATCGTCTTCTTCGTCGTCGGCTTCATGATCATGGGCATCGCGACGCCGACCGAATCGGCCGCGTTCGGCTGCCTCGCCACGTTCCTGCTCGCGCTGGTCTACCGCGCGCTCTCCTGGGCGGCAGTCTCGGCCGCGCTGATGGACGCGTTTCGCGTCAGCGCCATGAGCTTCATCCTGATCATGGCCTCGTCGACCTTCAGCCAGCTCCTGGCCTCGTCGGGCGCCTCGCGCGGCATGGTGGATTGGGCCACCGGCTTCGCGCTCGGCCCCACGGCGATGCTGATCGTCATGATCGTGGTGCTGCTGCTGCTCGGCTGCTTCATGGACCAGCTCTCGATGATGCTGCTGACCTTGCCGGTCTTCGTGCCGCTGGCGCAGCAGCTCGGCTTCGACATGATCCTCTGGGGCGTCATCATGCTGCTCGCGCTCGAGATCGGCTTCACGACGCCGCCCTTCGGCCTCTTGCTGTTCGTGATGATGGGCGTCGTGCCCGGCACCACGCTGTGGCAGGTGAGCAAGGCGGCGCTCCCCTATATCGGCTGCCATTTCATCCTGATCACCATGATGGTTCTCTATCCGCCGCTGGCCACCTGGCTGCCGAAGGCGATGCAATGAGCGCGCCGCTCGAGGAGCGGACGCGGGCGCGCCTGATCGACGCGCTGACGCAGGCGCTCGGACCGGACGGCGTGTTGACCGGCGCCGCGATCCCCGCGCGGCACGCCAGCGATTGGAGCGGATTGCCGCCGGTTCCGCCGTCGGCGCTGCTCAGGCCGCGCAGCACCGAGGAGGTTTCCGCCGCGTTGCGCCTCTGCCACGCGCACGGCCAGGCGGTGACGCCACAGGGCGGCTTGACCGGCCTCGTCGGCGGCGCGCGCCCGGTCGCCGGCGGCATGGCGCTCACGCTCGAGCGCATGAGCGGCGTCGAGGAGATCGATCCCGCCACCGCGACCGCGACGGTGCTGGCCGGCACGCCGCTCGAGCTCGTGCAGCGCGCGGCGGACGACGCCGGCTTCTATTTCGCGCTCGACATCGGCGCGCGCGGCTCGTGCACGATCGGCGGCAACCTCGCGACCAATGCCGGCGGCAACCGCGTGCTGCGCTACGGCATGGCGCGCGAGCTCACGCTCGGCCTCGAGGCGGTGCTGCCCGACGGGACGGTGATCGGCTCGCTCAACAAGATGCTGAAGAACAACACCGGGCTCGATTTGAAGCAGGTCTTCATCGGCACCGAAGGGATCTTCGGCGTCATCACGCGCGCGGTCCTTCGCCTGCATCCCAGGCCGCGGAGCGTCGTCAACGCGCTCTGCCGCTGCCCCGGCTACGACGGCGTCATGGCGCTGCTGCGCGCCGCCCAAACCGCGCTGGCTGGCACCTTGTCGTCCTTCGAGGCGATGTGGCCGAGCTATTACGACTTCATGACGTCGAAGCTGCCCGAGCTGCGCCGCCCGCTGGCGTCCGGCCCGGGCATCCTGGTGCTGCTCGAAGCGACCGGATCCGATCCGGCCGGCGATCCGCTGCGGTTCGAGAGCTTTCTCGGCGACATGCTCGAAGCCGGCACGGTCGCCGATGCCGTCATCGCCAAATCCGAGAAAGAGAGCCGCGAACTCTGGGCGCTGCGCGACGCGGTCAGCGAATACGGCCGCATCCTCGGCCCCGTCGTCTCCTTCGACGTGAGCTTTCCGATCGGCCTGCTCGGCCGCATCGTCGGCACCGTCGAGAGCCGTCTGCGCGAACGCTGGCCCGGCATCGTGGCGCTCTGCTACGGCCATATCGGCGACAGCAATCTGCACGTCGTCGCGAACGTGCCCGGCGCGGCGGCGCAGCCGGACGCGGAGATTTCGGCGCTGGTCTACGGCATCGTGCGCGAGTTCGGCGGCTCGGTCTCGGCCGAGCACGGCATCGGGACCATGAAGCGCGCCTATCTCGGCTACAGCAGGAGCCCGGCGGAGATCGCGCTGATGCGGACGCTGAAACGCGCGATCGACCCCAAGAACATCCTCAACCCGGGCAAGGTGCTCCCTCCGGCGTGACCGGCCGGCGGCGGTAGCGCAGATAGAGGCTCGTGCGCCCCTCGCCCTTGGCTTTCGCCTCGTAGCGCGTCTCGGGCCAATCGGGCGGGCGCACGCGCCAATCCTCGGCGCGGCGCGCGAGCCATTCGAAATCGCGGCGCCGCGCCATCTGCTCCAGCGCCCACACTTTGTAGACGGGATGATCGGACGCGATGCGGAGCTCGGCGCCCAGCGCCATCGCCCGCGCCAATTGATCGAGATTGGCGGGGTTGACGAAGCGGCGCTCGGCATGGCGCGCCTTCGGCCACGGATCCGGGTGAAGCAGAAAGACCCGGTCGAGGCACGCATCGGGCAGCGCGGCCAGCAGCGACCGCGCGTCTTCGGGGTGGATGCGGATGTTGGCGAGGCCGCGCTCGGCGACATGGCGCAGCAGCGAGGCCACGCCGTTGACGAACACCTCGCACGCGATGAGGCCCGCGTCCGGGTTGTGCTCGGCCTGCCAGGCCGCGTGCTCGCCGGCGCCGAACCCGATCTCGAGCCAGAGGTGCTTTGGGCGCGACGGGAACAGCGGCCAGGGATCGAGCGGCCGCCCGGGCTCGAGCGGCACCCTGACTTTCGGCAGCAATTCGTCGAGCAGCGCCACCCGCCCGGCCCGGAGCTTGCGCCCCTGCCGGCGGCCGAAAAAGCGCGGTTTGGAAGGCGCTTGCTGCATGCTCGCGTCTTGACCCTTGCTTCGATCATAGAGTCGAGGCGCGCAATCACGTAGGGGCGCGCTGCGCGCCCCTACGAATTCAAGACCGTGCGAAACTCAAGCGAACGCGCGCTTCAGCTCGGGCACGAGGTCGACGCGCTCCCACGAGAAGCCGCCGTCGCGGTCGGCCGGGCGGCCGAAATGGCCGTAGGCCGCGGTGCGCCGGTAGATCGGCTTGTTGAGCGCCAAGCCGCGGCGGATGTCGGTGGGCCTGAGGCTGAAGATCTGTGGCAGCATCTTCTGCAGCTTCTGCTCGTCGATCTTGGCCGTGCCCTCGCAGTCGACATAGACCGACATCGGATCGGCCACGCCGATGGCGTAGGCGACCTGGATCTTGCAGCGCTCGGCCAAGCCGGCGGCGACCACGTTCTTGGCGAGATAGCGCGCGGCGTAGGCGGCCGAGCGGTCGACCTTGGTCGGGTCCTTGCCGGAGAAGGCGCCGCCGCCATGCGGCGCGTAGCCGCCATAGGTGTCGACGATGATCTTGCGCCCGGTGAGCCCGCAATCGCCGTCGGGACCGCCGACCACGAAGCGCCCGGTCGGATTCACCAGGAAGTCCGAATCCTTCTTGGGCATCCACCCCTCGGGCAGCGACTTCATCACGTAAGGCTTGATCATCTCCTTGATCATCGCCGAGGTGTAGGCCTTGCCCTTCTTGGTCGCGGCCGCGTGCTGGGTCGAGACCACGACTTTGGTGGCGCCGACCGGCCGGCCGCTTTCATAGCGCACGGTGACCTGGCTCTTGGCGTCGGGCAGCAGGTCCGCGAGGTCGCCCTTGTGGCGCGCGTCCTTCAAGTCGCGCAGGATGCGGTGCGCGAAATAGATCGGCGCCGGCATGAACGACGTCTTCTCGTAGACCTCGGTTTCGGTGCAGGCGAAACCGAACATCAGGCCCTGATCGCCCGCGCCTTCCTGGGCGCCGACATTCCCTTTGGCCTTCTTGGCGGTGACGCCGCGATCGATGTCGGGCGATTGCGCGTGCAGCAGCACTTCGACGTCCGCGCCGGCCCAGCTGAAGCCTTCCTGGTCGTAGCCGATCTCCTTGACCACGTCGCGCGCGATCTCGGCGATGTATTCGCGGTTGACGATGGTGCGGCCGCCATAGCGGTGCACGAGCGGCCCCGAGCCGCGCACCTCGCCGGCGATGACGATCTTGTTGGTCGTCGTGAGCGTCTCGCAGGCCACGCGCGAATTCGCCTGGGAATCCTCGGCGACGCCGAGCTTCACGTCATTGGTCATGAAGGCATCGAGCACCGCGTCCGAAATCTGGTCGCACACTTTGTCGGGGTGCCCCTCCGAAACCGATTCGCTGGTGAACAAATAGCTGCTGCCCCTTGCCACGGTCCTTGGTCCTCCTGGTGCCTCATTGAAATGGAGCCCGCCCGACGCGGGCGCGCCGTCGCGGGCGCGCGCGACCATATAAGCGCGATTTTCCCCCGGCAAGCGGCGCAATGCCCGCGAAGCACCTGCCCAACGATCCTCAAAGCAACGCGCCCCGGCGGGGCCGGGGCGCGGAGCTGCGGTGGGATGGAGTGGGAGCGCTTGGGATCAGTCGGCGTCTTCGGTCCGGCCCAACGTCTTCGCGAGATCGAAGACCTTCTTGCGCACGCGCGGGCTCTTGATCCGGTAATAGGCGCGCACGAGCTCGAGCGTCTCGCGCTTGGCCAGCGTGTCGGGCTGATAGTCCGCGGCCGCCTCGGCGAAGCCGCCATTGCCGCCGCGCGCTGTCGCCGCGATCTCGGCCGGCATCTCGTCGAAGAAGTACTGGATCGGCACGTCGAGAATCTTGGACAGCGTGTCGGGCTTATAGTCCGCGGCCGCCTCGGCGAAGCCGCCATTGCCGCCGCGCGCTGTCGCCGCGATCTCGGCCGGCATCTCGTCGAAGAAGTACTGGATCGGCACGTCGAGAATCTTGGACAGCTCGTAGAGCCGGCTCGATCCCACCCGGTTGGTGCCGCGCTCGTATTTCTGCACCTGCTGGAAGGTGAGCCCGAGCGCTTGAGCAAGCTTCTCCTGGCTCATACCGAGCATCGTCCTGCGCAACCGCACGCGGGCGCCCACATGCGCGTCGACCGGCCGCGGCCGCACCAGCTTGATTCGCGTGGCGCCCCTCCGGCCCTTCGCTTTGCTCCTCACTGCCATGATCCTAGTGACCTTCTCCTTGAGTTGAACACAGGTGATTCGGTTAACAACGCGCCTCAAGGCAACACGTTCCAGTTGCCCACGTCGGCTCCCCGATTTTTTCTGCTCACCGCACCCCTGCAGCTTGTCCGGCAACGCCTTCTGGTTGCCGTCTCTTGCCCCATGCTGCCGGCGCGTTGTCGAGATATATTACGCCTAGTTTGCCACCGAAATCAAATATTGTTTCGAATTATCCGGTTGTGTAAACTTAGTTTTTCATGGGCTTCCATTGGGTTGAGTGCCCTGGCCCCGGCGCCGCGCCTTTTGTCGCAGATCGAGCGCAAGGGCCAAAGCCACGCCAAACAGGAGGAGGACGAGCAGGCTACGGTCCCCCAACCGTGCATATAAAGTAGGTTGTATCGTAGCACGTGGCAGTTCCGCGTCGAGAACCCCCGCGGACATGATCGGCATGCGCGCGACGATACGGCCATAGGCATCGACGATGGCGGTGATGCCGGTGTTCGCGGCGCGCGCCAGCGGCAACCCTTCCTCGACGGTGCGCATGCGGGCACTCGCGAAATGCTGGTACGGCCCCGAAGTGAGGCCGAACCAGGCGTCGTTGGTCACGTTGACGAGCCAGCCCGGGCGGTCGCGCCCGGCTACGCGCCCGGCGAAGATCGCCTCGTAGCAGATCAGCGGGCTCATGTCCGGCGCGCCCGGCACCGCGAGCGTCGCGGGGCCCGGGCCGGCGCTGTAGTCGCCGACGCCATGGGCGATCTTCTCGATGCCGATGCGGCGCAGCAGCCAGCGCAGCGGGACGTACTCGCCGAAAGGCACTAGGTGGTGTTTGTCGTAGGCCGCCTGGGCGGCACCGTCCGGGCCGACCACATGCACGCTGTTGTACCATTGGCGCTTTTCGTCGCGGATCGCGCCGGTGATGAGGGCGCCTGATCTGGGTACGGCGGCGGCGACGCGCTGCTGCCGCTCGCCGGCAATCCGGGCGGCCTCATAGTCGGTCACGAAGCGATAATCGATCGCCGTCTCGGGCCAGATCACATGAGTGACCTGCTCGAAGCCCGGGCGCCGGGTGAGCGCAAGATAGTGAGCGAAGGTTTGCTCGCGCCGGCTCTCGTCCCATTTGAGGCTTTGCTCGATATTCCCCTGCACCAGGCGCAGGCGGACGCCTTCCACCGGGCGAGGATCCGCGTCGGCGATGCGCTCCGCGCCCCAAATCCAGATGCACGCGAGGAGCGCCAGGGCAGCGGCGACACCCGCCGCCCGATGCGCGCGGGCCAAGCCCGGCTCGAAGAGCAATGCCGGCGCGCCGGCGACGATCACGGTGAGAAAGCCGAGCCCATAGGCGCCCACCAGCGCCGCGGGCTGCATCATCGGCTCGAGCGCGGCCCAGGCGGTTGCGACGAGGTTCCAGGGAAAGCCGGTGAGCAAGTGCCCGCGCAGCCATTCGCCCGCGGTCCACGCCACGGCGAACAGAACGAGGCGCGCGGCCCCGGACATGCGCGTGGCCCGCGTCGCCGCCGCGGCAAGGGCCGGAAAAATGGCGAGACCGCCGCTGATGCCAAAAACGGCAATCGGGATCATCCAGCCGAAGCGGGCCATGTCGAGAGTGAGCGGCCACGCCAGCCAATAGAGCCCGGCGACGAAAACTCCGAAGCCGAACCACCAGCCGATCCAGAACGCGGCCCGCCATTGCGCAGCACCGGACAGCAGCAGGAGCAGGCACGGGAATGCGAGCCAGAGCAGCGGAATGGCGTGCACCGGCGGCAGCGCGGCCGCCGCCACGGCACCGAGCAGCACAGCGAGGCCCCGCCGGCGCCAGCCACGCAGCCGCGTCAGCGCGCCGCCTGCCGGCACGGCCGCTTCCACGCCGGGAACGCGCGCCTCAATCCTCGCCGACACTGGGCGGGCTTTCGATCGGGATATGGCGCACGCGCAGCAGCCGGACGCGGCGCGGATCGGCGTCGACGACCTCGAACTCGATGCCCGAGGGATGGCGGATGAGCTCGCCGCGCGTCGGCACGCGGTTGGCCAGATAGAATACCAGCCCGCCCAGCGTATCGACCTCGGCGCGTTCCTCGTCGTCGACGAACTTGCCGAAGCGGTGCTCGAATTCCTCGAGCTTGACCCGCGCGTCGGCGAGCGCGATGCCGGGCGCCTCCTCGACGAGGCTGGGCGGCGCCTCGGCGTCGTGCTCGTCCTCGATCTCGCCGACGATCTCCTCGACCAGGTCCTCGATCGTGACCAGCCCGTCGACGCCGCCATATTCATCCACGACCAGCGCGAGGTGGATGTGCGAGATGCGCATCTCCTTCAACAGATCGAGGACGCGCATCGACGGCGCCGCGAACAGGACCTTGCGCAGCACCTTCTCGAGCGCGAAGCCGCGCCGCTGCGACCAATGGGCGATGAGGTCCTTGACGTGCAGCATGCCGACGATCTCGTCGAGCGCGCCGCGGTAGACCGGGAAGCGCGAATGGCCCTCGCGCTTGACCAGCTCGATGACCCGCGCCAGCGGAGTCTCGAGCTCCATCGCGCTGATGTCGGCGCGCGGCACCATCACGTCGGCGGCCGTCACCGCGTGCAGGCGGAGGATGTTGTGCAGCAGGCGGCGCTCGTCCGGCGCCAGATCCTCGCGATGGGTATCCGCGGCCTCGATGATTTCCTCGAGCCTGTCGCGCAGCTCGTCGCCGCGGCGGTCGCGCTTCAAGCTCCGGATCAGCCCCGAGAAGAGCCTCCGCTTCCGCTTCGCGCCGGGCGCCGGCTCCTCGCCTTCGGCGGGCAAATCGGATTCGGCGGGCGACCGGTTCGAGGGGTGCTCGGTCATGGCGCGGACCGGTTCGCGCCCGCGCCCGCGGCGCGGTAGGGATCGGGCACGCCCAGGCGCCCCAGGATGCGCACTTCGTGGCCCTCCATCACGCGCGCCGCTCCAGCGCGCAGATGATCGAAGCCCAACAGGTGCAGCGTGCCAT
>Ga0210377_10005707_pt1 | contig 10189 bp, 11 predicted proteins | sample PLM4_65_b1redo_FD_155480 | JGI IMG/M metagenome (GOLD analysis project Ga0210377, IMG submission 155480) | Groundwater sediment microbial communities from an aquifer in East River, Colorado, USA - PLM4_65_b1 redo | ecosystem: Environmental > Terrestrial > Soil > Riparian zone | place: USA: East...
GACCTGTTGGATAACGGTTCTTTCCATGATGTCGTTATTGAGGACGAGAATCTTCATAATCAGTGCGCCTCCTGTCTCAATTATATCCCAGACCATTCTTTTGATGCTGTGTTGACAAACACATCTTCCCATAGTAATATTTGCGGCGCTCTTACCCAAAACGCCGAGGTAGCTCAGTGGTAGAGCAGGGGACTCATAAGCCCTTGGTCGCGAGTTCAAATCTCGCCCTCGGCACTCCTACCCGCTGAAAGGCGGGTTTTTATTTGGAGTAAAAGGTCATAATTCATCTGTGACCTCTATCACTTGCAGCGAACAGGTCGGGGCTATAAAATCGTGTTAAGAGACAAGGTTTCTCTGTTTTAGAGAAGGAAGGTACATATGCAGATCACCCGTCAGGCTGACTATGCAGTACGTGCGGTTCTACATCTGGCACGAGTGGGGAGTGCAGAGCGCTCGGCGACCAGCACGGTTGCAAAGGAACAAAACATTCCACCATCGTTTTTGGCGAAAATCATTTCGCAACTTTCGATTGCAGGCCTGCTTCACACTTCACGCGGTGCACGCGGTGGTGTGACGCTTGCGCGTGAGCCGAAGGACATCACACTACTGGAGGTGATCGAAGCGATTGACGGTCCCATCCAGCTCAACGAGTGCATTGGGAATAATGGAGTATGTACTTTTGAGGAAAATTGTCCAATTCGGCCGGTTTGGTGCGACGCACAAGATGAGCTGGTAACACGGTTGAAGAGCACTAATTTTGCCGATATGCTCTCAAAAGTCGCTTAATCGAATTGTTAAATAGTTGGTCCCTCTCGGCTCTAAAGGCTGAGAGGGCATTTGTTTAATTGTCCAGGAGGATAAAATGATCAAAAATCGCGGCATAATATATTTTGTGATTTTTGTGATGGTTCTTGCACTCACAAGCCTGTCTTGCGAGGTTGCCAATCTTCCATTCCTTGCCACCGAAACCCCGACGCCCACTGCCACTTTTACACCCAGCCCAACCCCTACACCCAGTTCAACACCGACTCTCATACCGACATCGACACCGCTTCCCACTGGGCGTGTCAAGGAAGAGCAGGCAGATGGCACTACCGTCTTCATCGATTATGATGCCGGTTACCAAGTCACTTTCCCGCAAAACTGGATCCCTGTCATTTCTGTTGAGGAGGATATCGAGGACATTATTAACTCCCTTCCCGAACAGGAGCAAAATATTTCAGACATCATGGAGATGGCCAAGAATACCGGCGGAGAGGCATATCGCGTCTTCGCCCTTAATTTCAAGGCACAGGAAAAGATCTATACGCCCAACATAAACATCTCATATCAGGAAGATGCCATTTTCTCGGCAGTTCCAATGGAAGATTTGATCGCAGCCAATCTTGAATTCCTGCCTTCCCTTGGGATCGAGGTTCTAAGCTCAGGAGTAAAGAATACATCTTCCGGTATTGAGACAGGATTTATGGATGTCAAATGGGCTTTGAAGATCACTGAAAATCAGAAAATCAATCTGGTACAAAGACAGATATATTTCAAATCCGGAAAAGGGATGGCAGTTATAACGATTTCGACGACCAGGGAAAATCCTTATGATCTAAGCAGTGATATTGAACAGTTGATCGAATCGATCCAGTTATTAAATAACTGACCAAACTATTATCATCGCTCCCTCCCGGCGTATAATTATCGGGAGGGATTTTTCTTTTGACAAGGAGACCGCATCATGTCCAAGCCTAGAATTGTCCGTGCCCCGAGGGGTACTGATCTCACCTGCAAGAACTGGCTCAGCGAAGCTGCGTATCGCATGATCCAAAATAATCTCGACCCGGAAGTGGCGGAAAAACCCGATGATCTCGTCGTCTATGGCGGACGTGGAAAAGCCGCGCGCTCATGGGAAGCCTTCGATGCAATTCTTGAATCGCTCAGGAATCTCGAAGAAGACGAGACATTGCTTGTTCAATCAGGAAAGCCAGTGGTCGTGTTCAAAAGTCACAAGGATGCGCCGAAAGTGTTGATCGCCAACTCCAATCTTGTGCCGCATTGGGCAACCTGGGAGCACTTCGATGAACTCGCCAAAAAGGGCCTCATCATGTACGGGCAGATGACCGCAGGTTCATGGATCTACATCGGCACGCAGGGGATTCTGCAAGGCACATATGAGACTTTCGGTGCGCTGGCAAAACTCAAAGGCTGGGGATCACTCAAGGGTAGATTTGTACTGACAGCAGGTCTCGGTGGGATGGGCGGCGCGCAACCCCTGTCCATTACGATGAATGAAGGTGTGGGACTTATCGTCGAAGTGGACCCCGAACGTGCGGAACGTCGCCGCGCAATCGGCTATGTGGATATGGTCGTGGATACGCTTGAAGAAGCGATGACTCTCGTCGAAGAAGCAAAAGCGCGACAGGTAGCGAAGTCCATTGGGTTGATCGGCAACGCGGCAGACGTGTACAGTGAACTTGTCGCACGCGGAGTGGTTCCGGATGTGGTGACAGACCAAACGTCCGCGCATGAGGCGTTGTTTTATGTCCCAACTGGTCTATCGGTAACAGCTGCAAATGAGTTGCGAAAATCCGATCCCGAAAAATGTAAGAAGATGGCAATGGACTCGATGTCGAAACATGTTCGCGCGATGTTGGATTTTCAGCGTGCCGGTGCGGAAGTGTTTGATTATGGCAATAACATCCGTCAGCAGGCGTATAACAATGGTGTGACCGATGCGTTCGAGTTCCCCGGTTTTGTGCCCGCCTATATCCGCCCGTTGTTTTGCGAAGGCAAGGGGCCTTTCCGTTGGGTGGCATTATCGGGAGATAAGGAAGATATTTACACGACTGACCAGGCCATTATGGAATTATTCCCTGATGATGCACATTTGCATCGCTGGTTGAAGATGGCACGCGAGAGGGTTCCATTTCAGGGATTGCCCGCACGCATTTGCTGGCTTGGGTATGGCGAGCGCGTGAAGGCTGGACTCAAATTCAACGAACTTGTCGCGAGTGGAAAAGTGAAAGCGCCAATTGTGATCGGTCGCGATCATCTGGATTCGGGTTCTGTCGCTTCGCCGAATCGCGAGACCGAGGCCATGAAAGACGGCTCGGACGCGATTTCGGATTGGGCAATCCTCAATGCGATGATCAACGCGGTGGGCGGCGCGACCTGGGTCTCATTCCATCATGGTGGGGGCGTGGGCATGGGATACAGTCAGCACGCGGGACAGGTCATCGTTGCAGATGGGACTCCCGAAGCGGCTCGGAGGTTGGAACGCGTCCTTACAACGGACCCGGGCATGGGCGTCGTCCGACACGCTGACGCAGGTTATGAGATCGCCATCGCAGCCGCGAAGCGTCATGGAATCAAAATGCCGATGTTGGGAAAATAGCATTAAGATTCGTCCATGCGTGATCAAACCCGAAGTTGGATTGTAAAAGGTGATAAAGATCTGGGCACAGCCGGTTTTGCCCTGGAGTCTGTTGACGGGCCCCTGCCTGTAACCGCCTGTTTACATTGTCAGCAAAGTGCCGGGAAATACTTGAAAGCATTTTTGCAGGAAAATGACGCCTCTTTTGCACTCCTGCATAATCTGACCTCATTACTCGATTCTTGTGCAGCAATGGATAACTCATTTGAAACTTTACGAATGGATATAAGTCAACTCGAAGGTTATTCCATAGCATCCCGTTACCCGAAAAACGAAGGTTCCCTCGATTTTGGAAAAGAGGCATTGGCTTCAGCAAAACGGGTGAAAGAATTTGTTTTGGGAAAATTAAATCAGGTTTCGATGTGAATTTGATGCGAATAACAAAACAGAAGCGTGTTTATCTCCTTGTCAGTGTTTGTATGATGGCAATTTCCATCCTTGCCTGCAGACCGGTGATCGCGATCGGGTGGGGGGAGTTCTTATCGTTGGTTATCGTGATTGGCATCCTGCTTGGTCCGCCGTTATACAGGTTCATCCGAAAGATCGAAGACTTTCGAAAGCACGAGCAGAAGGATAAGTAAGCAAACTCCGCTCGAATAGATGGACAGGCAGACTGTAAGTCTGCCTGTTTTTCTTATGTCACACTATACTTTCGCTCTTGACATACTGTATGATATACAGTATTATGTGATCATAGGTGACTTATGGAAAACAACGAACTTGTACAAAACATGCTGTTGGAACTGAGGCGCGGGACGCTCTCCATCGCGGTATTGAGCCAGTTGAGCAGGGAACAGTATGGCTATTCCCTGCTCAAAGCCCTGTCAGAAAAGGGCCTGGAGGTGGATCAGAGCACGCTCTACCCATTGCTCCGCCGACTTGAGTCGCAGGGATTGCTGCAATCCGATTGGCGAATTGCAGATGAATCCCGTCCGCGGCGCTACTACGTGATCAGCACACAAGGCAAGGCGGTGCTGACCAAACTCAAACGTGAATGGTCTGTGATGGCTGAGACCATGAAACAAATGTTGTTGTAAAGAAGGAGAACAAAATGAATCTCATCGATAAATATATTGCCGAAATTGGCAAACACCTGCCGCGTAAACAACGTGCGGACATCGAAGCCGAGATCCGCTCGACGCTGGAAGATATGCTCGAGGAACGAAAGCGGAGCAAGGGTCAGGATGATGAAGCGCTGGTCATGGAGTTGTTGAAGGAATATGGCGAGCCGCGCAAGGTTGCCGCATCCTACCATGCCACCTCGTATTTGATCGGGCCGCGCTTGTTCCCCATTTTTGAAATGGTGGTCAAGATCGTGTTGAGCGTTTTACTCGGAGTGATGGTGCTGACTTTTGGATTCAGTGTGATTCGCAGTGGAATGACCCAGCCCGAAATGGTCGGCGCGTTGGGGAAACTCGGTCTTCAGTTCTTGAGTGGTGCGATCGCAGCTTTTGGAAACATTGTGCTGGTGTTTGCCATCATCGAACGTGTCGCACCCGCGACAAAATTTGACGAAGATGAAGAGAAATGGGATCCAAAGGAACTCGCCAAAGAGCCGGATCCAGATAAGGTAAAGATCGGCGAAGAGGTCTTTGAAATCATCTTTACCGTTGCGTTCCTCATCATCTTCAACGCATATCCAGATAAGGTCGGTTTCATTATCTTTTCGGGTGATACCTGGTCGTTCATCCCTGTCCTGACCGATGCGTTCTTCAGATATCTGCCCTGGCTGAATCTGATTAGCGCATTGCAGATTGGATTGAACATCTACCTCCTGCGCGAGGGCATCTGGCAAACGTCCACTCGCCTCGTTTCTTTGACATTGAAACTGGCTACCGCTATAGTGGCCTTGTTCATGCTGACGGGTCCCGCCATCGTAGCCATCACACCCGAAGCCGTTGCAGGGACGCCTCTCGCGACCATTTCACCTGACTTGTTGAAAACACTTTCCGGATTTGTGTTGCTCCCTCTCTTCCTGGCGATCTTCATAGCAACCGCGGTCGAATCCGTTCAGATCATCATCCAATTGGTAAATCGAAGACCACCAGCGTTGTTCGAAGCACGGAAATAGGGAAGTGATTCAAAAAGGACCCCGGGCCTTCTGCCTCGGAGTTCTTTGTCTTTATACATCAAAGTTTTGGAACATAAGTTCTTCGTGGTTGTATGGATTCCTGCAGACAACCATAGCACGGAGGAACTTTGGAGATAAGTGTTTTTCATCCTTGAGGGGAACATCACATATCACTCCTGATTTGCATGATTATGAATCCCAAGTACAATCTCCCCATGAAATGGACTTTTCTCCACGGACGTATCGTACAAGGTTATCGCGTCGCATCCGGACCTTCAGCCGATTATCCCTATGGCGCGTTGGACAGGCAGCGACCGATCTTCAAATCGCGCGGACTCGACCTCAGCGGCTATTTCAACGGCACACTCAACATTGATATTCGTCCAAAAACATTCAGGATGGTGAAACCGGAATTCACTTTTCAGCGTGTTGAATGGACGGATTTGCATCCGCCTGAACATTTTTCATTTTCACGCTGCAAGGTGATCTACAAGGATGTTGAATATGATGGATGGGTGTATTATCCGCACCCTGAAACGAAACTGCGGAATTTTCAAAATCCATCCTTGTTGGAAATTATCGCTTACCCGATCCCGGAGATCAAGTATGGGGACGAAGTGGATGTGATGGTGAATCCCGAAGAGATCGAAGTGAGCATGTCTGCACGGGAAGGAGAATCTTTGTGATATCTCATCAAGCCCGCAGGTTTTCCATATTTGTTTTCACCTTTCTGCTTTTGCTGGGATGCCAAATCCCAGGCATCACGATGCCGATCATCATCCCAGGGACCGCGACACTCACGTCGACGATTACGATCACCCCTACACGGACTGCGACCGCGACGGCAACAGAAACATCCACCTCGACGATCACACCGACGCCCACGCCTCTTGCGCGCCGCGTCCTGATACTGAGCATTGACGGCCTCCGCCCCGACGCCATTTCCCTCGCGCCGATGCCGAATCTGCTGGCCCTTATGCAGAACAGTGCCTACTCCCTTTCCGCACAGACTGTGTATCCAAGCGTGACTTTGATATCGCACTCATCCATGCTCACGGGTTTATGCCCATCCAAACACGGTGTTACCTGGAACGACTACATTCCCGAGAAAGGATATGCACTTGGCACCGATCTGTTCGACATTGCTCATGCGGCTGGTATGAACACGGTGATGTATGTCGGCAAGGAAAAACTGCGTCAGGTCACCGAGCCATCCAGCACGGATACATTCGTCTTTATCAATGACCGTGATCTTGTTATTACCGAACGACTCATTGCAGATTTCCCACAGGATTTCCGACTCCTTTTCGTTCACTTCCCAACACCCGATTGGATGGGACATGACTATGGCTGGCTTTCGTCGCAACAGCTCAGTGTGATTTACCGCGCGGATGAAGCATTGGGGCAGATCCTGGCTGAGTTGAGTGTAAGAGGTCTGCGCGAAGAAACGTTGATCATCATCACAGCCGATCATGGTGGGCACGACACAACGCATGGATCCAGCCTTCCCGAAGATATGACCATCCCATGGATCGCATCGGGACCGGGCATCCAGCCAAAGCAGTTGACGACCCTGGTCCATACAATGGACACAGCCGCAACCGCCGCCTTCGTGCTGGGGTTGACAATTCCAGCCGAATGGGATGGCGTCCCTGTTACGGAAGCATTCGGTCTGCCCATTGAAAGACAATCTGCGGTTTGCCAGTGATCATGAAGGAGAATGAACCATGAGCAATTCCGAATCCAGCCTTACCATTGGCAAGAGTCTTTTCATCAGTGTGATCGTTTTGGGGATTTTTCTGGCCTATGTCTTATTCCTCACCCGGAGTGTTAGTCCGCTGTCGACTGCGCAGGAAACGGACAGTAGCACACGGTCGTTTGAAATGCTCTCGGTCGTGCTGGGCCTGCTGGCAGGCGGGTGCATGGCAGGTTATTTTTCCTTTGATTACAGCCGGGTCAATATCAAATATAAGAAGGGTGCCCTGCTCATTTCGTGGTTATTTGTCAGTTCCATTTATTTGTTGATGTTCCTGATCATGTATGCATTGCGCAGGGCCGGCGCGTTGCAGATCATAGACGGCTGGGCCAGGGCGCTTCTCTTCCTTGCCACCTATGCATTCCTCGACGGGCTGATCCTGTTCGAGCGCTGGAAGATGGGACAGTTCAAACAGGGCGAATAGAAAATTTCCCGCCTGATAAAACGTGACATTTGACAATCACGTTTTATATATCATTTCCATTTGAAGTAGAATCCATACGCAATCAAGAAATTTACAAAACAGGACAACATGACAAAACAAATTGGAATACTCACCAGCGGCGGCGACGCGCAAGGCATGAATGCGGCTGTGCGGTCGGTCGTGCGGACCGCATTGGATCGGGGCGCGGAGGTTTACGCAATTTACGAAGGTTATCAAGGTCTGGTGGATGATGGCGAAAGCATCCGCAAGATGGATTGGGAATCAGTGGGGGGTATTCTTCAATTAGGTGGAACAATCATCGGCTCCGCGCGCTGCGAAGATTTCCGCACACGGGAAGGTCGCAGAACCTCGGCCAAAAATTTGATCCGCGCCGGCATTGACGGATTGATCGTGATCGGTGGCGATGGCTCACTCACCGGAGCAAATATCTTCCGCCAGGAATGGCCGTCCCTTATTTCCGAGCTTGTCGAGGCAGGAGAGATCAATACTGAAGAAGCCGCGGCTTACCCGAACCTGTCCATTGTGGGATTGGTCGGCTCGATCGATAACGATTTCTCGGGCACTGATATGACCATCGGAACGGATTCAGCCCTCCATCGAATCACCGAAGCTGTGGATGCCATCACCAGCACTGCGGCGAGTCATCAGCGGACTTTCGTTGTCAAGGTGATGGGACGGAACTGCGGATATCTCGCGTTAATGGGCGCGCTGGCCTGCGGCGCAGATTGGGTGTTGATCCCCGAAGCGCCGCCAGATGTTGAGAACTGGGAGGATGTGCTGGTGGAGCGCCTCAAGGCGGGACGTAAAGCTGGTCGCCGCGATAGTATCGTGATCCTCGCCGAGGGCGCGCGCGATAGAAACGGCAACTATATCGGGAGCAGTGACGTTCAACGCGTGCTGGAGGAAAAACTGGGCGAAGAAGTACGCGTGACCGTGCTTGGACATGTTCAGCGGGGTGGGCGTCCCAGCGCCTTTGACCGCACTCTGAGCACCTTAATGGGATATGAAGCCGTCAATACGATCCTTACGGCAAAGCCCGAAGACGAACCGGTTGTGATCGGCATTCGCAATAACCGTATGACGCGTTTGCCTTTGATGGAAAGCGTGAGAAAAACCCAGGCGGTGGCGGAAGCAGTGAATGCAAAGGATTACGAGCGCGCCATGTCCCTGCGAAGCTCATCGTTCAAGGACGCGTTCAAAACATTCAAGACGATGGTGCGTGCCCTGCCTCATCCGATTGATCCGGCGAAGAAACGATTCCGGATCGCGGTGTTGAACGCGGGGGCACCGGCTCCAGGGATGAACACCGCCAGCCGCGCCGCCATCCGCCTCGGGTTGGATATGGGACATGTGATGCTGGGAGTCCACAATGGATTCGAGGGGTTGATCGATGGGGAAGTGGAGGGCATGGACTGGATGAGTGTGAGCGGCTGGGCTTCACGCGGCGGCTCGATGCTGGGAACGACGCGCCGGGTCCCGAAAGGACGCGACCTGTACTCCATTGCGCGCGTGATCGAAGATCATCACATCGATGCCTTGTTGATGATCGGCGGCTGGACGGCTTATGAAGCCGCGTTCAGCATGTTGAGCAATCGTCCGAACTTCCCAAGTTTCAACATCCCCCTGATCTGTTTACCGGCGTCCATCAATAACAACCTGCCCGGTTCTGAATTCAGCATCGGCGTGGATACGGCCCTGAACAGCATCGTGGACGCGGTGGACAAGATCAAACAATCGGCTGTGGCGACACGCCGCTGTTTTGTCGTTGAGGTGATGGGACATTATTGCGGCTATCTCGCGCTGATGGGTGGAATGGCGACCGGCGCGGAACGTGTGTATCTGCACGAAGAGGGCGTCAAACTGCGTGACCTGCAGATCGATGTTGAAAAATTGCTGGGCGGATTCCAGTCCGGCAAGCGGCTGGGTTTGATGATCCGTAATGAATATGCCAACCCTGTGTATACGACTGAATTTATGTGTTCGTTATTTGAGGAGGAGGGCAGGGATGTGTTCGATGTGCGCCCTGCCATCCTCGGGCATTTACAACAGGGTGGCGATCCATCTCCGTTTGATCGCGTCCAGGCCACGAGACTCTCGCGCATGTGTCTGGAATATCTGATCGAACAATGCGACAAGAATAGTAACGATAGTGCTTTCATTGGTATCCAAAATGGACAGATCAATTTCCATGACCTGCGTGACTTCGACCGCATGATCGACGCTGAATTCCAGCGACCCAAGGAACAATGGTGGCTGGAACTAAAAGGCATTGCCAGTTTGCTGGCGAAGTCAGGACCGAAAGCCATATAGAAAACGATAAATCTCCGAAGTTTCATGCTTCGGAGATTTATTTTTTGCATGGCTTTATAACCGTCATTTCCGTTCCAAGCCAGGAAATGGCGTAAAATTGTTAAAGTTTAGTGATAACAGCCCAGGAGATGAGAAACATGCCTGAATACGAATTGTTTTTCAAATATTCCATGGACATGTATGTGA
>Ga0210377_10005708_pt1 | contig 10187 bp, 8 predicted proteins | sample PLM4_65_b1redo_FD_155480 | JGI IMG/M metagenome (GOLD analysis project Ga0210377, IMG submission 155480) | Groundwater sediment microbial communities from an aquifer in East River, Colorado, USA - PLM4_65_b1 redo | ecosystem: Environmental > Terrestrial > Soil > Riparian zone | place: USA: East...
GGCCCGGGTCACCGTGGACCTGCTCGCCGGCGGCCTGACACGCACGGGCGAGAAGTGGAGCGAGGCCCAGGCAGAGGCCAACCGCTCCATCCTCGGCGAAGTCGAGGAAGCCGAAGCGATGGACGCTGTGGCCCTCGTGCTCTGGGATTTCGTGAAGAGCGAGCCCGCCATGCTGAGGAGTATGCTCCTCTGTTCGCTCCCCCCGGGGATGGGGACCGAAGCGAGCCCGCTCAATCCAAATCCCGTCCGCAGCTCCCCGATCAATACGGCGAGTGGAACGCCATCGCCTGGGCCGTTGCCCGCTACGACCCTGATCGCTTCGCCACCCTCGGCGAGTGGGAGCTGAGCATCCTGCTCGCCGCATACGCGCGCGCGATGCAGGAAGAAGTCCGGGAGCAATGGAACTGGGACACGCTGTTCTGGCAGAACGCGCAGGACTCTAAGAAGCCGGCGCCGAAGCGGCCTCCGATTCTGGATCTCGATCTATGACCGACGTCACATTCACGATACGATTGCAGGGGGCTGACGCCGGCGGCTCGGCGGCGGTGCAGAAAGTCGTGGACCTGGTCAAGCAGCTGGGCGTGGCGGAACGGGGTGCCACCGGGGACGCACAGAAGCTGGGCACGGCGGTGCGTGGTGCCAGCGCGCAGGCGCAGGGGTTTGGCCGGGTGGCGTCCGCGCTGAAAGGGATCTTTGCGGGTATCAGCGCCGCGCTGGTGATCCGGAGCCTTGGCCGGCTGGCGCTGGATCAGCTGGCGGTCGCCGAAGCGACCGGCAAGATGTCTCAGGCGCTCGGCATCGGGACGGAGTCGCTCAGCGTGCTGCACTCGGCGGCGAAGTTTGCGAACGTCGAGAACGAGACGCTCGAGCTCGGCCTCCGGAACCTGGCCAAAGCCTCGCAGGAGCTGAAGAAACCCAACAGCGAATCCGCCGCCGCACTGAAGGCGCTCGGCATCAACGCCACCGAGTTCATGCAGCTGCCGCTGGACAAGCAATTCCTCAAGATCGCGGACGCGTCCAGCAAGTACGCCGGAAGCTCGGACAAGCTGCTTGCCATCGGGGCCCTCGTCGGCCCGCGCGTGGTCGCTCCGCTGATTCCCCTGTTGAACAAGCTCGGCACTGAAGGCTACGCCAAAGCGCGCGCCGAAGCGGAGCGGTTCGGATTGGTGGTGACGGAGGAAGGAGCGAAGAAGGCCGCGGAGTTCGGGGACGCGATCGGTCGGCTGCAGGGACAGGTGCGCGGCTTGGCTGGCGCATTCGCCACGGGACTGGCTCCGGCGGTGACCAACGTCTTTGATTCTATGATCGTCGGCGCCGAGGACGGCGCCAGCGCTATGCAGCAATTGGGGAAGGATTCTGGGAGCGTCTTCAAGGCGCTCACCGGGTCCGCCCTGTTTCTCACAACATCCCTCCGCAATTTCTTCGATTTCCTGACGTCAAATCCACTGAAGACGGAGGCCACGCTCCAGCGCATGCTCGAGCGGAACACGGCACTGAGTCGGCAGCTCGAGGACCTCTTTCCCGATCCTGAAAGCCAACTGGCCATCACCCGGGCGAAGATCGTCGAGGAGATTACCGGCCTCGAGCGTGACATCCAGAACCTCACGAAGAAGCGGGGCGGGAAGCCTGAGCCCTGGGCTGACCTGACCGGCTTCACTGAGGTCGGACTTCGCGCGTTTCGGCAGGCGTTGAAACGGAAGATCGTGAGCCTACAGGATGACGTGAATCTGGCTGATCCCGGGTCCGCGAAGCAGGCCCAGGACGCGGCGAATGCCCGCGTCAACGCTATCGTCGAGGGGATTCAGGCGGGCCTCGCCCTCCAGAAGGAGGCCTTCGACCAGGAGCTCCAGGCGGCGGACGCCTCGTACGCTGAGGGACTCACCAGCCTGCAGGAGTTCTACCGGGATCGACGGAATATCATCTTCGCCGCGGCCGCGGCCGAAGTCTCGGCCCTCGATCAGCAGGCCGACGCGATCGCGCGCCGCGTCGTGGCCAACCCCCAGGAGGCGATCCAGCGGGCCGCCGATATCGCGAAGGTGAATGACCAGGTGGCCCAGGTCGTCGCACGACGGGACCGCGAGGCGGCCGCCGAGAATATCCGCCAGCGCGCGGCCATCGAGGAATTGGGTCGGGCGCGTCTCGAGGTGGAGAACGCCGTCCTCATCGCCCAGGGCAAGACGGCCGAAGCGGCGCAGCGGGCGCTCGACCAGCAACTCCGGGATCAGCGGAGAATCTTGGAGAAGAGCGGGGTGACGGGTGAGGCGCAGGACGCGGCGATCGGGATCCTCGCGGATCTGGGCCGTGCGAAGATTCTTCTCGATGATCTGAGCACGTCCGCCTCCCGCACCTTCGCTTCCCTCGGGTCCGAACGCCAGCGGATCGAAGCGTTGGTCGCCACCGGAGTCATTTCCGCCGTCGAAGGCGAAGAGCAGATCCTCCTCGCGGAACAGCAACGCCTGCCCATCATCCGCCAGATCCGCCAGGAGCTCGAGGCGCTCGCCCTGACGATTCAAGACCCGGCGACGTTGGAAGCCATCCGGGCCCAGATCGCGGAGCTGGATCTCTTCGAGCTGAGCGCCAAGCGGGCCACGGCCGAGACCCTGCTCTGGCGGCAAGCGATGCAGGATGCCACCGGGCAGGCCGTAATGGACTCGCTCACTCTGATGGGGGACATCATCCGGGGCACCGCCGACGAGATCCACAACGTGGGCGATGCGTTTCGGGCGCTTGCCAATATCGCGGTGAATGCGATTCAGCAGGTCATCCAGAAGCTGATTCAAGCCCGCATCGAGGCGGCGCTGTTCAGGCTGATCGCGGGGATCGGCGGCGCGGGCGCCAATGCCGGAGTCCAGGGGTTCAGCGTGGGCCCGGTCGGTGCGGCGACGGGAGGGTATCTCGTCGGCCGCAGCCACCGATCAGGAGGGATCCATCTCGAGGCGGAAGGCGGCGAGTTCATTTTTCCGAAGTCCCATGTCCGGGGCCGGCTCGCCTTCTTCCAGGATTTGTATCGCCTCCTGTCCGCTGGCCTCCCCACGCCTCGCCTGATCTCCCGCGGGGGCCGCTACGAGCATGGGGGATTGGTGGCGGCCGGCGCCGGCGGAGGGACCGCGAAAGCCGACCTCTCGGGCCAGTTGCAGGTGGCTCTCGGTCCCGGCCTCCAGGGCCAGTGGCTCAACAGCCCCGCCTTCCGCTCGAGGATCCTGCAGCTGATCGCCGAGAATCCCAACGCCATCCGGAGCGGGCTCGACATCCATGGCTGATCTCTTCCGCGACCGCCCGATTGGAAACGGCTACGAGCCTGGGACGGGCCATGACACCGATTACCTCGTCAACCACGTCCCGACCGATCCGCTGGCCAGTGGCGTGAACGGATGGGAGTACAACGCGGCCGCTGATCGGTTTCGGCTCTACAACTTCAACGGCATCCTCGGGTGGGGAACGACCCCGACCGTTGCCCGTCTCGACGCCGGCTTCGATCATACCCAGCTGGAAATCTGGACACCGCTGTTGAAGTCGGTGATTGACAACGTATCCGACTCGATGCGGATCGCCTTCTTTGTTCCCGATGACCCGATCGGTACCTACGACGACCGCCGCTATCTCCGCGCGGGCGTCCATCGGATCGGGAACTATGGCGTGCGGGCGGCGATCGAATGGGTCAAAGCCGACGGGTCGGTGGAAGTCCGAGCGTCCGGATGGGATATTGGCTTCCCCCCGTCGACCTTCTGGCGGATCTTCACGACCGTGGTCGGGGATGTTTGCTCGGTCTACGCGGCGGACAACGATGCCGGATATAATGCCCTGCTCCTCTGCCGAGCACGCGTTCCGCCGACCCTCATGTCGTCAGGCCAGAATCGGATCGGGCTGCTGTCGAGTTCCGGCAATCCGGCCGCTGGCACGGTCCTCAAGGAATACAACGTCCGCACGCTGACCGTGAAGCCGGCCATTCCGTTCCCCTTCCGTCCGGTCTGGCCGCAAGAGGAGGTCTATCGCTTCGACACCGATATCCTCGTCACCGCCGCCGAGGAGGAGCAGCGGCGCGCGATCATCAACCCTGACCTCCCGAGACGTGGCGCCCGATATCGCGTGATGGTGAACAGGCAGGACTATTCCGCGCGCCTCCTCAACCTCCTCCATGGAACGAATCCACGGCGGTACTTGGCACCCCTCTGGTGGAACGCCGTGCGCGTGGAATCCGCCATTGCGGTCGGTGGGATGGGGTTCGACACGGCGGCCACCAATGGGCGCGAGCTGGACCTGGGCCGGTATGCGCTCCTCTATACTTCGCCGGAGAAGTGGGAGCTCGTCGCGGTACAGACGATCAACCCCACCTCGATCGTATTCTGGTGGCCCACCCTGGATGCGTTCCCCGCCTTCGGGACGTACCTGGTCCCGCTCCGGCCGGGAGTGCTCCCGCCGACAATCGACGTCGACCGGACGTCCGCCTATATCGGCGAGGTCGACCTCGACTTCCTGCTGGATGCCATGCCGTCTGAAACGCCGCCATGGCCCTGAGCCTCCCGACCTATCTCGGCTTGCCGGTGCTCGACTGGCGACCGGACTGGCAAGGTCCCTCGACGACGCTGGGCTTCGAACAATCGAAGTCCCGGTGGGACGAGAGTGGCGGACCAGTCGAAGACGATGCTGGCTACGTCGAAGGACCCCATACCGTCCGCACCGTGCGCTACGTGCTCAAGACCCGGGCGCGCGTGATCGACGCCCGGGAGCTCCTGCAGACCGTGGTGAAGGGGCGACTGAAGTCCTTCTGGGTGCCGACTTGGTCGCCGGACTTCCGACTGGCTGCCGGGACGCTCAGCGGCTCCGCGGTGATCACGACCACGCCGTCGGGGTACGTGAAGTTCCTGCAGGGCGCTAACAAGGGACGGGCGCATGTGGCCTTGTTCCCCCGCCTCACCGGGGGCACGATCATCTACCGGGAAATCGTCTCGGCGGTCGAGATCGTGAACGAGGATTTCAACCGATCGGAGAACGAAGAGCTCACCCTGGATAGCGTGCTGACCGACGATTTGAATGTGCTGGACCCTGGCTGCTGGCTTCTGCTGTGCCGAGCGGCCTCGGATGAGCTCGCGATCGTTTGGGAGAACGCGGACACCGCGGTGCTCGAGCTCCCGCTGATCGACTTGCCGAGAGAGGGGTCGTGACCTTCGAGGCACGGGAGCTGAGCCAGGACAGCGGCGCGCCGATCCGGTACGTCACGTTTGATCGTGCCGGCATTATCTGGCGCTATACCACGGCGGAAACCGACCAGACCTTTCAGAGCAATCTGTACAAGGCGATCAAAGGATTCGGCCACTCGGCGCTCGAGCAGAACTCCGAAAACATCAGCATGCAGCTGACGTTTACCCTGCCCCGGGATGCGGTCGTGGCGCAGGCGTTCATTCGGCCGTCGGGCCAGGCCCCTATGCAGGTGACCATGTGGGCCAACCACCGGGGCGAGGCGGACTCCGAGGCGTTGCCGATCTGGAGCGGAGTGGTGAGCAGCGTCACATTCTCTGGATCCACGCTTCAGATCCTGTGTTCGGCGCTCGCCTCAGCCTATTCCCGGGAAATCGGCGCGCACACCCAGCAGCGTGCCTGTCCGAATATGCTGTACGGCGTGCTCTGCGGCGTGGTCAAAGCCACCCACACGTTCGACGCCACTGTGACCGTCGTCAGTGCAGATGGATTCACGGTCACCGTGACTGACCCTGCTGATCTGGGATCGACCCCGTCGCGTTACGCCGGGGGGATTCTGACCTGGGGCGCACGGTCGGCTGAGATCGTGTCGGAGGGCGCGGCCGGTGTCTTCACCCTGCAGGTCCCGATGGCGGACCTCCCGGTGGGTCTGGTGATTCAGGTTACGCGGGGATGTGATCGGAAGCCAACGACCTGCGACACCGTGTTCAGCAATCAGGCTCGATACGGCGGATTTCGGATGATCCCCCTCCGCAACATCTGGCGACGGACTCAATAATGGCTTTCGGACTCTTGGCGCTCATCGCCATCAACCTCGGCCTCTTCGTGGCCCAGCGGCTGCTCTTCCGTCCGCCGAAAAATCGCGGCGCCGACTGGACGCATCCCACTTCCGAGGAGGGTCGCACCGTGCCCGTACTGTGGGGCACGGCAGAGATGGCACCGAATACGGTATGGTGCGGCAACCTGTTCAAGAAGAAAGAGGGCTCGATCTTTCGGTACTACGCGTCCATGCACCACATCTTCTGTTTCGGTCTGGTCAACGAAGTCGTTGACTACAGCTTCGACGGGAAGAGCTGCCGCAATCACCATCTGACCCATCCGTGGGAAGGGCTCCCGAGCGATCCGGTGATGGAGGACGCGCTGAATCCCGTGGCCATGGCCCTCGATCCGCTGCTGCCAATCGAGATTGACCTGCATGGGGATCAGCAGCGGAAAGAGAATGCCTCGCCGGCCATGTTCGGCGGGAACCAACAAGGCGGCGGCATCGCCGGGAACATCGCCTTCTACTTCGGCTCCGATAGCCAGCCGGAAGATGCGTTTTTGGCTGCCGGGGTGTCCGGCGTCAATGCGGCTGCCTACGGAGACGCGGAAGTCTCGAACTGGCCCCGGATTGCCTACGCGCGGATGGGAGGGCCCACCGACGCGGCCGGGTTCTATCAGGGCACGAGCGCCACTGCGTACCCCTTCCGGGCAGTGCTGCGACGGACGCATTGGTGGGAGGGGTCGACCTCCCCTCTCGGCCAGACCAACGCCGAGGCGACGATCCGCGCCGATGCCAACCCGGCCGAGATCCTGTACGACCTTCACACCAATCCGTACTACGGCATGGGGATACCGGACACGCTGCTCGACATGCCGTCGTTTGAGGCCGCGGCGGTGACGCTCCGGGATGAGTTCATTTCGCCGACGATCCAGGGATTCGGCCTCTCGGTGCTCCTGACCACACCGACCAAGGCGGAAACGGTCATTCGGTCGATCCTGGACCATATCGACGCGTCGTTGGCGAAGGATCCAGTCACCGGGTTGGTCCGGCTCAAGCTGATTCGCGCAGACTACGACCCGGACACCATTCTGGTCATCGACAAGATGAATAGCCGGGACCTCTCCTATACGCCCTCAGAGTGGCGGACCACGGTGAACACGGTGCATGTCACCTACAACCGATTCATCAATACCACCCAGCGCCGTGGCATGGAGCCAGGGATCGCCACCACACAAGGCAGCGCCAATTTCCAGGATACCGGGAGCGAGCGGACGGCGACGATCGACATGCCGTACATCTCCGATCCCGACGTCGCACAGCTGGTGGCCGAACGAGAGCGACGGATGCGGGGGGTGCCGCTCAGGAAGGCGAAGTGGAAGATGACTCGGGCGGGGTACCGGCTGATGCAAGGCGATGCGGTCAAGGTCAACTGGCCGCTGCTCGGGATCGACAGCATGATCGTCCGGATTACCTCGGTGGACTATGGGACCTTCGCGGACTCCCTGATCACCATCGAGGGGGTCGAGGACATCTTCAGCGTGACGCAGCCCATCCAAGTGACGCCGGCGGAGTCTGGATTCGCGGAGCAGGAGGTGCCGGTCCCTCCGCCGGTCGACGACGAACTCTTCGTCGACTGGGGCTTCGAGGCCTATCTATGACGGACGGCTCCTCGCACACCCCGGGCTTCGGCCTCGATTCCGGCAACATGGATCTGACCATCCTGATGATGGACGCCATGCTGCTGGGAGCCTGGGGCCCTCGCTACGCCATGATGCAGTTGCCGGCCCAACTGGCGACGCGGGAGTTCCATTACTACGGTGGGCCGGTGCTCAGTGCGGTGACCGGGACGTTTACCTGGCAGGATAGCAGCTTCATTGTCTGCACCGACGACGCCACGGTCGTCGTTCAACGCGACTACACTGGGACGGTATCGATCAACACCACGTTGGTGGGTGACAATCTGCCGATGGCGGTGGTCACCTGCGCCGGTGGTTCGATCACGCTGTTCACGGATATCCGCGACACCGCATGGGATCGTCGAGGGAAGGTCCCGCCACCAGGCAATGAGGACGACCTGCTAAGCCTGGACGCCAGCCTGCTCCCGGTCTGGCTCGCGCGATCGGTGGTCAATCCCAGTGGATATCCGAACGGTCCGCTGCCGGATCCGGCCGCCTGCCAACTCTTCGTCGATGCCAGCGATGTGGGTGGGGTGACCGACGGGAACCCAATCACGACCTGGCCGGACCAGTCCCCGAATGGGCTTGATTTGTCCAATGCCGGGGGAACGGACCGACCGATCTTTCGGGCAACGGACAGCGAAGACGGACTCCCGTTCGTCGAGTTTGACGGGGTCAATGATTTCTTCGAACGGACCGGCATGACGAGTTACACCGGGGGACCGCTCACCGCCTACCTGGTCTATCGGGCGCTCAACGTCTCCACGACGGCGGGCCTGTTCACCCTTAAGAAGGACGCTTTTGGAGACTTCAGCCAGTCGGATGCGTTCGTGGTTGGCGGGATGGACGGCGCAGGACGCACGCTGCTGTCTCGGAACAGCGTGAGCTACTCCTTTGGTGAAGCGGGCGGGTCTGGCTTGGCCAGTCCCGATGCCCGCTATACGTGGGCCATCCTGGCTGTGCGTTGGAAGATTGTGGAAGGGCGTGCCGTGCTGACGCTGCTGCGCAACAATAAAATCCTCTCCTATGACCTGGGCACCTCGCTCACGGCGTTCGCCATCGTGAGGGCAACACTGGGTGCCAGAAACAGCGCCGGCGGCGCGCCGGACAACTTCGCGCAGGTGGGTATCCGGCTCTGGGCGGTCAAGTATTCGGCCGACCCAATCCTTACCATGCGGGATACTCTCCGGTTGCTCGCCCACCAGTGGGGGGTCCCGCTGCTCGACTAGGTGGCTTTGGAGGGGCGAAGTCCGTAGTTTGTAGCTGTCCAGCAACACCGATGTCCTGGCTGTCTCATGGCCTGCCCCCTGACCGGGGGCGGGCCTTTTCGTTTTCCGGGAGAACGCCGTGGATCCTGTCTGGGGACTTCTCTTCGCCGGCACGCTGGCGAAGGCACCGGTCAGCGGGGACCAGCGACGGAAGTTCTGGGGCCGCTGCAAACGGATCATGGTCCGATGGGCCGGCCCGATCTTGATCGCGTTCGGGGCGACGACCGGCGGCTACGCCTTCACCGTCGCGAAGGGCGTGCTCTCCGCCCCGGGGAAAGTGGAGACACTGACCGATCAAGTCATGGAGCTCCGCGGGGATTTCATCGGTGTGAAATCCGCCGCCGACAGCGCGATTCGCGGGCAAAGTATCGAGACCTCCTGGCAATGCCTTCGGCTCGCGAAAGCTGACACGTCGCTCTTTCGCGCGAGCAAGACGGCTTGTGGCGAGGCGTTCCACCGGAGCCGGCTCGACACCGACATCTGGGACACGCTGATCCGGCCGAAGCGGAGCCTGCCATGACCTCCAAGGACCTGCTGATGTGGGTGGTCACCCTGCTCGCCGTCGCGGTGCTGATCCGTATCGGCGTGGATCTGGTGCGGAATCCGTGGAAGACGCTGGACCTGATCGACAAGAACGGGCAGCCCGATCATGGGAAAGTCACCGGCTGGGCGGCCTTCTTCTTCGTCTTCTCCCTCGAAGCCTATCAGGTGCTCGCGCTCAAGCATCCGCTCGGGAACCTGGACCTGATCGTCCTGATGGCGCTGCCCTTCGGCTGGATCGGGGTGCGGACCTTCTTCAACTGGAAACAAGCCACGCTGAGTTTGAGCGAGAGCAAAAGTCGCATGGTGACCGAACAGGTCACGCGAGTGATCCAAGAGCCGGACCTTTTCTCTGACGACGAGCGCGGATGATGGGTGCCTGGCATAACACTATCACGGAGCCGCGACAGGGCATCTGTCTCCACTACGACGCGTCCGCTTCCGACCCCGGGGCGGTGACCTGGTTGCGGGACGATCCGCGCTGTCACGTCTCGTACAACTGGCTGCTAACCGATGACGGTGCGCAGCACACGATCGCCCCGCTCGATGCTCGGGCTTGGCACGCGGGGGTGTGCCGGCCGAGCGAGCCCCGACTGACCTACCGGGACGCGAACTCGGCGCTCTATGGCATCGCGATCGCCGCGACTGATGGCACCGTGGCAACACAGGTGCAGGAAAGCTGGATGGCCGAGCTCTGTGCGAGCCTCTTGCTACGGCATGGGTGGAGTCTAACGGATGACCTCT
>Ga0210377_10005709_pt1 | contig 10186 bp, 9 predicted proteins | sample PLM4_65_b1redo_FD_155480 | JGI IMG/M metagenome (GOLD analysis project Ga0210377, IMG submission 155480) | Groundwater sediment microbial communities from an aquifer in East River, Colorado, USA - PLM4_65_b1 redo | ecosystem: Environmental > Terrestrial > Soil > Riparian zone | place: USA: East...
CGCGTGGGGCCCGACGAGCCCCTTCTCCGGCAGCGTGTAGCTTGCGTTCGTCGCTTCGATGGCGAGCGCCGCGAGGGGCTCGCGACACTCGATGCGCCACATCGTGCCGCGCGGAATCAGAACGTAGTCGCCGGCCGCGAACGCGAGGTGGCCGAAGTCGCAGAAGAAGTCCCCTGACCCGCGGTGAATGAACAGCAGGTCGTCGCCGTCCGCATTGCGCGCGAGGTGATCCATGCGACCGGCCGCGCTGCGCCAGAAGCGAACGCGCACGGCGGAGTTCGCGAGCGTGTCCGCCGCCTCCCACGGCGCAGGCACTGCCTGCTCGGGAAGCCGTGCAAAGTCGAACGCGTGGGGTCGCAACGGCCCTTCGAATTCCACCCAGCCGGTCGGGGGATGCCGGTGGTACAGATGGGCGGCGGGCCCGAAAAAGCCTTCCTTGCTGATCTCGCGCTCGTAGGTGCCCGGCGGCAGGTCGGCATGGGCCTGGCGCGAGGCGACGCCTTCGACGTGGGACACCGGGATATAGCGTTTCATGCCGCCAATCTAGTTTCGGCTGAAACCAATAGCAAACGCTGCGCGGCCGCTAGCCGACGACGCAGCAGTTGCGGCCCGCCTGCTTGGCTTGGTAGAGCGCGCGATCCGCCCGATCGAACACCCCGTCGGGCTCATCGTCGCCGGTGAAGCTCGTGATTCCGCAGGAAGCCGTCACCGTCACGGGGTGATCGTGGAAGTGGAAGCCGAGCTGCGCGACTTCGAGCCGCATCTTGTCCGCGACGACGAGCGCTTCCTCCGCGCTGCTGCCCACGAGCAGCATCACGAACTCCTCGCCGCCGTAGCGCCCCACGAAGTCGGTATCGCGGACGTTGCGCGCGAGGTGCTGCGCGATGACGCGCAACACCTTGTCGCCCGCCTTGTGCCCATAGGAGTCGTTGATGGATTTGAAGCGATCGATATCCCACGCGAGGATGCTCACCGGCCGCCCGAAGCGCTTCCGTCGCTTGAACTCCTGCTCGATGCGGTCGTCGTAGGCGGCGCGGTTGGGAATGCCGGTCAGCGCGTCGATCAGCGCATTGCGCTGCTCTTCCTTGAGGCTCTGGTGCAGGCTGCGGCTCTCCTTCTCCAGCGCGGAGATGCGCGTGCGCATGTTCTGCACGCGATCGCGATAGCCCTTGATGCGCGAGTCCTCGCGAACGCGGAAGTCCTGCAGATGCAGGTTGATCGCATCCAGCCGCTGCGTGATCTGGCGACGCAGCTCGGTCACGTCCACCGCGCGCTCGGCGCTGTCTTTCAATTGCTCGACTTCGCCCGTCACGAGCAGCCGGAGTTGCTCGGAGTCCGTCTGCCCGGCGTCGCGCTCGGCGACTTCGCTCGTGAGGTGCGTGGTGATCTCGTCCAGACGCGACGTCATCTGCTGCACGAGATGCTCGAGCTCGAGCTTCTCGCGCTGCACCTGCAGGCGCTGCTCGCTCGCCAGGCGCGCGACGCGATCCAGCAGATCGACCAGCTCCTGCGAGGTCAGCGTGCCGTTCACGCGCGCGCGCAGATCCGCGACGAGGGGCTTCAGCTCCGGCAGCAACGCGAGGCGATCGAGCACCGGGCCGGCGGCGACGCCGGAGTCGCCCGCGACAGCGGGTTCGGGGGCCGCGGCGCGCCCCGCCGCGGCGGCAGGCCGCATCGACTCGGGCGCCACGAGGGACGGCACGGGCGGCGCCGATACCGCGACGTCCTTCTGCGTCGTCGAGGCAACGCCTTGTGCGTCCAGTACGGCGATCGCCTGCGACAGCGGCGCCAGCATCTGTTCGATCGTGTCGACGTCGAACTGCTTGCGCAGCGCATCCGACACGCGGGTCAGCTCTTCGTCGAGGCGCACGGCACGGCCGCGTGCGGCCAGGCACAGCCGGCCGACGAGCAGCCGGATCACGTTCTGCAATCGGACCAGGCGCGCTTCTTCGTCGACGAGGCGGTGCGCCGCCTGGCGATACTTCTCGCGCCATTCACGTTCATCGGTCATCAGGCACTCCCGGAAGCGTCGCGCCACACGGAAGCATCGCGCGGCAGGGCCGCGAGACGCCGCACCGTGTACTCGTAACCCAGCGCGATCGCCCGATCGAAGGACTTCCAGTTCAGCATGTCGATCTCCGCCAGCGGCGGCTGCAGCAGCAGATCCGTCTTCTCGCGGTGCGCCAGCGTGGTGGCGGCGCTGTTCACCATGCCGGCGCGCCACAGGATCCTGAAGATGTTCGGCCGCCCGCGCTTGCGGCGCAGCCAGCTCGCGATCTGCCACGGCGAGGGCACGTCCATGTCGTCGCCCTCGGCAGTGAAGGCACGGTCCGCGCCCACATCGCAGCCGATCACCGGGCCGCGGCCGAGCTCGCGCATGGCATCGACGGGCAGATTGTTCATCGTGCCGCCGTCCACGAGCAGCTCGCCGTTGTGCATCACGGGCGGCAGCACGCCGGGAATCGCAACCGAGGCCCGCAGCCAGCGCCACAGCAGGCCGCGTTTGTGCACGTCCGAGTGGCCGGTCGTGAGGTTCGACGAGACGCAGAAGAACGGCAGCGGCAGGTCTTCGATCGTCACGTCGCCGAACTCGCGTTGCAGCAGCCGGCTCACGCGTCGGCCGGAGACGAGCGACACGATGGGAAGGGTGTAGTCCCGCAGCGGATTGACGTCGACGAAGGAGCGCCGGAAGCGGACGGTCATTTCCTCGATGCTCCAGCGCGAGGCGACGCCGGCGCCGAGGATGCCGCCCATGCTGGTGCCGCCGACGAGATCGATGGGAATGTCTGCTTCGCGCAGCGCCTTCACGATGCCGATGTGCGCAAAGCCGCGCGCGCCGCCACCGGAAAGCACGAGCCCGATGCCGTGCCCCGTGAGCAGACGCGCGATGCGCGTCACGTCGGCAGGCTCGGTGACGTGATGATGAGGAATGCCGGCCTGCGCTTCGAGCCAGCGCGCCGCGACGCCCGGCGCGATCGCCCCGTCGTGAATGAGCACCAGCTCGGCACGCTGTGGCGCAGTGTTCGAGTCGCGCGATGCGGCAAGCACAGCCCACGGTCCGGGCGGACTGTCTGCACGCACGAGCAACATGAGTGCGTCGGCCTGTCGCACGCACAGGCTGCTCCACGCACCGGCCGTCGGGTCCGCCACATACACCACAAAATCGTTAGACGATTCGATGCGGTGAAACCAGTGGCTCGTGTGCATCGCGCCACGCACGCTCCACACCAGCTCGGTGCGCCCGACGCGGCTCAGTGCCTTCACGAGCTCCGACGCGAACCCGGCAGCGTCTACGTCGAAGTTCTGCGGCAGGATCGTGAAGGTCCGCGCACCTTGCAGCCCGCCCCGTGTGCGTGCCTGCGAATTCTCGAGTCGGTTCACCGTGAGCTGCGCGATGCGCAACATCGCTTCGGGATGGCGACGGAACACCCGGTCGAACGCGTCACGCGAAAGACGAGCGAGCTCAGAGTCTCGCAACGCGATGACGGTGCCCGTACGCGGGCGGCCGGAGATGAGGCCCATCTCGCCGGCGGTGTCGCCTGCGACGATGCGGCCCATGAAACGGCGCCGGTCGTTGGGCTTACTCGAGTAGACGCCCAGGCAGCCGCTCAGCACGACGTACATCGCGTCTGGCGGTTCGCCCACGTCGAACAGCGAGGCGCCGCCGGGGAGCGACATCCACTCCACCTCGCGTGCGATCGCCGTGAGAATTTCCGAATCGAGACCGGTGAAGAGCGGCAGCGACGCGAGCACGATGCTCAAGTCGGAGCGCAAGGCGACGGTCTCCTCCGGAACATCACCTTCCACGGTTCGTCCTTTGCACTTCAGCGCTCGATGATGGCGGTAACTCCCATTCCGCCGGCCGTGCAGACGGAGATGAGTCCGCGCCTGGCATTACGGTCATTTGCAAGCAGCTTGGCGAGGCCGGCCACGATGCGCGTTCCCGTCGCACCGAAGGGATGTCCGATCGCGATGCTGCCGCCTTTCACGTTGAGCTTCGTGCGGTCGATGCCGCCGAGCGGGCCGGGCAATCCGAGCACGTCGCGGCAGTACTCAGGCGACTCCCACGCTTTGAGCGTGGCGAGCACCTGTGCGGCGAATGCCTCGTGAATCTCGTAGTAGTCGAAGTCCTGAAGCGAGATGCCGGCGTCCTTGAGCATCGCCGGCACCGCATGTGCGGGCGCCATGAGCAGGCCTTCCTTGCCAGTCGCGAAGTCGACGGCCCAGGCCTTGCCGTAACGCAGATAGGCGAGCACCGGCAGGTTGCGTTTCGCGGCCCACTCTTCCGAGGCGAGCAGCACAGCGGACGCGCCGTCCGTCAAAGGCGTGCTGTTGCCGGCGGTTAGGGTGCCAGAACCGCTCAAATCGAATGTCGGGCGCAGCTTCGCGAGCTTCTCGGGCGAGCTGTCCGCGCGGATGTTGTTGTCCGTCTTCAGCCCGAGATATTCGACGACGAGGTCGTTGTAGAAGCCCTCGCGCCAGGCCGCCGCCGCCTTGGCGTGACTCTCGTAGGCGAGCTGGTCCTGCGCTTCGCGCGTGATCTTCCAGGTCTTCACCATCTGCTCGGTGCTCTGGCCCATCGAGAGCCCGGTGCGCGGCTCCACGACGGCTGGCATCACCGGCTTGAAGTGCTTCGGACGCAAGCCGAACCACGGTGACAACCGCTCCCCGAAGCTGCGGCCGCGATAGCTGCGCAGCATCAACTGCTGATACGAGCGCGGATACACCACGGGCGGGTCGCTGATCGTGTCGACGCCGCCTGCGAGGCCGGCGTCGATCTGCCCGAGCGCGATCTTGTTTGCGACGAGGATCGCCGCCTCGAGACTCGTGCCGCAGGCGCGCTGCACGTCCAATCCGGGCGTTTCCGGATGGAGGCCTGCAGAAAGTACGCATTCGCGTACGAGGTTGTAGTCACGGGAGTGCTTGATGACCGCGCCTGCGGCGGCATCACCAAGCCTCTCACCCTGCAGCTTGTAGCGCTCGACGACGCCCCGGAACGCTGCGGTAAGCATGTCCTGATTGCCGACGCTGGCGTAAGCGCCGTGCGCACGCGCGAACGGAATGCGGATGCCGCCGACGATGGCGACCCGCTTCACTGCGGAGCCGACGAGCATAGAGGCCTCCCAAAAGAGACAGCTGCGTAGGATGCCACGCTGGTCGCGGCACCACTACAGAAGCTTGAGCTTCAGTTACGGCGTAGCCCGCGGCGGACGCGGGTACTCGTGATAGCCGTAGCCGAGAGTTTCGATCTCGACCACCTTGCCGTCCTCGAATCGCACCTGCCGCATGAGCTTGGAGGGGCCGAAGTTGTAGATCCAGACCTCGACGGGAATTTCGACGACACCGTTGCCGACGTAGTACGGTCGCCCGTGAATCCAGTACAGCGGCTGGCGAAAGATGGAGCGGCGGTCGATCTCGACCGGATCGCCACACTTCTGAATGACCTCGGACCGGGTGTCACCCTCGGTCACGAGCTTGGTTCCGCAACGGAAAGCGAAGGCCGGCGCCGCGGCACACAGCGAAACAATCGATGCCAGGAGCCACTTCGTCATGGGCACGAAGCTAGCTCCACTTGCATGAACGCGCAATGAACCAATCGGGCCTCACACGGTACTCATAAGGAGTTATGTCCATCCGCGCCCTCGCCAGAGTCGTTCCCGGGCTTGTCCTGTACTCGTTCGCACAGGCCATTTGCGCGGGCGCCACGAATCCCTACGGAGCGTTGCGTCTATCGGACGCAGATTCGGCCGGACTGAGCCGTGGCGAGGTCGTAGTGGTTGCAGAAGTTGCCCGCGACCGCCCCGGGGGCGACGTCCATGCCGCCATCGAAATTGCGGCACCCGCCGAAGAGATCTTCCGCACGCTCACGGACTGTGCGAAGGCACTGAAGTTCGTCCCACACCTGGAACACTGCGAAGTGCTCGAGTCCGCGCCGGACGGCTCGTGGCAGATCGTCGAGCACCGCGTAGACCACGGTTGGTTCGCGCCCAAGGCGCGCTACGTCTTCCGTGCGGAGTATGAGAGTTTCCGCCGCATCCGTTTCACGCACGTCGGGGGCGACCTGCGGGAGAACCAGGGGACGTGGGAATTTCTCCCCTCCGAAGACGGCACTTCCACCCTCGTCACGTACAACGCGCACATCGTGCCCCGAACCTACGTGCCGCGCTGGCTCCTGAGGTCGGCACTCCGGAGCGATCTGCCGACACTCTTAAAAGGCCTCCGCGGCGCGTGCGAATCTCCGCACGCCGCCATCCATCGGGGGTAAGTCCCGGGCCTACCTCTCCGGCGGCATTGCACAAGCGCTGGGCGAAGCGGCAAGATGCCCCAGCGCCGGTGCAAGCCACACGGCCACGAGGGGGATATTCCATGCGGACTTGGCACCGTTGCTGCCGGGCGTAGGCATCACTGTTTCGGGTGCTTCAAGGATGAATGAGCGGCGTTTCGCGAGCTTCGAAGAGTTCTACGCGTTCTATTTACAGGAGCACAGCAGCCGCACATCCCGCCGTCTTCATGTGGTGGGCACGGGGCTGGCGATGTGCATTCTCATGTGGGCGCTGGTCACACAGCATTGGCAGTTGCTCTGGGCAGTGCCGGTCGCCGGCTACGCGCTGGCCTGGATCGGGCACTTCGTTTTCGAGCGCAACTCGCCGGCGACGTTCAAACACCCTCTCCATAGCCTGCGCGGGGACTTCACCATGCTCCGCGACGTGCTCACGGGCCGCATTCGCTGGTAGCGGGGTATGCCAGACCGGGGAATCGATCGCGTCTTCGAGCGGCGCCTCTCTGCCCTCGTCAACGGCGGGCAGCCGCAGATCCTGCAGGGCGGCTCCAAGGGCGTCGAGAAGGAGTCGCTGCGCGTCACGCCTGACGGCTCGATCGCGCAGTCGCCGCACCCGCGCGCGCTCGGCTCCGCGCTGACGAACGAGCACATCACCACCGATTTCTCTGGTGACGCCGCCGTTCACCGCGAGCTGGGAGCTGTTGCAGTACCTGCTGGACCTGCACCAGTTCGTCTATCGCCACCTGGGCGACGAGTTGCTCTGGGCGACGAGCATGCCGTGCGCCGTCGAGGGCGACGAACAGATTCCGATCGCGCAGTACGGCACGTCGAACGTCGCGCGCATGAAGACGGTGTACCGCCGCGGTCTGAGCCTGCGCTACGGGCGCATGATGCAGGCCATCTCGGGTGTGCACTTCAACTTCTCGTTTCCCATGCCGTTCTGGGAAGCGTACGCGGCGATGCGCGAATCGCACGAACACGGCCAGACGTTCATCTCCTCCAGCTACTTCGACCTGCTGCGCAACTACCGGCGCTTCGGCTGGATCGTGCTGTATCTCTTCGGCGTGTCACCGGTGGTGTGCAAGTCGTTTCTGCGTGGCAGTCAGGGCGGTCTGGCAGAGCTGAGTGGCGGCACGCTGTACGAGCCCTACGCGACGAGCCTGCGAATGAGCGATCTCGGCTATCGCAATCGCAACCAGGCAGGGCTCGCGGTGTCGGTGAACAGTCTCGATGAATACGTGCGCGATCTGACGCGCGCCATCATGACGCCGCATCCGCCGTACGAAGCGCTGGGCGTCAAGAACGGCGAATACCAGCAACTCAACGCCAACATCCTGCAGATCGAAAACGAGTACTACAGCTTCATTCGTCCGAAACGTGTTGCGCGCTCAGGCGAGCGGCCGACGAAGGCGTTGCAGCGTGCCGGCGTGGAGTACGTCGAGGTGCGCGCGCTCGACGTGAGCGCATTCGATCCCGTCGGCGTCAATCAGAACAAGCTGCGATTCCTCGAAGCGTTCCTTGCACTGTGTCTGCTGAAAGAAAGTCCGCTGCTCGGGGGTTCGGACGACGAAGAGCTGGATCGCAACCATCTGCTCGTCGCGCGTCGCGGCCGCGAGCCCGGGCTCATGCTGTCGCGCGATGGGCGCGCCGTCTCCATGCGTGAGTGGGCGCGTGAGCTGCTCGATTCCATGACCGGCATCTGCGAAGTGCTCGATCACGGCGATCCCGTGCGTCCCTACACCCAGGCGCTCGCGGTCCAGTCAGCGAAGATCGACGACGTGGCGCTCACACCGTCTGCTCGATTGATGACGGAGCTGCGCACGACTGGCGAATCCTTCTTCGATCTCGCGTTGCGTACTTCGCAGACCCACAAGGCTTACTTCCTCGACCTTTACGCGCCAAACGAGGATCGCCTGGGTGAGTGCGCCGCCACCGCCACCGAGTCGCTGGCGAAGCAACGGGCGATGGAAAGCGCCAAAGAGGGGTCCTTCGAGGAGTACCTGGCCCGCTATTTTGCGAAGTAGGTCACAGATTCGCGCTTTGACATATTTCCAACACACGCTTTTCACTCACTTTTGATGCGATAGCGACTAGAATCGCGACAGCGTTGGAAGGGAAGTCCGACGTCTACAAAAAACCAAGGTCCAGTTTCAGTCCCATGCAAACACGAGTCGAAGCTTTGACGCTTTTCCCGCGCGCTTTGAAGGCTGCGAATGAAGAGCTGGTGAGCGTGGCGACCCCGTCGGAGAAGAGTGAACGGCGAGCTGCAGGCTGGGATCCCTACGAAGTGTGGCGCACCCGCATCAAGGCGCCGCAGGACTCGATCCGCCGCCTGCCGCAGAACCGCTGATTACTGCACGACGCAGCTAAACGGGGGAGCTCTCACGTGAACCCGCATGCTGGAGTGAACGGCGTAGCCGCCGTGCCGCATGCCTCCCGCCGCGGGCTGCTGCGACTGCGGTTTCCCGACGAGCTCGAAGCCGAATTCCGCACCGCGCATCGCGATACGCACCGCCGTTGGGCGCGGATGAGCCTGCTGCTGGCCCTCTCCACCGTCCTGGGCTTTGCCCTGATCGATCATTGGGTTCTGCCGAACCCCAGCGTCGGCCACTCGGACCTGGTGCGTTTCGGCCTGCACCTGCCGATGGTGCTGGTGATGATCGTGCTGACGATGGACCGCTTCTTCGACCGCTGGTACCAGCTCGGCATCCAGATCACGACCCCGCTGTTCGGCATCGGAACGGTGATTCTCGCCACCCAGGCCACCGGCGAGCAGGTGCCGCTCATCGCGGCCCGCCTCGTGCTGGTCATCTTCTTCCTGTACTTCATGGTGGCGATGCCGTTCCACGCGGCGCTGCGCACCAACCTGATCGTGGTCGCGGCGTACGCCGCGGCCTTCGCCGCCGGCTCCGTCGAGGCCAACGTCGCGACCTACCAGCTGTTCGTCCTGTTCTGCGCCAACCTGATCGGCGGCGCCGGCTGCTACGCGCTCGAGCATGCCAACCGCATCGCGTTCCTCGACCGCCGGCGTCTCGCCGAGGTGGCGATGCACGATGGATTGACGGGGCTGCTGAACCGCCACGCGCTCGAAGAGCAGGCGCGCCGCCTGTGGCAGCAGGCCTCGCGCGATCGGCTCGCGGTTTCCGTCGTGCTGATCGACATCGATCACTTCAAGGCCTTCAACGATCGCTACGGCCATCAGGCTGGCGACCAGTGCCTGCGTGACGTCGCCGCCGCGGTGCGCCGCGCGTCGCGACGCCGGCCGCTCGATCTGGTGGCGCGCTACGGCGGCGAGGAACTGATCGCCGTGCTGTTCGGCGCGGATCGCACCCATGCCGAGAACGTCGCGCGCAACGTGCTCGATGCGGTGCGTGAGCTGCGAATTCCGCATGTCGGCTCATCGACCCGTCCGTACGTCACGGTGAGCGTCGGCGCGGCAACGGTCGAGCCGGGCGCGGACTACACGCACGAGTTCGCCGTGCAGCTCGCGGATCGCGCGCTGTACGCGGCCAAAGGCCGCGGCCGCGACGGCGGCTCCTTCCTGGATTCGAATCTCACCGCCCTCGATCCGGCGCAGCCCGACGACCTGCTGAGAACGGCTAGCTGATTCATTTGGCAAAAGTCGCCTGCGGCGCTTTTGCGGCGCGACTTTGCCGGCCTGCGGAAGGCTCTATCATTCGGGGTACACGCGTCCGCGCCGGGAGGCGCTCGTGCTACCCTTTCGCGCCCTATGAATGCCCTCTCGGTTCGCGGACTCGTCAAGACTTACCGGAACGGCGTACAGGCGCTGAAGGGCATCGATCTCGACGTGGAGCGCGGCGATTTCTTCGCGCTGCTCGGGCCGAACGGCGCCGGCAAGACCACCCTCATCGGCATCGTCACCTCGCTCGTCAACAAGACGGCGGG
>Ga0210377_10005710_pt1 | contig 10184 bp, 6 predicted proteins | sample PLM4_65_b1redo_FD_155480 | JGI IMG/M metagenome (GOLD analysis project Ga0210377, IMG submission 155480) | Groundwater sediment microbial communities from an aquifer in East River, Colorado, USA - PLM4_65_b1 redo | ecosystem: Environmental > Terrestrial > Soil > Riparian zone | place: USA: East...
GGTCGCCCGCTCGGGCGGCACGCTGGCACAGACCGTGACCGAGGCCTCGGCGACGATCGAGGAGATGACGGTTTCGATCGACCAGATGGCGCGCGACCTCGAGAGCCTGGCGGGCACGGTCAACGAGACGACGGCCACCGTGGAGGAGATGGCCACCTTCATCGCCTCGGTCGCGCAGAACGCCGAGGCGCTGGGCGACGCCGCCTCGCGCACCACTACGACCGTGTCCGGCATGGCCGGCGCGGTCAACGACGTGGCCAAGATCGCTTCCGAGGCCGACCGCATCAGCGCGCGCGCCTCCGAGGACGCCAAGACCGGGGGCGAGGCTGTCTCGCGCACCGTCGACGGCATGAAGGCGATCTCCGAGAACATGGAGAACACGGCGCGAGTGATCACGGGCCTCGGCAAGCGCTCGCAGGAGATCGGGCGGATCCTGGAGGTGATCGAGGAGATCGCCGACCAGACCAACCTGCTGGCGCTCAACGCCGCGATCGAGGCGGCTCGCGCCGGAGACGCGGGGCGCGGCTTCGCGGTCGTGGCCGACGAGGTGAGGAAGCTCGCGGAGCGCTCGGTCGAGGCGGCCAAGGAGATCGGCGAGGTGGTGCGGCAGGTGCAGCAGGAGACCACCGATGCCGTCGAGGTGGCGCGCTCGGGCGCCTCCGAGGCGAAGCAGGGGATAGCGCTCGCCGACAAGGCGGGAGCGGCACTTCGGAACATCATCGAGTCGGTGTCGCGCTCGAGCGAGCTGATGGAGAAGATCGCCGACGCGACCGGGAAGCAGTCGCAGGCCTCCACGGAGGTGCTCGAGACCGTGGCGCGCATGAACTCGGCCACGACCCACGTGACGCAGGCGGTCAAGGAGCAGGCCGAAGGCTCGAAGCAGATCCGTGCGGCGATGGAGAACATCAAGAAGGTCATGTCGCAGGCGGCCTATTCGACCCGCGAGCAGGCGGCCGGCGGTCGCCAGGTTCGCCTCGCGGTCGAGAACATCAACCGCATCGCGTCGCAGGTGGGTCTCGCCACGCGCGAGCAGGCCGATGGCAGCCGCCAGATCATCAACGCGGTCGAACGGATGAACGACATGACGCAGCAGGTCTCCCACGCCACCGCCGAGCAGAAGAAGGGCGGCGAGCTGGTGGTGAAGGCGATGGAGAACATCTCCGAGATCGCGCGCGACAACCTGGCGACCGTGCAGGAGATGTCGAAGGCCACCACCAACCTCGCCCAGCAAGCCGAGAGCCTCGCCCGGCTCGTCTCAGTCTTCAAGGTTTGACCCAACTCGGGGTTCCGGTCGTCACTTGACCTTCGACGCTTCCCAGGCTCTCGAAACCCTCCATCACGGGGAGGAGCACGCCCGCCGTCGCGTCGTCGCCGACCTCGCCGCCTCCGGGCGCCGCGAGGCGCTCGCCCCGCTGCTGGTCGCGGTCGGAGACGAAAGCTGGGCAGTGCGGCAGGCGGCGATCGAGGCGCTGGCGCGCGTCGCACCGCAAGCGCTCCTGCCCGTGCTGGAGGCGGCGCTGCGGGACGGCGACGACGCCTCCGCTCGCAACGCGGCGATGGAGATCTACGTGCGGCTCGGGGCCTCGGCCACGGCGCCGCTGCTCGCCCTCGCCCGCGACGGCGACGAGGAGGTGCGCCTCTTCGCCTGCGTGATGCTCGGCTCGATCCGGGACGAGGTCTCGGTGTCCGGCCTGGTCAGGGCGCTCTCGGATCCCGACACCAACGTGCGACACGCGGCGGCCACCAGCCTCGGGCAGATCGGCTCGCGCGCGGCGGTGCCGCGGCTCGTCGAGGCGCTCCGTGGAGAACCCTGGCTCCAGTACCCGGCGCTCAACGCGCTCGGCGAGATCGCCGACCCGCTCGCGGCCCCCGCGATCGTCGAGCTGCTCGACGACGAGCTGCTCCGAGGCCCCGCGCTCGACGCGCTCGGGCGCCTCGCGGGCCGCGAGGCCCTGCCGCGCATCGCGCGCCACCTGCTCGATCCCGACCCGGCGCTCCGGAATGCCGCGATCCGCGCGGTGGTCGAGATCGAGCAGCGCGCCACGGCCTCGGGCGAGAGCCTCGACCCCGAGGTGCAGGCGACGCTGCGGCACGAAGAGCTGATCACGCACCTGATTGGGATGCTCGCCGACGAGGACGCCAGGAACCGCCGCACCGCCACGATCACGCTGGGCTGGCTACGTGAGACGCGCGCCACGGCGCCGCTGCTGGAGCTGCTCGGGGACGCTGCGGTGCGCGAGTTCGCGAGCCATGCGCTCGTGTCGCTCGGCTTTTCCGACCGGCCGGCCTGGCTGCGCGGCCTCGCGCACTCCGACGACGCCGTGCGGCTCGGGACGCTGCGCTGCTTGGCCTGGATCGCACCTCCCGACGGCACGGCGCTCGTGGCGCCGCTCATCCACGACCCCTCGGTCGAGGTGCGCGCCGAAGCGGCCGCAGCGGTCGGCCGGCTCGGCGACGAGGACGCGCCGATGCTGCTCTTCGAGCTGCTCGGCGACGAGAGCGAGCTGATCCAGGAGAGTGCCATGGAGAGCCTCGCGCGCATGAGCCCGGCGCGCGTGCTGCCGCTGCTGGTCCAGGCCCTCGCTGGCGGCGACGCGGAGGCGCGGGTGCGCGCGGCGCAGACGCTCGGCCTGCTGCGCGACGCCGCAGCTCTCCCGGCGCTGGTGGCGGCGAGCCGCGACGAGCGCGAGGCGGTGCGCGGCGCTTCGATGCAAGCGCTCGGCGAGCTCGGCGGCCCGGAGGCGCTCGTGGTGCTGCGCGAGGGCATCGCCGATGCGAGCGGGATCGTTCAGCAGCAGGCGGTGCTCGCGCTCGGGCGGCTGCGCGAGCCCGAATCGGCGCCGCTGCTTCTGCCGCTGGTGGCGGCGGAGGACCCGCGCCTGCGCTTCGCCGCGGTGCGGGCGCTTGGGCAGATCCGCAATCCCGCGGCGGTGCCGACGCTGCTGCCGCTGCTCGGCGAGTCGCGCAAGGAGCTGCGCTTCGCGGCGGTCGAAGCGCTCGGCCAGATCCGCGCGCCCGAGGCGGTGCGCCCGCTGGTGGAGACGCTGCGCGACGCCGACCGCAACCTCCGGCGGGCGGCCGCCGAGGGCCTCGGCGAGATCGGCGACCCGCAGGCGGCGCCGGCGCTGATCGTGGCGCTCGAGGACGAGCACTGGAGCGTGCGTTCGGCGGCGGCCACGGCGCTCGGCCGCGTGGGGAGCCCGAAGGCGACGCAAGCGCTCGTCACCCGCGCCGACGACCCGGACGACACCGTGCGCCGCGCGGCGGTGGTCGCTCTCGGCGAAGTCCGCGACCCGCGCGCGGCGCCTCGCCTGATCACGGCGCTTTCGGACCCGGCGCTGCAGGCGGCGGCCCGGGAGGCGCTGCGGCGGCTCGGCCCCGCGGCGCTCCCCGAGATGGAGCAGGCCATGACGCGAGGCGCGCTCGCCGCCGACGCGAGGCGCCTGCTGGTCGACCTGGCGGGTCGCTTCGAGGACCCGGCCGCGCGGCGGCTGCTGCTCGCGGCGCTCGAGGACCAGGGGCCCGCGGTGCGGGCCGAGGCCGCCACGGCACTCGGCGACGGCGGCTTCCGCGAGGCGCTGCGGCCGCTCCTCGACCGCAAGGCGAACGACCCCGCTCCCGAGGTCCGGCAGGCCGCGGCGAGTGCGCTCCGGAAGCTGCAGCCGCGGTGAAGTACCGCCACGTCGATCACGAGGCGGAGCTCAGCGAGGAGGAGTTCCGCCTGCTGCGCGACTTCGTCCACGAGCGCTTCGGGCTCTACTACGACGAGACGCAGCGCGCGAGCCTGCGGACGCGACTCGCGCCGCGCCTCGATCTGCTGGGCCTGTCGTCCTTCGAGGACTACCACCGCTACCTGCGCTTTGCGCCCGAGCGGGCGGACGAGCAGCAGCGCATGGTGAGCCACCTGACCAACAACGAGACCTATTTCTTCCGCGAGCAGCCGCAGCTCGACGTGTTCGCCGGCCACGTGCTGCGCGGGCTGAAAGAGCGCAAGACGCGTTCGGGCGAGAAGCGGCTCCACGCGCTCTCGGCGGGCTGCTCGACGGGCGAGGAGCCGCTCACGCTCGCGATGATCCTGTTCGACAGCGGGCAGTTCTTCTGGGGCTGGGACGTGTGCGTGACGGGGCTCGACGTCGACGGCGCGGCGCTCGAAAAGGCCCGCCGCGCGGTCTATCACCAGGGGTCGCTGCGCGCGGTCACGCCGACTCTGCTCGAGCGACACTTCGTGACGGACGGCAACGGCGTGCGCGTGAAGGACTCCTCGCGCCGCAGCGTGGCCTTCCGCGCCGGCAACCTGCTCGAGCCCGGAAGCTACGAGGGGCTCGGTCCGCTCGACGTCGTGTTCTGCCGCAACGTGCTGATCTACTTCTCCGACGCCGCGGTGCAGCGCGCCGTGACCCTGTTCCACCAGGCGCTCGCGCCGGGCGGCTACCTGTTCCTCGGCCACGCCGAGTCGCTGGCGCGCGTCTCGAGCGCTTTCGTCCCGATCCGCTTCCAGGGCGCGATCGTCTACCAGAAGCCCGAGGAGGCCGTGGCGTGAGCGCCAGGATTCGAGTGCTGGTCGTCGACGACTCGGCGTTCGTGCGCAAAGCGGTCGGACGCATGCTCGCGACGGCCGACGACATCGAGGTGGTCGGCTTCGCTCGGGACGGCGAGGAGGGCCTGGCCATGGCGCGCGAGCTGCGGCCCGACGTGGTGACGCTCGACGTGCGCATGCCGCGGCTGGGGGGGCTCGAAACGCTCGAGCGGCTGATGGCGGAGCAGCCGGTGCCCGTGCTGCTGATGTCGACGCTCACGCAGGAAGGCGCCGAGGTGACGCTGCGCGGGCTCGAGCTCGGCGCCATGGAGTTCGTCGACAAGTCCTCCGTGCAGCCGATGAGCATGTTGAGCCTGGCGGAGGAGCTGGTCGCCAAGGTCCGCGCGCTCGGTGGCGCCCACGTGCGGTCGCGACCGGGCCCGCCGCGTGCGCGGGCCGGCGAGGGCCCGGGGCGTGCCGTGGCCCAGTGCGTGCTGGTCGGCGCCTCGACCGGGGGGCCGTCGGCGCTGCAGGCGGTGGTCTCCGGCCTGCCCGCGGCGTTTCACGCGGCGGTCGTGATCGTGCAGCACATCCCGCGCGGCTTCACGCGCTCGCTCGCGGAGCGACTCGACGCCAGGAGTGCCATCCCGGTGCGCGAAGCACGCCACGGCGACGCGGTCGAGCCGGGCCAGGTGCTGCTGGCGCCTGCCGGAATCCACACCCGACTGGTGCGGGCCGGGGCCGGCATCGAAATCTCGCTCGACGAGGAGCCGAGCGAGGCGCTGCACCGGCCGTCGGTCGACGTGCTGATGATCTCGGCGGCCGACGTCTACGGTGCTTCGGCGCTGGGCGTCGTGCTCACCGGGATGGGCTCCGACGGGACCGAGGGCCTGCGGGCGATCAGGGATCGTGGCGGCCTGACCCTCGCCGAGGCGGAGGACACCTGCGTGATCTTCGGGATGCCGAAGGCCGCGATCGAGGCCGGGGTGGTCCAGCGGGTAGCCCCGCTCGACCGCATCGCCGGCGAGATCCTGGCCGCGGTATAGAATCCAACCGGAGACACAAGTCCCTTGGCTCTGCAAGGCAATCTCGAGGACCTGCCGCTCCTCGACATCATCCAGATCGTCTCCTTCAGCAAGAAGACCGGCTATCTCGGGGTGCGCATGGGAGAGGGCGAGGGCGCCATCGTCTTCCACGAGGGGCTGGTGGTCTCGGCCTTCACGGCGAATTCGCCGGCTCCCGACCCGCGCCTTTCGACCCTGCCCCCGCCGGCGCGCGAGACGGCCATCAAGCGACGGCTCAGCTTCGCGCTCGAGGAGCTGGCGCGCCTGCGCGAGGGAGCCTTCGGCTTCGAGCTCACCGACAGCATTCCGCAGACGGTCGCGGGACGGGATATCCGGGCCGAGACGCTCGCGGTGGGCATCAACCCCCAGGAGATGCTGCTCACCCTGGCCCAGGGGATGGACGACGACCGCGCGCAGTCCGCGGCGGCCGTCGAGGCGTCGTTCGCGACTCCCGCGGAGGGCATCGTGGCCGCCGAGCTCGCCGCGTTCGTGCCGCCCGTGGTGCCGGCCGAGGCCGTGCGCTCCGCCTTCTCGGACGAGGCACAAGCGCCGGACGAGCTGCAGGCCGGCGGGAGCGCTTCCGAGTGGCAGACGACCGACAGCGACCGCTACGACTCGGACACGCGCCCGCTTGCGAAGCTGACGCGAGAGGCCGTGGCGGAGGCGGCAACGGCCGAGGGTGCAGCGACTGCGCCGAAGGCGGCGGAAGCGGCAGCCGCTGCGGCACCGGCCGCGGAGGCGTCTGCGGCCGCGGCCGCGCGCACGATCCTGCTGGTCGACGACGAGGCGGACGTGCGCGAGGTGCTGGGCCGCCTCTTCGGCGCCGCGGGGTTCGAAATCGTCGAAGCCGGGGACCCCGGGGAGGCCGCCAAGCTCGCGGGGCAGCTGCGCGCCGACGCGAAACCGTTCGTGCTCGTGACCGACCTCGGGATGCCGGCCTCGGGTGGGGCGTCCTTCCAGGGGGGCTTCGAGGTGATCAAGCGGCTCTGGAAGATGAACCTGCGCCCGCCGGTGCTGATGATGACGGAAAGCCTGAGCCAGGCGCTGCGGCTGCGCGCGCGTCAGATGGGCGTCCAGTCCTTCGTCTTCAAGCCCACGCTCAGCAAGCTGAATCCGCGGCAGTTCGAAGCCGACCTCGCGGCTTTCGCCTCGAAGCTCGTGAAGGACGTGCTGCCGCACCTCGCCGAGGTGGCGGTGCTCCGGCCGAAGGGCCCGCCAGCGCGCAAGGCGGCGGCTCCCGCCGAGGCCAGGGACGATACCAGCGCCCCCGCCGAGAGTGCTTCGCGGCCGTTCGAGTTCCTGAAGCGCCGGCTGGTCGAGCTGCGCCAGGGCGGCGACGCGAACGAGATCGCCACGCTCGTGATGAAGGTGGCGCGCGAGTTCTTCGAGCGCGCGCTGCTGTTCGTGGTCAAGAATGACGAGGCGCGCGGCCTGGGCGGCTTCGGTCTCGCCCCGCGCGACGAGACGCTCAACCTGCTGGCGCGCCAGATCACGATCCCGCTCGGCGAGGCGTCGCTGTTCAAGGACGTCGCGCGCGAGCGGCGCGCCTTCAGCGGGCCGCCGCCCAGCGACCGCTGGCTGGGCCACATGATGGGGCGTATCGGGCGTTTCCAGTCGCGAGGCATCGCCGTCCTGCCGCTCGTGGCCCACCGCGAGACGATCGCGATGGTGTTCGGGGACAACCCCGAGACCGGGCGCGACCCGGGGAGCCTCGAGCCGCTCGAGGTGTTCGTGCAGCAGGCCGGCATAGCGCTCGAGAATGTGTTCCTGCAGAAGAAGCTCCAGGCGGCCGAAGACAAGGACAGGGCTTCCCTGCGGTAGAATCCGCACGAGGTTTAGAAGCAGATGTCGACAGACGACCTCTCCCGCAAGGGCCAGGACATCCTCCAGATCGTTGGCAAGGCCAAGGAGTTCACCGAGGAGCTGCTCAAGGAGAACGAGCGGCTGCGCTTCAAGATCGCCTCGCTCGAGGCCTCGGGCGGCGGGCAGGCGACCGACGAACGCGTCCAGACGCTCGACAAGCGCGTGCACGAGCTGGAGGACAAGCTCGCCCAGGTCGAGGCGCGCTACCGCAAGGTCGAGGAGGAGAACAAGGAGTTCGCCGACCGCTATATCGAGATCGAGGAGCAGAACAACAACCTCGCCAACCTGTACGTGGCCTCCTACCAGCTCCACTCGACACTCGACTTCAAGGAAGTGGTGCGCATCGTCCAGGAGATCGTGATCAACCTGATCGGCGCCGAGGTCTTCCACGTGCTGATGGTCAGCGAGAAGACCGGCCAGCTGGAGGTCGAGGCCTCCGAAGGCCAGACGCCGGGGCGCACCACGATCCCGGTGGGCGACGGGCTCATCGGCAAGGCCGCGCAGAGCGGCGAGAACTACTTCGCCGAGTCGGTGGCGCGCAAGGACCCCTCGCCCTTCGAGGAGCCGCTCGCCGTGATCCCGCTCAAGATCAAGGACTCCACGATCGGTGTCATCTCGATCAACAAGCTGCTGGTCCAGAAGACCCAGTTCACCTCGATGGACTACGAGCTGTTCACGCTGCTCGCCGGCCACGCCGCCACGGCGATCTTCTCCGCCAAGCTCTACTCGACCTCGGCCCGCAAGCTCACGACGCTGCAGGGCTTCCTGGACATGCTGAAGCAGAAGTAGCTCGGCCGCGCGCTGGCGCGGTAGTCGTGAGCCCGCCGTCTCGGCCGCGGCCAAGAGCCAGATCACCACAACTGCGCTCCGGCCGGACGGCCCGAGGTCGGTCCCGCCCGTATAATGACTGCGGAGGTCCCTCCTCATGTCCCAGCCTCGAACCCTCGGCGAGCTGAGGGTGTCGCAACCCGCAGAACGCGTCTCCGTGCGCGAGGAGATGCGGCGCAACCTGCTGCGCAAGCTGCGCGCCCGCGAGCCCGTGTTCCCCGGCGTCGTGGGCTACGACGATTCTGTGATCCCGCAGATCACGAACGCCGTGCTCTCGAAGCACAACATGATCCTGCTCGGACTGCGCGGGCAGGCGAAGAGCCGGATCCTGCGCAGCCTGACGAGCCTGCTCGACCCCGCGGTCCCGGTCGTGGCGGGGTGCGAGATCAACGACCACCCGCTTTCGCCCATCTGTCGGCGCTGCCACGACCTGATCGCGGCAAAGGGCGACGACACGCCCGTGGCCTGGCTCGCGCCGGAGGCTCGCTACGTCGAGAAGCTGGCGACCCCCGACGTCACGATCGCCGACATCATCGGCGACATCGACCCGATCCGCGCCGCGCGCGGCGGCCTCGATCTCGCGAGCGAGCTCACGATGCACTACGGCCTGCTGCCGCGCGCGCACCGCGGGATCTTCGCGCTCAACGAGCTGCCCGACCTGGCCGGGCGCATCCAGGTGGGCCTCTTCAACATCCTTCAGGAGGGCGACGTCCAGATCAAGGGCTACCCGGTGCGGCTGCCGATCGACGTGTCGATGGTGTTCACCGCGAACCCGGAGGACTACACGGCACGCGGCAAGATCATCACCCCGCTCAAGGACCGCATCGGCAGCGAGGTGCGCACTCACTACCCGACCACGATCGAGCACGGCGTCGCGATCACCTCGCAGGAGGCGTGGACCGTGCGTGGGCCGGGGCTGCTGATCCCGCGCTGGGTGCGCGAGGTGGTGGAGGCAGTGGCCTTCGCGGCGCGCCGGGACAAGAAGATCGACCGCAGGAGCGGGGTGTCGCAGCGGCTGCCGATCAGCGCGCTCGAGAACGCGGTGAGCAACGCCGAGCGCCGAGCGCTCGTCTCGGGCGAGTCGCCGGTCGTACCGCGCGTCTCGGACATCTACGCCTCACTGCCGTCGCTCACCGGTAAGTTCGAGCTCGAGTACGAGGGCGAGCTCGTCGGGGCCGAGAACGTGGCGCGCGAGCTGATCCGCGAGGCGGTGGGCGAGGTGTTCTCGACCTACCTGGGGTCGGCCGACCTGAAGCAGGTAGTGCGCTTCTTCGAGGAGGGCGGCACGCTGCGGATCCGCGAGGGCTCCACGTCGGCCGAGGTGCTGACCCAGCTGCGGCGCGTGCCGGAGGTGCTCGAGAACCTCGCGGCACTCGGGGTCGACCCAGGCGGGCCGGAAACGCTGCAGGCGGCCGCCGGCGAGTTCGTGCTGGAGGGCCTGTGGGCCCAGAAAAAGATCGGCCGCAGCGACGACCGCGGCTTCGTCGCCACCGAGCGCCGCGCCGACCTCGAGATCGACATGGAGCACCTCGAGCGTCTGCGCCGCCTCAAGAAGCAGGTGAACTGAGGCCGCGATGGCGGGCGTGCGCTACCACCGCTACACGGGCGAGCTGTGGGACGAGCTCGACCTCGAGTCGCTCGTCGACGAGCTCAGCGACTTCTTCCTGAAGAGCGGCTTCGGCGAGGAGAGCGGGGAGTGGGACGAGGACGCGCTGCAGGCGCTCCACGACGCGATCCTCGACGCGATGCTGCGCAAGGGCCTGCTCTCACCGGAGGAGCTCGAGCGCGTGATGGCGGACAAGGACGCGCTCGACGAGCTGCTGCAGAAGACCGTGGAACGGCTGATGCGGGAGGGGTACCTCCGCGCGAGCGAGGCCGAGCCCTTCCACGACCCGACGGCCGGGGGCGAGGGC
>Ga0210377_10005711_pt1 | contig 10183 bp, 18 predicted proteins | sample PLM4_65_b1redo_FD_155480 | JGI IMG/M metagenome (GOLD analysis project Ga0210377, IMG submission 155480) | Groundwater sediment microbial communities from an aquifer in East River, Colorado, USA - PLM4_65_b1 redo | ecosystem: Environmental > Terrestrial > Soil > Riparian zone | place: USA: East...
CAGCTGGTAACTGAAGCAATTAAAGAAAGATTACCTACGGGTTTAGAGGTTCTATGCTGCCCTAACGGTGAATATAAGGATGATCAACTTCAAGACGAGGAGGCTAGACGCTTTGGTTGTGATCCCGATTTCTCCGCTTGGAATGGAGGAGAAATAAATGAAAAACCTGATGCTAATGAAACAAACAAAAGATGCTGTGGTTATCACGTGCACATAAGTTTTCCTGGCGCTTCCCCAGCAAATGTAATGAGACTTGTACGTCTGCTTGATGTAAACATTGCTCTTCCGTTCCTTTTTATTGATGAAGATAAGGAAAGAAGGAATTTATATGGTAAAGCGGGTTGTTTCAGGTTTAAAGATTATGGAGAGATTGCAGGTGTAGAGTACCGCTCTCTTTCTAACTCCGTGATTAAAGATAAAGAAACTTTCAATTTCTTTTGGGACGGTCTAATTAAGGCCATTAAAGATTATAATGAAGGCCTTGATTACCTTGCGTATGAAGCAAAAATTCAAGAAGCTATTAATACATACAATCTTGACATAGCAAATGAACTCGTTGAAGAGTTCAATATTAAAGTATTAGAGAATGCCTAAGCAAATAAGATCAGCTAAAACTGAAGGGGATATTAAGAATTTTTTAGAAAGGAAAGAGTTTAAATTTATCAAAATACAACTTGCTAGTGAAATAGGTGATCAATCAAGAATGAGCACAAATCCCAATACAATAGCGATTCGAACTAACTTAGGCCAAGCATCAGTAAATCTTTGTGAATCTTTTGGATGCTGTGGAAAATCTTACATGTACAGCTTTGATCTTTGTGAAAACGCTTACATGAACAAAGCATTAATTAAAGCTTGTGAGATTGAAGCTCGGCGTCTTGGATATACATATATTGGGTTCATACACAAAACAGACAGCAAAGCAGTTGAACTGGCAAAAGCGCTTGGATATAAGAAGGCCCTTGGATTTAAAAATAAGCGATCAGGCAACACATTATCAGAAATGTACAAAATCTTATAAGTTTATCCCCAATTACTGGGAATTTTATAAAATTTTTCGTATATTTGTATTATGGGGAACCGTAATAGAACTGCTGGTATAAGAGCCGAGCAAAGGATCGCTAAAGAACTAAGAGATCTTGGATTTGATGGCGTTGTAACAACAAGAGCCGAGTCTAAAAACCTAGATGATAAAGGTGTAGATTTAATGCAACTTCCGACGAGTTTAATTATACTGCCCTGTCATATACAAGTTAAAAAAACTATTAACACACCTAAAATTTCAGAGATCTTAAAACCAATGGATAAACCTTTAATCTTGCTTCATATTAAAGAAGAGAAAAAGGGTTCGAGGTTTTATGAAGTTGGTGATTATGTATACATGGATAAAAGTTTCTTTTATCAATTACTAAAAAAATGGTTACACTAAGTTATTCAACTATAAAAATGCTGAGGAAAGATCCTTTAGAGTATGAAAGAATTTATCTAAACGGAGAACCTCGGCAAAAGGAAGGACCTAGGCAAATTGATGGAATGCTTTTACATGATTTACTTCTATGTCCTTCAGTAGTTCAGGATAAGTATATCCAAAAACCAAAGGTTCCACACTCTTTAATGATGAGAACGTATATTCAACAGTTAGCGGAGATGATTAATTATCATCTTATTTTGAATGAATACATTGTCTCAGAAGATATTGCAAAGTATGAACAGGCTGCCTACAATAGATCCGAGTATACAGAATCTCTCGAGACTATCAAAGAAAAAGCAAAGCAATATAAAGCTTACATGGACTTCTGTATGGCAGGAAAACTCGGGATTGATGCTGGTCAGATCGATCGAATAAACGCTCTAATCGACAAAAATTACAAATCTTTTAATAAACGCCTTAAATTACAGAATATTGAGCCAAAAGAATCAAAAGGGTGCTTATTAGAAGATCTGGTTAATTCCGAAACTCTTAGATGGGACGAGGAAGATGGTAAAGAGTATTATTATGAAATGCTTTTTAAAGCTATTATTCCTCTAAATAGCAGAGCTACTGGAAAAAGAACGAAAGTTGCTATAATAGGAATGATGGACCATGTTAAAATTGATATAAGTCTCAAAGAGATTATTATCACTGATATTAAAAAAGTAGAGAACGTTCTTGAATTCTCTTCATTTTATGAAGAGCGCCAACTTGATATACAAGCTGGAGTTTATTTAAAAGCTCTTGAGGCTTTTTCAAAAGGATGGAAAATTTATTTCGAGTTTTTAGTGGTCGATGACAGTGGGAGATATAAGGTTTTTTCTCTCTCTCCAGCAACAAAAGCAAAAATAATTACTAAAGTAGAGGATGACATAGATAAAGCATACTATCACATTAAGATGAAACGCTATGGATTTCCTTACGAATATTTAAATGAAATTATACTTTTATGAAAGATCCAGAAAATCTCATATGTAAAGTACTTGTTGGTTCCAGGGCTTACGGAACAGATGTAGAGGGGTCTGATAGAGACTACATGGGTGTTTTTGTAACCCCTATTGATCAATTAATAGATAATCCTATCTCAACTATTCGCACAAAAGATGGATCTTACTTTGAAGTAGGAAAATATGGAAAGATGCTTGAAAGGGGAGATTTACATGCCACAGAACTGCTTTTCAACGATTTCCCTAACTTTATATATAAGAGTCATCTTTTTGAAAAGTTTGAACATATCAGATCTCACCTACTAAGTAAAGAGACTCTTGAGCAGTGGTTAAATACCTCTTCTGTATTTTATTCAAAAGCTCTTAGACTTGGATCTTTGTTTAAGGATAAAATAAGTCCAGTTGATTATATGACTTATTACCCTCATAATCAGGCGGGCCTTCCTAATAAAGAAGCTTTTTCCTCTTGTATGGAAAGAGGAAGTTTAACAAGAGAGGTAATACCTCATAAAAAAGAACTTGAAGTAGATAGAATGTGTCTTTATCCCCTGTCTTATGGTGTTTATCTTCTTTTCAGAGATTATAATTATCTTGTTAAATATAATGGTGATGACTTTATCACTGGAATGTTTGATAAAGATGGAGAACTCGTTGAAAATGGAATAAAAAATCCAGATAAAATGTGGTCTCTTGTTAATGAAGGAGTAATTATCTTTGAGAAAAAGAAGTACTTAAAATATAAAAACTTAAAAAAGACTTACGGAGAATCAAAAATAGTTAACGGCTACGCAACTAAATCAATGCTTCATGCCTTTCGTATCCTAGAACTAATAGGGGATGCCCTTATTGATAGTACGTTACATTTAAAAGTAAAAGCTCCTGGGCATTATCTAGCTATTAGAGAAGGAAAAATTCCAAGAGACGAGATAAAAAACGCTTACGAAGGACAATTCAATACTGTTAAACAAAATCTTGAAAACTACAAAAAGATACTTGTAACTGATATATCTTTAATACAAGAAACTTTAAGTAAAATAAGAAAATTTAATAGACCCCCATTCGTGGAAACATGGCCACATTAACCGATTCTAGGTATGTTCAAAAATCAAAGTTATTTTTGCTACCGCTAATTGAGCTAAAGAAAGACCAATATATTAAACCAAAAGGACCCTATATTATGGATAAGCAGAAGAGAATAACTACTGCTGACTATAAACTAATAGTTCCTTTTGACAAAGAAGACTCTAGTGAATTTAATCATTACGAAACAAATTACATATTAACCTCTTCTTGTCTTGATTCTAATGAATATTATGAAACAGATAATTTAAGAATATATGTATTTGATCTTGACCACTTTAAAGAAGACTTTGACGTTTTCTTAAAAGGTAAATATACAGACCTTCATACTAAAACCAAAGGTTTTATTAATCTATACTGGGGAACAGAATATTATGGAAAGTTCTCTCCTCATCCTAAAATAGAAGCATACTTAGCGCCTACTTTATCAACTTATGAAAGATTTGCTGATGAATTGAAAATCCCTTTAGGAGATCTATTAAGAATTGGACAATTGCTGGATCCGCCAGACCTCGAAAAAGAAACCTTTATTAGCGATAATTTCAAACATACGAAAGTAAACGAAACAGAACTTGAAAGTTAAATTAAAATTATCGGAAGGAGCAAAAATTCCTAGTAAAGCTCATAGTCAGGACGCTGGATTCGATTTAACAGCTCTCAGTAAAGACTATGATGATTTAGGGAATATTGTTTATGGAACAGGAGTTTCAGCGTTTATCCCTGAGGGGTATGCAGGATTTGTTTTCCCAAGAAGTTCAATCTCTTCTAAAACTTTGTGTTTAGCTAATTCGGTCGCCGTGATAGATTCTCACTATATAGGAGAAATAAAACTTAAATTTAAACCAATAGTTTATTTTGAGTATAGAGCTTTAGAAAACGAGGATTATGAATACGAAATAGGAGATAGAATAGCGCAATTAATAATACTTCCATTACCTACTGTAGAACTAGAAATAATCCAGGACCTTCCACTCACAGATCGAGGCGAGAATGGTTTTGGAAGCACTAATTAAATGAGAAAAACAATTTTAAAAAACGTAGAACGATTAAAGCCTAAAACCTTTAGGTGCCGAGTAATGATCAATGGCAAAAATCTTGAACATTATGAAACAAGTTTGAACAGAGCTAAAACATGGGTTAGAACCATGAAAACAGTGTCAACAACTATTAAAAATTACAATTTAGTGTAAGTAATGGGGGGGCGAAAGCTCCCCTTTTTTAATATGTAATTCAAATTTATGAAAATCTACATAGATGGACAAAATAATCCAAAAAGGCCTGGATGGGCGCATTGTAGAACATTCGAAGAACTAAAAGCTTTATTGTCAACTGCTGATCTATCTAAGGTGGAATTAATTTACATAGGTAGAAACCTAGAAGATGAAAATGGCGAAAGATTTCCTGCATTTGATATGTATGATTGTGCAGTAGAGTTGATAAGTGCTTACATGGGAAAACCTATTCCAGAATGTACAGTAGCTTCAAAAAGTGCCGCTGATCTCCTGCATTACTATAATGTAAGCTATAATTACACAGATAAATGCACTGAGATAAATTAAGATTAATTTGGTTCTTTATAAAATTCTTCCTATCTTTGTACTATGAAACCTTTAATGAAATATCATGTTACAATTGATGTAACAGATGGAAGAAAAATTAAAACTTGGGGTGTATTCCCTATACAAAACTGTAAAATACTTGATGGAATATATAATCCTGAATCTAAAGACCTTTCTATATTGATAGACTCCGTTACCGAGCGGTACACAGAATTCCCTGTGGAAACTAAAAATGGAAAAGTAGATGTTCAATATAGAAAATTAGATCAGTACTACAGACTCAAAATAGCAGAGCAAGACATACCATTCTTCTTAGAGTCATATGTTGAAAATAACTTTGAAATCGAGCCTGAAGTGGAAAGCAACTTAATTATTGAAGGTTAAAATGAAAGCAAAAAAAATAAGGCCTACTAGAAAAAAAAATTTAGATCAACCCGAGGAAATAGAAAAGCCTAAACAAAAAGAATCATTATCTGTTTTCGAGTCCTTTGCTTGGCAAATACCTCATACATTAGCAACTACTGTAGATATTGGAGAAACTGGTGCAGTGAATTACAAAAGCAAAGGACTTTATGAGACTATAAAGAAACAATTTCCTTCCCTAAATGTAGAGCCAATTAGAAGAGGGACTACTGTTTCTGACTCTGTAGAAGATCTTTTAAAAGAAAGCTCGATAGAAGAAGGGCACAGTCTAACTATACGAAACTTTCTACGATGCAGCGCTGATGTTATCCGCGTTAAAGATAACATGTCTTTTGTAGCTTTTTTAGCGCAAATAGAGTATCCAGAACCATGGCCACATATTAGCGAAGTAAGTAAAATAACATACGATGGTAAAAACTTAGAAATCATCTATGGAAATATCGAGTCCGAGTCAAGTGAAACTGACTCCGATAGTAATGATAGACACGGAGTTCTCGAGCCTGGATCTCTTAAACGCAAATCTTATTCTTCTTACGGTGGAGAACCAAAAAAAGGAGACTTACCTGCTCCAACCAGCGAACTATCCACAGAAGTTCCAACATTTACTGGAAGAACTTTCCGGTTGCCTCGTAATAACACATAACTCTAAAGCTGAAATAGGGGTAATTTATTCTAATTTTGGTGTACTTCTTAGAAATACTTACTGCACGATGTTAGCCAGTCAAATTATTGACAATGGGTTTCATGACAGTAAGAATATGGTGGGAAGTATTCCCGACTTTTCTAGCCCTCACTCTCTTGTGGGGGTTACGAAAAGGTATTTAAATAAAGATATGAAGACTAAAGACACTAAAAAGGCTCTCAGGTCTTCATTTATAGGAATGCGTGGAGATGAAGAATTGACAGAAGAACAACTCGAGTACGCTGCCGAGGATGTTGAAAATCTCTATGATATTTACTTAGAGCAACAAAAATGGATAAAAGAACGAAAGCTTGAAAACATTGTTAAACTTGAAAACAAACTTACTCCAGTCCTGGTAAAAATTGCGAGCTTCAATTATCTTTGGATAAAGAAATAAGGACGTTATCCAGAGATTATCCTCAAATTCAAGGAGGAAAATTCAATAATCCAAGAAAAAAAGAAAGCTGGACACAACTTGATGTATTTGGAGGAGACGGGTATATAGTTGAAAATTTTAATGTATTTAATGTTAACTACGACTCTCCAAAGCAAATCAATGATTTATTCACACGTATCGGATGCCCAAAGCCAACCGACGATTTTGGGAAGGTTTCTTATGGAGAAAATTGTATAAAAACCTACGTTAATAATCATCCTGAGTCGCCACTAGCCAAGTTTGTTGGTATTTTACTTGAATATAGAGAGTACTCAAAACTCCTCGGTACTTATGGAGAGAAACTCTTTGGATGTCTTGAGAGAGGTAGAATAAGAACTTCTTATTCACAATGTTGGACAGATACTGGAAGGTTAGCTTCTAGTGAAGTAATTAAAGGAGAACTAGGATTAAACCTAGCTAATATTCCCAAACGAAAGGACATCAGATCAATTTTTATTCCAGATCCTGGTTACTCCTTTATTGATTGTGATTTAGCCGGTCAAGAAGTGCTACTGGCTGGAGATTTCTCTAAAGAACCAGTAATTATGAAATCCTTCAAAGAAGGTTTTGATTTGCACTCTTATTTGAGTTCCATATCTTATTCAATAATCTTTAATAAAAAATTCGAAGTAAAAAATGAATCAACAATTACTGAAATTGATGGTTTTAAATATAATCTTAAAAAGCTCAGAGACGATCACAAAAGTTGTTTATTCGCCAAGTTTTATGGTGGCGGTAAGATGCGTGTTATGAACGTACTTAATGAGTACTTAGTAAATCACTGGCCACCAGACCAAAGGGGAGTAAAAGCTGAAGAAATTTCAAAAGCGTTAGACGCTGCCCTTCCGGTCTTAACAAAATATTTACGAGGTCGCTATAAAGATTGTCAAAAAGAGGGCTATATTGTAGCTAACAAATTAGGAAGAAGAAGATATTTTGACAACTTAGACGAAGTGTACGGCGAAATTCTTAATTTTCCAATTCAAGGTTCGGGAGCAGATTGCATTAAGATTTCTCTAATAAACTTAGATAAGTGGCTTATAGAAACATCTAAGAATTTGCGGATCGAAGAGAAAGACCTGGGATATATAGTAATGTCCATTTATGATCAAAACTTACTCTGCATAAATGATAAATACTTGTATCTTGCGCCAGAAATACCTAAGATAATGTCTGAAAGCATTACTTATTTCTTGGAGGAGTTAAAAGGAAGTTCAGATTTACAAATTAAAAAGGAGTGGAGCAAATGATACTTAACACATCTAACATAAGACAAAAACTAGAAGAAGTGTTTGACAGGGAAATTTCACGTGAAGTGGCTGTTCAAATATATAATTTGTTAAAAATTGGTCAAACTAGTTGCATGGTTGGAGAAAATGGAAGGTATGTTCACGTTATAGCTCCAAGTTCTGAAATCGTTATCGTCGGCGATTTTAAGAAGGAGTCGATCACACATAATGCTATATTTGAGACTTATAAGAGATTAGGAAAAATAGTAGAATTAGGACAAAAAAAGGAAGCCAAGAAAATGCCAAAAAGCCTATTAAAACAAGCAAGACTAAAAGAGCCGTTAAGTCCTTTTTCTCTTAAGCAAACCAAGGAGTGGGTAAGACTTAAACTCTTTTTAACTACTAAATAACAAACATTTATATGAAAAAGTACTTAGTTTGGCTCCCAGCAATAGGAGCCTTATTTTTAGATTTAGAGACCTGTTCTGATGGCCTCGGCAACAATAATTATGGTGTCTGGATAGTCTATCAAATTATATCTTCACTCACACTCATATCTTTATTAATTCTTAAGGCTCTTTAATCATGATAGTAAAAGAAATAAAGGGAAAGGAACTCTATGTTTATATGAATGGTCAACTACTTTATAAAAGATGGTTGGATCAGGGTCATGGTATTATTATTCAAAATAATAGTTGGGGTAATTTTAGGGCTATCGACGTTTTTCAACACATAACCGACAATAAAAAATAGTTCTATATGAAAATTTTAAATGTAACTGAAGAAAACAATGAAAGCGTATTAGCTGATAATCTTCGTAGAACCGATGTTATTATTGCAAAAAGATCAGATTCTACTGCTGTTTTGATTTATGAAGATTGTTTAAAGGATGGAGGATACTGTTGGCGGGATATATGTACTTCAGGATCCATTATTTCTGAAATAAGGGTACTTAGAGACGCAATAAAGGAAATACAAGCATTAGGTTATAAGGTTTACACCTTAAAGTTTTAATTATATGAATAAAGGAAAATTAGTTCTTGTACCAATACATAGTCCTAAAAAAGGACTGAAGGTGGTAGCTACAGATAATTCTGAAGGCACTTATGAGGATATTGGAATAATAGAAAGAGTAATAACTGTAGATCATATAATGACATCAGTAAAACTGTTAAATGGAAGAATCCTGACTTACGCCTTATCTGAATTAAAGCAAATAGCTGTAAGCGGCCACTTGGGAAAAAAGGGAACCTTTCCACTCCATCCAGATGATTATGAAAAAGCACTTCCTCTTATTGGGCAGGACGTTGAATTTGATTTAGATAACTATGATAATTCTAAAGTTACAGGAACGTATTATAACATTGGGGATTGGATTACTATAGCTAAGCTTATTACATCTGCGCCTGTATTATATACAGAGGAAGAAGTAGAGGAGTTATGTGAGTTGGCTATGAATTACCTTGTGGAAGGTAGAGTAAAGGCAAGATTTGAAAAATGGTGGGGAAAATATAAAAAGAAATAAGTATGACAAAGAAATTGACGCCTCTAAGTAAAGCTATGGGGAGACTAAAAAAGAAACCTTATAACTGGTTTAATATCACCTTCTATCACCGTAAAGAAAAGAAACAAGTAGAATACGGAATCTATGTCTATGGTAATAAAGAAGATGCTATTAAGGAAGTTAAGAAAATTTATCCGGAAGGTCGTAATTTTAAGTAGTATGAAAAAATATAAAATAGTTGAACAATCAGTATCCTATACTATCTATAAAAAAAGATGGTTGGGGTGGAAACATCTATTCGTATGGTTTAAAACTTCTGAAGAAGCAGAAGCATACATAAGAAACCTTAACTCCTTGAAAGGTCTCTATCCAGTCATAAAGAAACTCGAATTTATATGAAAAAGCATTCAAAAGACACAAAAAGACGAGCTGAAGAGCTTATAAAGTACCATGCTCATGCTATAGGCAGTAGTGTAACTAATGCTACTTTGAAAGAAGAAAGAGAAGCATCCATAAAAGCAGCAATAGTAAGTTGTACATGTATTGAACTGTTTTGCTCTCAAGTAGCTTATATCGTACTTTATGATTTAGATAATCTTAAAAAAGTAAAAGTATATTTGGAGGGATTATTATGAGTAACTGTAACCATGAAGGAAGTATTATAGAATGTCTAATTCCGATAGGACTATTACTCTGGATATCAGCAGCAATTCTTTTATTTCCTATAGCACTTTCTTTAGAATTGCATAGTAAATGGTGGTTATTAACATATGCTATTTCCATCCCATTGGAAGTGGGGTGGTGTATTTTATTTCAAAAATTATGAATAATGAATAAATACATTATCAAAAA
>Ga0210377_10005712_pt1 | contig 10182 bp, 12 predicted proteins | sample PLM4_65_b1redo_FD_155480 | JGI IMG/M metagenome (GOLD analysis project Ga0210377, IMG submission 155480) | Groundwater sediment microbial communities from an aquifer in East River, Colorado, USA - PLM4_65_b1 redo | ecosystem: Environmental > Terrestrial > Soil > Riparian zone | place: USA: East...
GGTGGGTGTTCTGGACGTGGGCGAGGAGCTGGCCGCGCTTGCGGACGAGGTAGAGGCGGCGGCGCAGGAGGTCGCGGGTGGCGCGCATCTCGCGGGGGTAGACGTAGGCCATGGGGATCATGCCGCCACGGAGGAGGGAGGCGATCTTGAGGGCGTCGATCTTGTCGTTCTTGGCCTTGCCGCCGTGGATGGCTTTCATGTACAGGGCATGGCCGAGGACGAAGGGGATGTTCTCCTTGACGCACAGGTCGGCGAGCCAGTACCAGGTGAAGATGCACTCGACGGCGACGACGAGATCGTCGCGGTAGGGTGCGACGGCTTCGAGGAACCGATCGGGGTTGCTCGGGATGTCCCGGTGCAGGAGGACCTCGCCGCCCTGGCTCAGGACGCAGAGGTACATGGTGCGGGCGTGCAGGTCGATGCCGCAGTAGTGTTTGTGCTGCCGGGTGTAGAATCGCATGCGGTTCCCTCCTCTGAAAAGGGTTGCGTCGTGGCTCCCAGCTTACTCGTCGTCGAGTAGCCTCAGGAGGGGGCCTTCATGAGTATCAACGGCATGCAGCTGACTGCGCTTCGCGCCGCAGCTGATGCCGAACGTTGGGCGGGCCAGGGGTGAATACATGAGATTCGCCAGAAACCCATTCCCCTTCTTTCTCCTGATCTTGTCTGTCGTGGGAGCGTTCTCGGCAATCGACGCAGCGTCTGGGGACCCAGTCGCGGAAGAACATTACAAGCGGGCGAACCAGTTGAAACGTGAGGGCCAGTTCCTCGAGGCGGAGCGTGAATACCAGCTAGCTTTGGAAGTCGACCCGACGTTTGACCACGCGTCCTACAATCTAGGTAACCTCTACTTCGCGCAGAAGCGTTACACCGACGCCATCCAGGCGTACGAGAAGGTCATTGCTTTGAACCCCGCGTTCAGGTCTGCCTACTACAACCTCGGACTTGCCTACAAGTTCGCGGGGAAGGGAGAGCAGGCAGTTGTCGGCTTCGGCGACGCAGTTCTCGCGGCCGGTAATGAGAGAATCGTCGACTCCCTAAGTCAACTCAAGGACCTTCTGCCAACCCTTGCAGTCATCGATACGTCCGCGTCGCCGGAAATAGGATTGGCCGGCCTACCGAGGCCGGTTATGGTCACCTACCGGTGGAAGAACGCAATGTATGGTCGACCCTACTTCTTTTCGCTTGCGGCTCCCGACTTGTGCGTCCTCTTGGCCGAACGGGGTAGGGACGTGCTGATTCGACGCGAGGATCTCGCAGACGCGGAGTTGCTTGCACGACTGCGCGGCGCTTCACGGGTGTGGAAGGAGCCACGCCTGCCCTGGAATACTGAGAAGGCGAAGATGCTCCTGCGTGAGGGGCGTCTGAAACTGGCGGACGGCAGCATCGTTCTGTCAAACGATGCGGATCGTGCACCAGTCCGGTTCACCATCGATGTCGCGGAAAAATACTGGGAGTACAAGAATTCTATCCTACATTCCGCACTTGTCTGAGGGCGTTCCCCTGGATTATCCCACGTTGGGCGTGGGAGGATCTGGCGACTACTTGTAGAGTTCGCGCGGGACGTCGGCGAGTCCGAGCAGCAAGCTGGCGACGGGCTTGAGGTCGATGGGGAACTGGATCGATCGGTCACCCTCGCGGAACGCATGCCAGGAGACGCCGGCGAAGTTCTCGAGGATGCGCGGCGTCGTTGGTGTGGCGGTGGCGCGCCCTTCCGGGAGGATCGATATCTTCTCGAGGCCCTGTCGGCTCATCGCCGCCCGGACCTGACGTTCCAGCAGCGCGGAGAGCATGATCGCCACGAAGTAGACGTGAAGTAGCGCGGCGACGCGGCGCGGCTTCTTGAGGAAGATCGGGGCGATGCCGTACTCGGACTTGGTGAGGGCGAAGCGCTTCTCGATGTACGGCTGGTACTTGTAGATCTCGAGGACCTCTCGCTTCGAGCGCTTCGATCGGCCCTGGAGGTTGGTCACCAGCGGGAAGACGCCGTCCGTGCGGGCTTCGGCGCGCAGGGCAGCGGTGTTGCGCGTGACGTGGAGTTGGAGTCGCTGCGTGCGGATGGCGCGCACGGGGTCACCGGGGCGGGGTCGGCCGGAGTGGAGGTAGCGATGGCTTATCTCCGTGACGGTGCTGACGCTGACCTCGAGCAGGCCGGTGGCCTGATGCTCGGCGAGGATCTTCTGCAGCCGGGCCTGGACCGCGGCCGCCGTGCGCAGCCGGCGGGTGCCAACCTTGGCAGCCATGACCTTGAGCTCGATCTCGGCCCTGCGGACCTGGTCCTCACGAGCCTGCACGTCGACGCGGGCCTTCTGGCTGCTGCGGATCCAGATCAGGCAGTAGCCGTCGGCCGTGACGTCGGGGCCGGCGTCGGTGCTGCAGAAGACGTCAGGCGGCTCGTCGCTGCGTCTCTTGTTCGCCACCTGGTGGATCTTGCGCCAGCGCACCGGCGGGGAGCCCTCGCGGAGCTGCGTGCGGAAGGCGATGTCCTCCTTGCGGGTGCGCGGCAGGATGGTGACGAAGCGGCCGCCGTGGCCGGCGACGTGCTCCATGTTCTCCTTCGTGCAGAGCTTGCTGTCGGCCACGTAGACGAAGTCCTGGCGGCCGAGCAGGGCCCGAAGCTCGTCGACGTTGCGCACGTGCACGGAGTCGTCCGTCCGGTTGCCGCTGAAGACGTGGTGCAGCAACGGCACGGCCCCGTCCGAGGTCACGTTGAGACCGAAGACGAGCTGCTTGAGGTCCGGCCGATGGTCCTTATTGTGGCCGTGCGTGATGCGGGGCTCGGCCTGCGCGGACGCGTACTGCCCGAAGAGGGTGACGGTCGTCGTGTCGAAGTGGACGCGAGGGGCCTTGACCTCGAAGTCCTTGATGACCCGCAGCGCCAGCCGGAAGAAGACGCTGCGCCCCCGCTCGCTGACCAGCGCATCCAGGCTGCGCACGAGCCGGTCGTCGTTGAGCCCTCCCACCTGGGCAGCGGTCAGGCCCAAGGCCTCGGGTTCGATGTTCTGCGCCCATTCCTTGATGCGGTACATCGGCCCGCGCGAGACCAGGATGTTCTGGACCAGGACCGAGAGCACCTCGGCATGGTCGAGGCCCTGGTGCAGGCCGCCGCCCAGGCAGTCCCGGACGATGCCCCGAAAGTTCATCCGCTCCAGGTAGTGGCGAATGATCGGGTGCGGCCCGAGATGATGTCGCTGGAGTGACGCTCCGTTCCGTGTCGTGCGCATCGGCCACCTCCGGGCTCGCGCGTTGACTTGTACCATAACTCAGTATATACTGATACAAGAATGACACGCAACAAGAATCGCGCGACGATCCGGAAGCTCCGCGTCCTGGAGCAGCGACGGGCTCGCCTCCTCGAGGCCCTCTGCGACGACGACCCGTTCCTTGTTGGCAGCCTCTCCCTCGTCAAGCGCACCTGCGGCAAGCCGACATGCCACTGCGCCACGACGCCCGCGCACGACGCCTGGGTGCTCGCCACCACGCGGGACGCCCGTCGGCGCTGCCAGGTCGTGCGCCTGGCCGACGTCGAGGACGTCCGGCGCCGGGTCGATCTCTACAGGAACTTCAAAAAGGCCCGGCGCGCACTCGACGCCATCAACCGCGAGCAGACGGCTCTCCTGCGTGGCCTGATGGAGGGTCGCAACGTTCCCTATGACTGACGCAAGTCGTTCAACGGAAAGGCGTTGGAGGTAGGCGAAATCCCCGAGAACGGGTCACGCGAGGTGCGGAATGTAGGTTCTATGGAGTCAGGGCGGTGGAACTTCCATCTGCTCTACAAATTCGACGCGAAGGTCAAGGTAGAAGCGAGCGCGCGCAAGGCTACGGGCGCCGTCGCGCTCGAATGGCCGAAGGTGATGGAGGGAAACAACGTCGAGCAAGACAGCCTCAACGCGCTGATCGAACTGCTCGAAAGGCTGGAACTCCAAGTCAGGGGCGCCCGAGAGAACTCGTAAGCTGGCGTGGAAGTCGCAACATGCTACGGTACAAGCCTGAATACCTTGATGTGCACGGGCCGCCAACAACGGCGTGAACGCGTCGGTACGCCCGGTCACGGTCCTTGCTTGCGCAAGGGTCGCGCCGCGCCAGCCCGCGGCTTATGCGGGGCGTTGCCGCACTAAGCGATTGGTGACTGTGATGGGCATACACTTGCGTGTCGGATTCAGACTCACTGTCGTCCTAATGCTCACCGCATCCACACTCGGTGCTGGGACGGGTCCGGGTAGTCGCGTCGCGGAGCGGCACTTGGCATTCGTGAGGGCCATTTCTTCGCAGTCTCTGCGTCTGTCCACTGATCTGCTGCAGCTCGCGAACAAGGTAGAGGACAGCGGCTGCAAGCTGCGTGACTACGACGCCGCGAAACTAACCCCCGACCAGGCTCGGCTTGGGCGACTCTACGCGAGCGAATTCTGCCAACCGTGGGAGAAGTTCTGGGACAAAGCCCTTGCTCCATGCGAGAAGGATGATCCACCCGACTGGTGCGACGACGAAGTCGAGTCGGTACGCCGAATCGACCTTCAAGGCTACTTCGCGACGCTCACGTCCGGCCTTGAAGTCGCGTCGTCACCGTTGGAACGCGATAACATCATGGACATCGTAACGAGCACCTTGCACACCCACGTCATCACTGAGTTTCCACGAGATTCGGTAGACTCGTGGGTGGCCGGAGCGGTCGCCCCATATCTGAAGGAGGCGTCGCCTGACCAGGCTCTGACCCTCGCGACGGAACTCAAGGACACGTGGGTCGGTCTGGGGCCTGCGACTATGACGGCGTTCGAGGCCTATCTGCTTGGCGCGACATCCCTCGATAGCGAGCAACGAGAAGCGATGCGACATGCCCTGGCCAAAGAAGCGAAGCCATGAACCACGGTCTCGACGACAAGAGGGCTTGCGATACGGCGGCTAACCCGCGCGTGCAGCGGACGCGATCGCGTGTCACGTCCAGTGCTGAAAGACAGCATGGGCCGCGCCACGCGGCGCGCCGCTGATGCGCAGCGTTGGCGGCCGTCAGGGTGATGACGGCGGCCTCGCGGGCGCGGCAGAGGTCGCGCAGGGCCTCGTCCTCGATGGAGGGGATGTGGACCGAGTCGAGGTCGCCGGAGCGCCGCAGGTGTGCGAGCTGGACGGCGTCGCGTCGGTCGGTCTTGACGCGGTCGCCGGGTTTCCTGGGGATGAGCGACGGAGCGACGACCAGGCAGGCGATGCCGCGGCGGGCGAGCTGGCGGTGCAGGCCGTAGCCGGTGGGGCCGGCCTCGTAGGCGACGACGACGCGCTCGGCCTTGTCCTCGAGACGGCGCATGAGGCGGTCGATGTCGGCCGGCTTCGTGCCGATGCGGCCGACGTAGTCGACCTCGGCTCTGCGATCGTCGCCGACATGGGCGACCGAGATGGAGTCCTTGTACACATCGAGACCGACGAACAGCGTGGTGGGCTTCTTCATGGCTGACCTCCGGGCTGTGGTTGCTGCTGGTCCGTCCAGCATGCGGCTCTGGCCTGCGAAGGCTAACCCGCGAGCCGCTCGGAGGTCAGCCTCCCGCTCTTACGGAAGTCATGCTGTCTATGCGAATGGACCTATAGGGTAACGGGGGTGATGCATGACGATGGCGTCGTCGGCAGTGTTCTCCGTGGCTATTGGCGCGGTAGTGGCTTTGCCGGTCGTTTTTCGCCGCCATCGCTGGATTCGAGTCGCCGCCGTTGTCGTGATGCTCGGGGCAGCCGGCCTCGCATGGACGGGTGTCGTTACCAGCCCGCGAATCGCGATCGAAAAGGCGGGCTATACCTCTTGGCAGCCCGAAGATCGGTTTTTCCAGGGCGCATTCGCTGCTCGCGATGTCGGCATGCAGATGAAACTCCCGTTCTGGGCCGCGGTCCTTGGTCTAGCCACACTTGCCCTACTGCCGAGCCGAGCACAACGATGAAGCGTCCGTGCAGTCAGTCATCTGACCGCCGGGTCCTGCGAACGGCACGCACACCGTTGCGGGCAAGTACGCTTCAGACTTCGTGGCTCAAGCGAACTCGAGCTTTAAAGTCACGGCATCGCATCAAGCGCATTCAGCCGCCGACCCGCGCACGCCTGCGTGCCCAGAAGCGAGCGCGGTGACGCGCGGCGCGCCGCTGACGGCGGGCGTTGGCATCCGGGGAGGACGACTCATGTCGAAGAATCTCAAGACGTCAGGCGAAGGCACCATGGTGTACCAGCTCAAAGTGCGCCTTCTCGATTCCCCTGTGCCGATCTGGCGGCGCTTCCAAGTCGAGAGCGCAACAACGTTGGAGCGTCTCCACCGCGTTCTGCAGGTCGTGATGGGCTGGACTGACGATCATCTGCACGGGTTCCGTCTTCCTCAGATCGGACGAACGGGTCCGAGGCGCCGCTACCTACCCGTGGAAGACGAGGATGAGAAGAGAACCCGCCTTGGAGAGGTCCTTCGGCACCCCAAGGACTCGTTCCTATACGAATATGACTTCGGCGATGGCTGGCTACACGAGATCATCCTGGAGGCGCTGCTGCCCCCATCCCCCGCCGCGCGCTACCCGATAGTCGTGGGCGGTCGAGGAGCGTGCCCTCCGGAGGACGTCGGGGGCGTGTCGGGGTACAACCACTTTCTCGAGGTGATCAACGATCCCCAACATCCGGAGCATGAGGAGATGATCGACTGGTGTGAGTCTGGGTTCGATCCATTCGTGTTCGACGCGAAGGCGGTGAACCATGCCTTCCACGGCGGTCAGGTCGCGCGGCGTTAGGCGCACGAGATTGCGAGTATTCTCCGATCGGGGGATCACAGCATGCCCATGGTAGCCTTCTCCACGATGTTCCGCGACCTTGCCTTCCGGGAGACGCGCACTCTCACCGTCACGGCGGACGAGAGCCTTCCCGAGGGCGAGTATGGCTTCCTGGAGTTCTACTGCAACGAGGCCGGTTGTGACTGCCGTCGCGTGGTTCTCCGCGTCGTGAGGTCTGATACGGGCGCGCGCGTGTGGGCCTCGATCAACTTCGGTTGGGAGAGCGTGGCGTTCTACCGTCGGTGGAGTCGGCGAGATCCCGACCCAGCGTTGATGGCCGGGGCGACACTCGACCCGCTCAACCCGCAATCGCGGCATGCGGATGCTCTTCTCGACCTTTTCCGGGAGATGGTCCGGGAGGATCCCGAGTACGTCAGTCGGCTTGCTCGTCACTATCGTCTGTTCAAGGGGTTCGGACCGGTGAGCGCTGCAAGCCATGGTGCTCAGCCACAATCGCCTCTCGAGGGCGGGAGTGACGACGCCTCATCACCGCGTGCACCTGCCGGCGGGCGGCAGGCTCGTGCGCGAGAGACAGCGCCGGCGTTCGCCCGCCGCGGGTTACGCGGAGCGTAATGCGGATATCAGTCAAGGGGTGAAAGCGTGAGCGAATCGGACCAGAGCGAGCGAGTCCCGGCAGCCATGAAGGCGACCCATGACGCGGTGGTTGGCCTGACCGATGCGTTCTGCCGCGAGCATCTCAACGCTGAATACGCCGCCCTCTGTCGGAGGTTGTCTGCCACTCTGAGCCGCAAGCGACCGTCGCCTCTAAGTCGGGGGGACGTGCGGTCTGGGGCGGGTGAACTTTCTGTTCGACCGCTCGCAGACGCCACATGTAAGCCAAGGTGACCTGGTGCGGCTCTTCGGCGTCAGCGGCGGCACGACGACCTCTCGCTCCCGGCTCATCTCCAGACTGTTGAACATGATCCCTCTTGACCCGCGGTGGTCGCTGCCGAGCAGACTTGATGACAACCCGCTGGCCTGGTTCGTGGAAGTGAACGGGTTCGTGGTCGACGCGCGTGACCTACCGCGCCCGCTGCAAGAGAAAGTCCACCGGCGGGGGCTGATTCCCTATGTCCCGAACCAACCGCATGACTGAGCCGTGCAGCCGACGGCGGGCGTCAGGCGCACAGGAGCCTGATTTTTCGACGACCGGATCGAGGTCCAGAGCTATGGACGTCTCCCAAGCGGCATGACCCTGGAACAGCTTTCCGGACCGCATCTGTCGAAGCCCACAAACCCCTTGATCGTCGGAGTATTCTATCGTTGGTTGCGGTGATGGAGGTCGTCGGGCGGCAGAACCGCGAAGTCATCGACAGGAGCGGAGTCTGGCATGCAGACTGAGATGGTGCCCTCAGCGCTCGACCCCATGCGGGTACTTCTGGCGCGTTGGAAAGGTGACCCAAACGCAACCTACCAAACGTGGTTCTTGTGGGAAGATCGGCTCAAGAACTTCCGGTCGATCCGGCGCGGCATCGGCCAGGTCATCGCGGAGATTGAGGCGGACACTTTCGGAAACGCGTACAAGAGCTCGTCCCTGGAAACTGTGGTCGGATCCATCGCCGAGCAACGGCAGATCTTCAAAGGCGCCGATCACGCATTTCTCTGGAAGCCCAAGCTGCGCATCCCTGACATCTACGAGAACCGCGACAACCAGCTGGCCTTCGCGCGGTTCCTGAACTCATGCATCTGCTGCGCGGAAGAGGAGGGCGTCGTTGCCGCAATCCGTGACCTCGATTCCAGGAGGATCAAGGGTCTGGGCCCGGCTGCGGCGAACCTGCTCTACTTCGTGCATCCGACGATCGCGCCACCGTTCAACACCGCGATCGTCAAGGGGTACAACGCACTGACCGGTGCGAAGGTGAAACTCGGCCGTTGGGACGAGTACCTCGCCATGCGATCAGGAATCGTCGCGACCAATTCGCGTTATCGGGACCTGCTATCGAACGACCTCGGCGCCATTGCAGGCCTCCTCTTTGATCTCGGTTCGGGAAGGTATGGCGCCCCGCCCAGGGCCGATGACGAAGCGGCGCGGGCCGCGTGGGAAGCAGACCTTGCCCGCGTCCGCGAGGCAGGCACCAGGGCGGAGAAGCTGCTGGCCGCCAACCGGGACGGGGACCGGACACACGCAGAGGTCCAGGGGTGGCTTCGCGACCTGGGGGGTGCATTGGGTTTCGAGGTCTGGGTTGCGGCCAACGACCGTGGCCGGGCATACGCCGGAGGACGGCTTGCTGATGGTTGCCTCGAAGCGCTTCCTGAGGCGCTCGCCGGAGGACCCGGCGGGGATGCCGTGCGGCTCATCGACGTGCTGTGGCTCACACGCGGTACGGCCCGTGTGGAGGCGGCGTTCGAGGTGGAGCACACAACGTCGATCTACTCGGGCATCGTCCGCTTGCTCGATCTGGCCCTGGGTGCGGCGGCCGAGTCGACGCGAGGGTTCTTCCTTGTCGCTCCCGACGACCGCGAGGACGAGGTCCGTGCCCAACTGGCGAGGCCTGCGTTCAGCAGGGTCCGCGACCTGGACGTGCGGTTCCTGCCGTACAGCGAGTTGGAGACGCACCGTCACGCGATGGCACGGTTTGGACAGGGAATGAAGGCGGTCGAGGCCGTGGCGCGCGCGCTGTCGTAACGGCCGGATCGCCGCCGGCGTCGCGGCTCAGCCGCGCCCGCCGATGACGCCGGAGATCGACTTCCCCGGCAGCATGAGAAAGTCGTCGGTGAGGGTGATGCCGATGCGCGTGCCGTCGACGAGCGCCATGAGCGGCGCCTGGCTCTCGAGATCCCAGTCGCCATAGCCGGGGGCGTAGCGCTTGGTCGGCTCGAGCCCGAGGTCGCGGAACTCGCGGGTCACCGCAAACTCGAGTGCGGTCCCGAGGGCGATCGCCGCGCTGCTGCCGCAGGCATCGCCGAGCAGCGCCCGGGTAATCTCCCCGGCATCGTTCAACCGCCGCACCCACTCCTCGAGCGCCGGACCGATGGTGGCGGCGAACAGCAGCGCCCGCCCGCACCCCTCGAGACGGGGGGCCAGTGCTCCAACGCCGGTGCGCAGCGTCCCGCCGATGACCAGCCCGCCGCCCTCGGGGCGCTCGATCGTTTGGACGGAGCAGACGGCGCGCGGCGTGATCAGCGGCCGCGCTTCGTCGAGGACCCCGTCGAGGAGCCGCGACGTCTTCTCCGGAACCTGCGTCGCGCTGCGGTAACCAAGTCTGAGGAGAACGAGCGGCCGCGAGATTTCAATCGGCAGCGGATCGAGGACGCGTGGTTCATTGCAACCGGTCATGGGCGGGGACGGCTCCACGGTGCGGCTTCCCGTTCGGTGCGACGTTCCGTTCGGCTAGTCGGGGAGGGCCGGCAACGCCTCCATGCCGTACTGCCGCGATTCGGCGAGGATGACCCGGTCGAGCTCGCGCA
>Ga0210377_10005713_pt1 | contig 10182 bp, 11 predicted proteins | sample PLM4_65_b1redo_FD_155480 | JGI IMG/M metagenome (GOLD analysis project Ga0210377, IMG submission 155480) | Groundwater sediment microbial communities from an aquifer in East River, Colorado, USA - PLM4_65_b1 redo | ecosystem: Environmental > Terrestrial > Soil > Riparian zone | place: USA: East...
ACCGGCATATTTCTCTCTACCTTGATAATCAGCATCTCTGCATTCATCATTTTCAAAAGCCTTCAGGCCGATAACAGTCAGGCTTTTCCGTTCATTATTTCAGGTCTCAGCATAAACATACTGCTTCTTGCCTTGTATTTCAGCGTTGGCCTCAGCGTTTTCTTCATCCATCTTTATATCGGGCAATTTTACCGGACGCTGAAGAAGGTTTATTACCTGTCAGTCGTCTGTCTGGCAGTCCTGTTCTTCATAGGACACGGAAATCCCACGATCCCGTTATTCAGGGTGCCGACGTACAGCGCTCTTCTGCTGCTCCCTATTACCCTGTGCCTCGGCTTTGTTACAGCAAAAGAGGCGTTTTGCTTCAGGCTTATTGAAGGCTATATCCTCGCTATTTTGATGCCCGCGTATACATTCTTCTACTCAGTAGGAGCATTGGACAGGAAAACCGCAGCATACGGCTTCATCCTGATCGCTCTCATGCTGGTCTTCTTTATGTTCAGGAAGATCTTCATGCCTATGCACTATGACATCGGCGACAAATCCGCTTACCAGCCGTAGGTAATTTCAGTCTTTTAATGTCTCTCAAAGATGGTTTTATGATCAGGACTACTCACAGAGCTACAGCGTGTTGTTTTCCGTCATTCCGGCTTGTCCGGAATCGTTCTTAGTTTTCAGAAGGATTCCCGACGCACTTCGCTCGCTTCAGGCGCCTACTTCTGGTGCGGGAATGACAGTTGTGAGTGACCATGTGTGCTTATGATAACACCAGTTGTTTATGAGACACTACACTAGATGACAGAATATCGGTATTTACGGAAAATAAAGCTGCTTGGGAGCAAGAGAAAGGCAGGGCTGTTTCAGCCCTGCCTTCCCTGTTACATCCATCAGCCCATCAATCAGATTTTTTCAGGTCCATATTGCATTTGCATTTTCCAGGGCTGTCTGAAACAGTATTGCACATGCAGGAACCTCCGCAATTGCAGAAATAGATGCCTGTTCCCTTCAGGTTGACTCTCTTGACCGGCTTGCCGCATCCGCATTTTGTAGGGTCTTTTGGATCAAGGCTGCATTTGCACCCTTCATCGCAGGTGCAGACTAAAGCCTCATCCCCCTCGATCTTCAGAACATGCCCCCATTTCATAGGCTTCCCGCACTTGCAATTGCCGGGTTTTGTGCTTACTGAGTTGCAGTGGCAATCATCTCCACAATTACAGTAATACAATACGTCCTGTCTTTGTTCATCTGCCTTTGCAGATCCCATGAACGCATAGAGCATAACCACTGAAAGCGTCACGAACAACAAAATCTTGATAGTTTTCATTTTCTTCCCCCCTTTCATTTTTGGATTTCTATTATCTTTTTATCACAATACCATGTCACTGTCAAATCCTGAAGCACAAAAGTTCAAAAAATCTTGCTCAGCTGAAATTCTGCCAGCATAGATAACTCAGATACTTTGTAAAGTTGATGTCATAGGTCTGTTGCAGGGTCCTGGCTATCTGGCGGTATCCGGCCATGTCCTTAGACAGAAGCGGCCTGATAAAACCAAAGACAATAGCGTTCCAGCATGCCTCATCAGGAAGGAGTTTCAGAGTGCTGCCCTCAAACGTCTCCCCAATAGCAGTGTATAAGGCAGGGAAATTGTCCTTTGCCCTGCTCCAGAGATTAAAAGAGCATACGCCGTCCTCCTTAAGCCTCTGCCTGCATGCAGCAAGAAAGGGCTTCTCAGACAGGTCAGCAGCAGGGCCATCGTTGTCAAAGGCGTCAACAATGATCAGGTCATAGTTTCTGCAGCCCTCCTCCTGCTGCATGATAAAGTCCTGGCCTGCTGCATGGAATACCCTCAGGTTCGCGTTCTTCTTCGGCAGGAGAAAAAAATCATACGCCAGTTCAATGACCTGCTGCCTTATCTCGACAACATCGACAGTGCAATCAGGGAAGGCCCTGAGCAGGAAGTGGACCAATGAACAACCGCCCAGTCCAACCAGGAGGACCGACCTGGGATTTTGCTTGAATATCAGGCCGCATATCATAGCCTGGCTGTAGTCCTCGATTAGCCTGCCTGGCTGATCAAGCCGGATGCTGCTCTGCAGAATGCCTTCGCCGAAGTAGAGATACCGCTTTGCACCGTCGTCTGCAACTATGATCTCTCCGTATTCGTCCCTGCGATGGCAGACTATTTTACCCTTGATCTTTCTTTCAGTCATTATTGTTTCCAGGTCATAATATCTTAGCGTTCAGTAAGTAAACTCAGAGAAGGCAACGCTGCACAATGCAGCGATTTCCATCAACGCGCCTTTTCTTAAGCTCAATTATACATAACCTTCGAGTAAAGAGTCTGCGATAAAATATTCAGCAGTTCAGAAGTACAGAAGCAGAGGCAGTAACCTTTTGCACTATTGTATTCACTATTCACCTTACAGCCCTTGAACAAGGCTAGCAGGCCTTTTGTCGGAGAAGGCATTCACTGCCGGGTCAGGTTCGTGCAGCTGAGTTTGTATTCCCATGAAAGAGCCGAATCCATTATAATAGAGGCGCATTTATCTACAGCCGGTATGCAACCGGCAAAAAAGGAGAGCACAATGAAACGTAAGGAAAGGTTACTGCTGATAGTGGTTCTGTTAGTTCTTGGTCTGGCGATGGCAGGATGCAGCCAGAAGAAGGAGGCCTCTGCCCCGGCTGAAAAACCTGCCGCTGCTCCTAAGGGTGTCAACATGCAGGAGGGCAAGTGGGAGATCACCAATACCTTCGAGATGCAGGGTATGCCTGCCGGTATGGCGAAGCCCCACACCATCACCACCTGCCTCAGTCAGAAGGACTACGTGCCGAAAGATACTGAACAGAAAGACTGCACCATGAAGGACCTCAAAGTGGAGGGAAACACCGTCCACTGGGAAATGCTCTGCAAGAACTCCAGCGGCAAGGGCATGGTCACCTATGCCGGCAGCACATTCGACGGAGTGATGGAGACGATGATGAAAGAGGGCGGCAAAGAGATGAACGCAAAGATGACGATGAAGGGAAAATATCTCGGCCCCTGCACGCAGTAGGCGGAAGCAGCATCAGAAATAGAGAGCCCGGAGATGACTCCGGGCTCTCTATTTGGCGCATATAGCATTTTTCGGGTTTATTATTCCCATAATCATGAGTTTACCGTTAAACTAGCAATATGCACTGCGACATGACCGTCCATGAGGGAGACCACAAAAAACCGCTGGTGATACTGATCCATGGCCTCGGTATGGACCAGAATATCTGGACAGATCCTTGCTCAGCTCGCATTCTTGGCGGAGCCCTTCCGATCACTGTCCTGCTTTCAGAAAAACCCGCGCGGAGAGATAAAGTCATGTCAAGGATCACGCCTGGCGACAGGCCTGACCCAAAAAATCTGCGGACAATTTTCCATGATCTCAGGGACAGGGGATTTCCTGCCATTACCTGGAGCCAGCAGAGGCCTGCAGGGCCCGTTGACTCAGCCTTGGCAGAACTGGCTGAAGTCATGGATCATGCCGGAAAAATACACAAAGGGGATATTATCCTTGCGTGTCACAGCAGAGGAGGGCTCATCGCACGGAAATACCTTGCCGACACTAAGTCAAAGGTAAGTGCGCTTATCACCATTAGCACGCCCCACAGGGGAAGCTCTATCGCAAAACTTGCCTCCTATATATCACCCCTCGTGAGAATCATGGCACCTTTTATTTCGGACAATACCAACACCTCAACGCTTAAAAAAGCGGTAACGCGGGTGACAGACTTCATAAAAAGCAATGCTGTCGAAGAACTGCTGCCTGCATCTGATTTCTTTCAGACACTCTCAGACCAGAAAAAGGCAGGCACGTACTACCTGACTCTGGGAGGCACAAACCCCTGTCTTTTCGGATTTTACCGGTGGAAGAAAAAGACATCAGACGGCAAGAGCCTGCTGTATCCGGAAGAAGCCCTCTCCTTTCCGGGTATACTCGAGAAAATCATACCCTCTCTGCTCTTTCCTGATGAGCTGAAAAAAGGATTCGGAGACGGCCTGGTAACGGCTGAGAGTTCACGACTGGCATGGACTGATGAACATCATGATTTTCATCTGAACCACGCTCAGATGCTCTATGACAAGAGGGTGAGAGAGACAATAATCAGCACCATCGAAGAGAAATTCTGAAAGACTCTGCCCGCGCTGCCGGCATCCTTGGCAAGGGCGAGTTTGCTGTCTCTAGATGATACCTCTTTTTCTTAACTCCCAGAAGCATTTTGCTGTTGCCTGTATGTCAACAGAAGCATTGTGCGCCTCTGCAAAGCCGCTCTGAAAAAGTATGTAATGAAGTTCTGAAAGCTTGGGCCATTTGTATCCGTACGGCCCGTCGAGCTTGCAGAAATGCGTTGTCTTGAGCATGGTGCAGATCCTGTTTTTGCTGGTGATAACATTAGGCATATTATGTCTGAGGAATTCAGCTCCGACAATATTTTCGTCAAAGCTCATATTATGCGCAACCAGAATTTCCGACTGGTCAAGATAACCGAAGAATTCACGCAATACCTCAGCTAAAGGAGCGCCCTCCCTGCAGGCCCTTTCATGCGTTATACCGTGAATGCTCGAAGCGCTGACAGGAATAGTGAAATCCTCAGGCTTTATGATATGGTCAGCACTCAGAACCAGGTTGCCGGAATTGTCGTAAAGAAGATACGCAAGCTGGACGAGTCTCGGCCAATTGGTCAAATCATGGACAGGCGCCTTCCAGCTCCTGGGCAGGCCTGTTGTTTCAGTATCAAAAAATAAATACATTCCTGATCCTCATTTCTCGGCAATAATTTTGATTTTATACCCCAGTTTCCTCACTGCAAGAAATACCTCTTTTCTGTCCAGCATCCGCGGATTGTATATGACGCGAACAGTCTCTTCAGCAAAGTTCACTGATGCGTTGATTATCCCCTCTTTTTTCAGAAGGATCTTCTCCATATCCTCCGCGCAGCTTGAGCATGTAATGTCCTCTGCCTTAAAAAGCAACTCACTTGTATCCTCTTTCACACATCCCATGTTCTGGCCCTTTTCTGGATTGTACGTTATCCTGTCCCTGCTCCTGAAAACAAATTAGTATATTCAGAGATAGCGGCAATGTCAAAAAAATCATTTCAAAATCGAATGGATATCAAACCCTAAATTCACCATCAAACCACAGCCAACAGTAGGAGCTTCTGAGCGAGGACGCAGAGTAAATGATGGATTATAAAGATAAAACATCAAATTAGTTCCTCATCTCTGTGCACTCTTTACTGAAAGATCAGTTTCAACTTCATTTTCTCTTAAGTCTTGAGAACACAGAGAAATCCTCTGTGACTCTGTGGGTTACGATTTCAGGTGGTGTATTCCGGAAGCGATACCCATGCTGCGGTTTTTAGGATGACTGATCGGCCCGGGAAAGGAGCGCAGAAAGATGCTCGGGAGCAGTAGGCTGAAGTACCTGTAACAGATGATCAGGGGATAAAAAAGGAGAAGCAGGATCTATTCCCCCTGCTTCCCTTCTGCCTGTTTTAGATAATCGTAACGCTGCTGGCCTGGGGGCCCTTGACGCCCATCTCCTCGGCAAAACGCACCTTCATGCCGACCTTCAGCTTATTGAATTCCTTGTTCACCACACTGTTTTCATGAAAATAAACCTCAAGACCTTCCTGTGTCGTTAGGAAGCCATAACCTTTGTCAGGGAAGATGGAGGCTATCTGCGCCTGGGGCGGCCCCTCATGGTGCTTCACATCAAACCTCTGCTGTCTTGAAAAGTCCTCCAGTCGCCTGCGGGCTGCCTGGAAGGCATCTCTTACCGCAACATAAAGGTCCTTGTTCAACTCCCTTTTCACCATCAACTCGCCGCCGGGGACCGTCATATAGATATTCACATTATAGAGTTTTCCCTCGTGCTGATGCCTTTTTGGGGATTCGAGCACAACTCTGCATCGCATTATACGGTCATAATACTTATCCAGCTTTTCGGCCTTTTCTTCAATGTCTGTCCTTATCGCATCAGTGACCTCGATATCGCGTGCAGTGATCTGTAATCCGATTTCCATAAATACCTCCATTAACGTTCCTGTTTTCCATATGCCTTTGACAAACTGCCTGTTGCTCGAGTAAAAAAGACTGTCCTGCCTACATGATATCCTCCCTTCAATAAGATCAATACCATGATCAACTTCTTTGAACAAGAAAACCGAACTATCACAACTTCATTAATTGACAGTTCGGTAATTGCAGTTCTCAGTATCCTCCTCTTCTCTTATTTTCAAAAGAGGTCCCTGTATAGAGTCTCTACTTAGATATTTACCACTAAACGCGTTTCCTGTCCATTAATTTTTTGGTCCTTTTCAGTTCTTCAGGCATTCCTGATGAATTTTCTTTATACCCCTCGTTTAAAAACAGGGGTCTGGGGAGACTTCGCAAACAGGACATACCAGAGGCAGTCGGCTGCCTCTGGTATGTCAGTCAAAATATACGTTATACAGCCACTACAGCCTTTATTTCAGGGATACTGTTTTTCAGTTCAGCCTCAATGCCATTTTTCAAGGTCATCGTTGACATGGGGCAGGTGCCGCAAGCCCCTACGAGTTTGACCCTGACGATGTTGTCTTCTGTTATATCCACAAGCTGAACATCTCCGCCGTCCCTCTGAAGAAAAGGCCTTACCCTGTCGATCACACCCTGGACTACTGTTCTGTCAAGCATAAGAAACCTCCTTTTATGCCGGATTCATTATTTGTATATATTTTATATGATTCTGTTGTTTCAAGGAATGATTAAAATCATACTGATTGCATTATCTTGTAAAAAATCATCTGACCGCGGACAAAAAGCTGAGAAAACAGAGAAACTTATATTCATTGCTTGTTTTCACCAAAGCTGCAGCTGAATCATCAATGTTTTTGCCATATTCAAAAGGCATCTGGTATTCTTTACTGTAGATTGCAACAAACCGCTTTCTTCAATCACATAAAAAAAGGAAACTGCAGACATTGGCCTATTATGAATTAGCGATTACTGCCCCTGATGAATCGCAGGATGCGATCATGAATAAGATGACAGAGATGGGATCAACAGGTTTTCTTGAAAAGGACGGGAAAATCCTCGCCTACTTCGAGGAGAAGGCTGATATAGCCGGTATCTGTGACGAACTCTCCGGGTTCAGGGATGTCCTCAGATCATCCGGGCTTGATCCTGTTTTTTCCTTTGAATATTCCCTTCTGCCTGAGAAAGACTGGAATGAGAACTGGAAGAAAAGCTTCTTACCTATTGATATCGGAGAGGACCTCACGATAATCCCTTCCTGGCTGAAAAAAGGCACCAGCAGAATCCCTGTCATCATTGATCCTGGTATGGTCTTCGGCACAGGATACCATGAGACTTCGCAGACATGCCTTATCATCATAGAAAAGATATCCAAAGGAGACCAGAAAGAGAGCTGCCTGGACATCGGGACAGGCAGCGGCATCCTGGCGATAGGTGCTGCAAAACTCGGGTTCAGACATGTAACAGCTGTTGATATAGATCCCATGGCTATAGACGCTGCAAAGAGAAATGTTGAGGAAAACAGCCTCTTGAATGTGGTAATAAAGGAAGGTGACATTACAGCTGTTGACGGGTCTTTTGATCTTATCACAGCCAACCTCCTCTCAGGCATACTGGTCGATATCGCCCCTGAGGTCGTCTCCAGGTTAAATTCAGGGGGCAAGGCCATCCTCTCGGGCATGCTTACAGGCCAGGAAGGTGATGTAATAAAGGCGTTTGAAAAAGCAGGACTCACACTAAGCGAAACTGTAATCAGCGGAAAATGGGTAACGCTGGTATTTTCAGGATAATCCTGAGCTGGTCAGGGCCTGTTGTACTTGTTTTCATTTATCAGGCCGGAGGAGAATCATGAGTGATGATTTTAACGATACAGAGGTCGGACAGGATAATCTGCAGATCTCTGACCAGGAGCGTCTGAGAATCGTCTCCATCTTGAACAAGATGCTTGAAATGGGGATCGGCTCAATATACGGACAGGAGGAGGAGGGGCTGCCTGATGCTGTCATTGACTGCAGGACAAGGATACAGGTGTGCAGGGCTGCATGCTGCACCCTCACCTTTGCCCTTACCAGAGATGAGGTGCAACAAGGAATTATCAAACATAACCCTGAGAAGCCTTTCTTTATCTCCAGAAACACTGAAGGATACTGCACGCACCTTGACCACAACTCCCTGGAATGCACAGTCTGGAATGACAGACCCTTGAGATGCCGCAGGTACGACTGCAGGGAAGACAGGCAGGTATGAAGACCCTTAGAAGCTGATTGAAGAGACTTTTGTTCCTATTCCCTCTTTCCTGAAACAGACAGGCCAACCTCCCTGAGGACTGTCATCGGGCCGCAGCTCTTCACCCTCTCCATCTGTTCTTTGTCCCTCACCAGCAGCGCTCCGGCAAACCCGAGCGAGTTGACCGAGATCGAGTCAAAAAACTCATGTGACCTGGGAACAAGCAGCATCCAGTCCTGTGCAACCAGCAGACAGTAGGGACCTGACTGTCTCTTGATACCTCCCCTGTCAGGAGAAACCATACCAACTCTGTTAAGCATGTCGCAGTATAGCGCGAAGGTGTTTTCTCCTGCATCAGACCCTGCTTTCATAGTCTCAGGTTCGATGCGCGCGAATACATGCAGAAAAGGAAATGCAGGTATGATTGCAAGTCCATCTTTAAAATTCGCCTTTGCGAGCAGGGGCTCAATCGGCACCTGAGGGCCCTCAGGAGCGAGCGGAAGAGGGACAACCTGGACGTGTTTGTGTTTCTGGCTGGCGCCTGCAGCCACCCCGGCGTTATAGAATCCGAGACAGCGGTATTCTGCCATACATGTCAGTAGTGCCTTGAAATCATCAGGAGTAAGGAGAGCCTCCTGGTCCTCAAATCTGCGGGTGATGATGAGCAGGTGATGCTCCACAACATTAAACTTGTTCAGGATCGCAATATGAGTGTCCGATATATCTGCCACAAAAAGGTCATTCTCATAGGGGAGGAAAGGGTTTGCCTGAACGCCTGTTTCAGACGACTCCTTCTCCTGCCGCTGCTTCGCCTCATCCTTCAGCCTGAGGCCTGAAAGTATCCTGACAAAAAAGCTCATGCCGCAATCTTTAATAAATTCATATTCGGTTGGTATAGAAAGGAGCGCGCCGGTGCTGAGGGCATTTTCAGTCACACGCAGAATCTTCTGCCATAACGTTCCCTTCTTAAATGTCATGGGAAGAAGATACCACAACCTCTTTAAAACCTCAACGAACTGTCTCACAGACCAGTTTTTTACATGCCTGCGCCCAGTCTAACCTGTTCCTAATAATGGCAGTTGAGCGCAAAGGCGCAAAGAAGCAAAGAAAGGAAGCAGTCACTCTGAAAATAAGATATCGGGAATCATTATGGGTTATGTTCATTCTTTGCGCGCTTGTTTAGAAGCGCTAAGTCATCCATTCGCATCTATGATGCGATGTATGGATGCTTACCTACTGTCGGCTGCTGTTGGTTGCGGCTTTGCGCGAGGAAATTTTTTTTTGATTCAGGTTTATCCTGGTTAGAATTATATTAATACCGTGAAGGCGGATTTGACTTGAGCGGCTCCCAAAATCAATTTTTCTGACTTTTATGGCTGAAATATGTTAACATATCAAAGTGTTAGAAGTTTATTGATTATGTGGTCTCAAAGACTTTTAGCTTTGGGGCCATTTTTATTGTCAGCACCCTGAGACTTCAATAACTGGCTACAACAACCCCTTGATTTACCAGGGGTTTACAAGAGGAGAACATGGCACAAAGACAAAATCATGCAGTAAAGATGGATTTACTGAAGCAAAAGAAGATTGCGGCTGGTCTGGTTTCAGACTGCTTCCCTGAAGTCAGCGGCATGGTAATAGTGATGACGTACTTCAGGGAAGGATTGAATCCGGTCCTTATGCTTCGGACTGTAAATGTTTTCCCCACTGCTTATGCATATTTCAATATGGATTGCATGATTAATGGCTGCACAGACGGGGGCTTTGATCTGTCTCCTGTTATTAAGGAGATGGTCGAAAAGCATAACAAGCTGAAAAAAGGGACCCTTTTCTGCAAAGGTAAAAACGCAGAACTTGCATCTGACCATGCACACATAGACTACGAAATTACCATAAAGTTCAACAAA
>Ga0210377_10005714_pt1 | contig 10182 bp, 8 predicted proteins | sample PLM4_65_b1redo_FD_155480 | JGI IMG/M metagenome (GOLD analysis project Ga0210377, IMG submission 155480) | Groundwater sediment microbial communities from an aquifer in East River, Colorado, USA - PLM4_65_b1 redo | ecosystem: Environmental > Terrestrial > Soil > Riparian zone | place: USA: East...
TGATAACTGGCCGCCAGCACCGCCGCGGTCGGGTTGAAGCGCCGCACCATCGCGGTCACCGCCTCCACCGGCCCGCGGCCCCCGGGATTCGTCACCACGACCGCATGGGCGCGGGCCAGCCCGGCGAGCGGCTCGCGGAGCATGCCGCGGGGAAAGACGCGGGCATTGCCCCACGGTGCACGGCCCTGGACCACGAGGATCTCGAGATCCTTCGCGAGCGTGCGGTGTTGGAAGCCGTCGTCGAGCACGAGCGCGGTCGCCCCGAGCCGCTCGATCGCGACGCGGCCGGCCTGGTAGCGATTCTCCCCCACCACGACCGCGACGCCGGGCAGGCGCTCGGCGAGCAGCAGCGGCTCGTCACCGGCCGCGCGCGCGTCGGCCCGGACGCCCTCCCGCTCCGCCACGACGTGCACGCCCCGGGTGACGCGACCGTAGCCGCGGCTCACCACCGCGGGCACCGCGCCCAGCTCCTGCAGTGTGCGTACCGCCAGCTCCACCGTCGGGGTCTTGCCGCTGCCGCCGAGCGTGAGATTGCCCACCGAGACGACCGGGCAGGGCAGCCGTTCGGTGCGTAGCAGCTTCCAGCGGTACATCAGATCGCGGAGGCGGAGCGCGCCGCGGTAGCCCACGCTGAGCGCGGAGAGGCCGGCCGTCACCACCGGCGTGTCGGGATCCTCCCAGTACCGGCGCAGCAGCACCTCGGGCGCCCGCCGCGGGGTCGTCACGGTGCGACGCCTTGAGCCGGTGGCCACAGGTGGCGGCCGACCAGGTCGAGCGTGGCGCTCACCGCGCCCTGCCGTCCCGCGAACGCGTGGCGGGCGGCCTCGCCCATGCGCCGGGCGAGATCGCGGTCTTCCAGCAGGCGCGTGAGCTCCCGCTCGAGCTCGAGGCCGTCCTTCACCACGAGGCCGCCGCCGCTCCGCTGGAGGAGCTCCGCGCCCTCGCGGAAATTGCTCATGTGCGGGCCCACCAGCACCGGCTTGCCACGCATCGCGGGCTCCAGCACGTTGTGCCCGCCGACCGGCACGAGGCTGCCGCCGACGAAGACGACCTCGGCCAGCGCGTAGAGCGCGGCCAGCTCGCCCACGGTGTCGAGGATGACGACCGCGCCGGGCGTCCCGTCGGCGGGCAGGCGGCTGCGCCTGGCCGCGGCCAGGCCGCGCTCGCGGATCAGCTCCTCGACCTCGCCGGCGCGCTCGGGGTGGCGGGGCGCCAACAGCAGGGCCAGATCCGGGCACCGCGTCCGCGCGCGCAGGAAGGCGTCGAGCACCACCGCCTCCTCGCCGCGGTGCGTGCTGCCCGCGATCCAGAGCCGCGCGTGCGCGCCGAAGCGGAGCCGCTCGCGCCAGGCGGAGGCGTCGTCGCCGGTCGCCTCGGGCGCCAGGTCATTCTTCAGGTTGCCGGTGACCACCACGCGCGAGGGCGGCGCGCCGAGCGCGATGATCCGGCGCGCGTCCTCCTCGGTCTGCATCGCGAAGACGGAGACGTCCGCGAGCACGCGCCGCATGAGCCCGCGGACCCACCGGTAGCGGCGGAACGACCGGTCGGAGATGCGGCCGTTGGCGATCATGGCCGGGATCCGGCGCCGCGCGAGGCCGCGCAGGAAGTTGGGCCAGAGCTCGGTCTCGATCGCGATGAAGAAGCGCGGGCGCGCGGTGTCGAGCGCGCGGCGCACGGGGCCCGGGAGATCGATCGGGAAGTAGCGATGGGTGGCGGTGCCGGCGAGGCGCTCGCCCACGATGCGCGCGCCGGTGGGCGTGATCGTGCTGACCACGATGCCCAGCTCCGGCCAGCGGTGCCTGATCCCCTCGACGAGGGGCACCGCCGCCGCCGACTCACCCACCGAGACCGCGTGGATCCAGCAGCGCGGCTCGGGAGGCAGCCCGTCGCCCACCCGCCCGAGGCGCTGGGCGAGGTCCCGGCCATAGCCCGCGCGGCGGCGACGGGTCAGGAAGGCGGGCAGGTACGCGAGGAGCCCGACCCCGAGCACCGCGGAGTAGAGCGCGTACATCAGCGGCGCGCCTCCTCGTCCACCTGCCAGCTCAACCCGCGGAGGGCCGCCTCCACTTCCTTGCGGGCCGCTTCCTCACCGGCCCGGTCCGCGGCTCGTGAGACGTGGATCGGCTCCCCGAAGCGCACCACGCAGCGGGCGAAGGGCCGCGGGATCCGGAAGTCGTCCCAGGAGTGGAGCCGCCACTCGCGCGAGGCGCCCACCGCCACCGGCACGATGGGCGCGCCGGAGAGCCGCGCGAGCGCGATCACGCCGGGCTTGAGCACCTCGCGCGGGCCCCGTGGGCCGTCGGGGACGACCACCACCTCGTGTCCGTCGCGCAGGGCGCGGGTGAGCGCGCGCAGGGCTTCCCCGCCGCCGCGCGAGGAGGAGCCGCGCACCGGCACGAGGCCGAAGCGGCGGATCCAGCGCGCCACGATCTCGCCGTCCCGCGAGCGACTCGTGAGGGTGTGGGCGCCGCGCCGGCCGTAGAGACAGGGCAGGAGCAGGAGGCGGCTGTGCCAGAGCGCGTAGATCAGGGGCGCGCGCGCGGCCCAGAGCGGCGCGATCGCCGCCTCCTCGCGCTGAACGCGCAGGGTACCCGCGAGCATCCGCAGGGCGATCACGCCGAGGACGGGGCCGGCGGCGAGCGCGAGCGCACCCGGGATCTTCATCCGACCCGCGCCGTCTCGAGCACGGCGCGCGCGGCACGAAGGCCGACGCCCGGCTCGCCGAGGCGCGCCCGCAGGTCCTTGAAGGCCGCCCGCTGGGCGGTGGCCGCCACCGGGTCGTCCAGCAGGCGCGCGGCTTCCTGGGCCAGGCGCGCGCCGGTCACCTCGCCCTGGATCAGCTCGGGGACGACCACGCGGCCCGACACCAGGTTGGGCAGGCCGATCCACTGCACGCGCGTCAGGGCGCGGGCGATCAGCTCGGTGAGGCGTGAGACGCGGTAGCAGATGACCATCGGCGCGCCGAGCAGCGCCGCCTCGAGCGTGGCGGTGCCGGAGGCGATGAGCAGCGTGTCGGCCGCGGCCATGACCTCGTAGGTGCGCCCGCTCACGAGCTCGATGGGCGGGATCCCGGGTCCGGCCGCGCTCATGAGCGTCGCCACCTGCTCGCGCGCCACGGTGGGCGCGAGGCCGAGCACGAAGCGGCGCCGCCCGTCGGCGGCGGCGAGGCGCCGGGCCGCGTCCAGCATCGAGGGCAGCAGGCGCTCGATCTCGCCGGGGCGGCTGCCCGGCAGGAGACCGATCAGCGCGTGGCCGGGATCGACGTCGAGCCGCCGGCGGGCTTCATCACGCGTGAGATCGAGCGGGAGCACGTCCAGCAGCGGATGGCCGACGAAGGTCACCGGCACATGGGCGCGCTCGTAGAGCGGGGGCTCGAACGGGAAGACGGCGAGCACGCGCTTCACGCGCCGGGCCATCTGGCGGACGCGGCCGGCGCGCCACGCCCAGAGTTGGGGTGGAATGAAGTACACCACCGGCACGCCGGCGCGCCGCGCGCGGCGCGCGAGGCGCAGGTTGAACTCCGGGAAGTCGATGAGCACGAGGGCGCGGGGGCGGTCGGCCAGGAGCCGACGCCCCATCGCGCGATACGCACGGTAGAGCGCCGGGACGCGCCCCACCGCCTCGCTGGTGCCCACCGCGGCCTGCCCGGTGGGATCCACGATCACCTCCATGCCGGCCGCCGCCATGTGGCCGCCGCCCATCCCGGTGAGGCGGAGTCCGGGCGAGAGCTCGCGGAGGGCCCGGCAGAGCATGCCGCCGTGGAGATCGCCGGAGGCCTCCCCCGCCGAGAGCATGATCGCCGCGCGGTCCGCGGACGGCTCAGCCGGCGTCATCGACGCTCACCACCGCGATGCCCGCCTGGTCCGCGAGCCGCACCACCTCGTCGCGATCGAGGAGCAGCACGCGGCCCGCCGGGACGGCCAGCGCGGTGGCGCCGCCCTCGCGCATCGCCTCGAGCGTGGCCGCGCCCACGGTGGGGACGTCGAAGCGGTAGTCGTGGGAGGTCGCCACCGCCTTCACCACCACCGCTCCGGGCCCCGCCAAACGCCCACCTCTTCGGATAGTCTCGTCGGTTCCCTCGGCGGCCTCCAGCGCCACCGTCACGCCGCGGGCCCGCACCACCGTCTGGCCGACCCCGTCGGCGGCGAGCCGGCCCGCCAGGCGAAAGCCTGCGCGGATCTCCTCCCACTCGGCGGCCACCGGCGCGCGCGCGCCGAGCGTGCCCGCGGGCAGGAGCCACGGGGCGAGAAACTCCCGCTGGTCGAGCACCTCGATGCTCATGCCCGCGAGCGTCGCGACCACCATCTGGGCGAGCGCCGCGTCCGAGAGGCCGCCCTGGGCGAGCCCGAGGCCGGCGGCGTCAGCCTGGTCGTACTTCGAGAAGGCGCTCGCCTTCCAGAACTTGCCGACGAAGACCGCCGCCTGCACGCGCTGCGCGGCGAGGCCGACGAGCACGGCCTGGATGTCGGTGATGGTGGACGGGATGAAGACGTCGGCGGCCTCGGCCAGCCCGGGCGCGTCCTCGAAGGCGAAGGCGGCGACGCGCCACCCCCGTCGCCTGGCCTCCGCGGCGGCGCGGCCGGGCAGGGTCCCGGCCCCGGCCATCAGGCCGAGGGAACGCTCCACGGAAGATCCTTCGGCCAGGCGATCTCGCCCCGGCCCTCGCGGATCATCCGCTCGATCTCCAGCGCGACGGCCAGCGACTTGAGGTCGTCCGCCTCGGGCAGCTCTACGTGCCCGCCGCCGTCGGCGGCCCGCGCGGCCGAGATCAGATGGCGGATCTCCAGCTTCAGGGGGTTGTCCTTGTGCACCAGCAGGTGCTCCACGAAGGAGGCCTGGCGGTAGCGGATGGACTCGCGGTTGAGCGTGTACTCCTGCGCGGCGCGCCGGTAGATCTGGATGTCCTGGTGCGAGTAGTCGAGCAGGATGTAGGCGTCCGGTTGCGTGATGGCCAGGGTGCGGATCTTCTCCTCGGTGGCACGGCTCGCGGTGATGGTGGCCATCGCCCCCGAGTCGAAGACGATCTGCACGGTGGCCACGTCGGTGACCTGCGACTGCACCGAGGAGCCGACCGCGGTGATCTTGCGCGGCTCGCCGTCCACGAGGCCCAGGACGATGTCGATGTCGTGGATCATCAGGTCCATCACCACCGAGTCGTTCTGCACGCGCGGCACGAAGGGGCCGAGCCGGCGCGACTCGATGAGGATGGGCCGCTCCACGATCTTGCGCAGCTCCTGCACCGCGCCGTTGAAGCGCTCGACGTGGCCCACGTGGAGCACGCGGTTCTGCTCGCGGGCGACCCGGAAGAGCTCCTTGGCCTCCTCGAGAGTGGCGGTCATGGGCTTTTCGACGAGCACGTGGGCGCCCGCCTCGAGCAGGTCGCGCGCGACCGCGAAGTGCTGCTCGGTGGGCACCGCCACCGTCGCGAAGTGGATCTGCCCCGCCAGCTCGCGGTGATCGCGGTAGGCGCGCGCGCCGTACGGGGCCGCCACCCGCTGCGCCTTGGCGAAGTCGGCGTCCACCACCCCGACCAGCTCCACGCCCCAGATCTCGGCCAGGGCCAGGATGTGGTACTGGCCCATGTGCCCGGCGCCGACCACCGCGCCCCGGATCTTGGGCTCGGCCGCCTGGCTCACGAGATCCCCTCTTCCACCACTTCCGCGCGATCGCGGCCGCCTCGGCCCGGGCCGGGGATGACCCCGCGCTTGGACGTCTCCACGAACTCCACGAGCCGTGCGACCAGGGGATGGTGGCCGAGCTCCGCCCGCACCCGCTTGACCGCGGCGCCGGGCGCCACGCCCGAGCGGTAGAGCAGGCGGAACGCGGTCTGCACCTGCCGCCGCGAGGCGGCGTCGATCCCGCCGCGGCGCATGCCCACCACGTTCACCGAGCGCGCGACCGCGGGGACCCCGTCCGCGATGACGAAGGGCGGGACGTCCTGGGTGACCTTGGAGCAGCCGCCGATGTAGGCGTAGGTGCCGATGCGGCTGAAGGGATGGATGCCGGTGAGGCCCCCGATCGTCGCGCGGTCCTCCACGGTGACGTGCCCGGTCAGCCCCGCGTAGTTGATGACGATGACGTGGTCGCCGAGCACGCAGTCGTGGGCCACGTGGCTCGAGGCCATGATGAGGCAGTGGCGGCCCACCGTGGTGTCGTGGCCCTCGTGGGTGGCGCGATGGATGGTCACGTACTCGCGCACCACCGAATCGTCGCCCAGGGAGACCCCCACCGGCGTGCCCTCGCGGAACTTGAGGTCCTGCGGCACGCCGCCGATGATCGCCCCGTGGCCGACGCGGCCGCGGGCGCCCACCCGAACCCGGCCTTCCAGCACCGCGTGGGCGCCGATCTCCGCGCCCGACCCGATCGTCACGTCCGGCCCGATGACCGAGTAGGGCCCCACGCGCACGTCGGCCGCCAGCTCGGCCCGGGGATCGATCACCGCGGTGGGGTGGATCATGCGCGGCGTCCCTCCAGCTCGCGCACCCGCTTCTCGAGGGCGCGGACCCGCTTGATCAGCTCGGGAAGCTGACTCTCGCTCGCCCAGATCCGTCGCGTGTCGGCCACCGGGCGGCTCGGGAGCCCGCCCCAGATTTCTCCCGCCGGAACGTCGCTGGGCACGCCCGACTTGGCGGTGAGGATGGCGCCCGCCCCGATCGTCACGTGATCGGCGACGCCCACCTGCCCCGCCAGCATGGCTCGATCGCCCACTCGAGAAGACCCGGCGATTCCCACCTGAGCCACCAGGATCACGTCCTCACCGACGTCGCAGTTGTGGCCGATCTGGACCAAGTTGTCGATCTTGGTGCCCCGCCGCACCACCGTGTCGCCGAGGGTGGCGCGGTCGATCGCGGTGTTGGCGCCGATCTCCACGTCGTCCTCGATTCGGAGCCCGCCCACCTGCGGGATCTTGCGGTGCGCGCGCCCGTCGAAGGCGTAGCCGAAGCCGTCGGCCCCGAGCACCGCGCCGGAGTGGACGATGACCCGATTGCCGAGGCGGACGCCCTCGCGCACGACGACTCGGGGATGGAGGCGTACGTCCTCCCCGAGCACGGCCCCCGCGCCCACGAACGACAGTGCCCCCACCCGGCTGCGCGGGCCGACCACCGCCCCCGCCTCCACGACCGCGAGCGCACCCACCGAGGCGGTCCGGTCGATCCGCGCGCCCTCGGCCACGCAGGCGGCCGGGTGCGCCCCGGGCGGAGCCGGCGCTTCGGGATGGAAGAGCTCGAGCAGGGCGATCATCGCCTGCTGCGGGTGATCGACCTGCAGGAGCGCGCCGGGCAGGCCGTCCACGTCGCGGGCCACCACCAAGGCCCCGGCGCGGCTGCCTTCCGCCCGCTTGAGGTACTTGCGGTCGGTGAGGAAGGACACGTGCTCGGGGCCGGCCGTCTCGAGCGGCGCCACCCCGGTCACCACGCGGGTCGCGTCACCCAAGAGCGACGCCCCGAGCGCGTCGGCGAGCCGGCCGAGCGTGAACGAGGCGCCGTCGCTCACTTACTTCGTGGCCTTCTTGGTCTGGTCGTCGTAGGCCTTGAGGACTTCGTCCGTGAGGTCGGCGTCGTTCGAGTTGTAGAGCACGCCCGCGCGCTGCCGCTCGAGGACGACCGCGAACCCGCGGTCCTTGCCGAGCCGCTGGATCAAGCCCGCCACGTCCTGGAGCACCTTCTGGAGCAGCGCGTCCTCCTTCTTCTGGAGCTGCGCCTGGAGGTCGTCCACGAGCCGGCGCACGTCCCGGACCTTGCGCTCCATCGCGTCCTGCTTCTCGCGGCGCGCGTCGGCGGAGAGGAGCTGGCCCTTCTTCTCCAGCTCGTCGCGCATCTTCTCCAGCTCGGTCTTCTGCCCATCGAGCTGGCGCTGCATCGCCGCCTTGTCCTTCTCGAGCTGCTCGCGCGCGGCCGCTCCCGCCACCGAGCGCGCGAGGATCCGCTGGACGTCCACGATGGCCACCCGCCCGTTCGAGGTCGCCGCGGGCGTCTGGGCCCGCGCCCAGCCCGCTCCCGCGACGCCTATCACGAGGGCCAGGCCGGTGGCCGTCCACCACACTGCGCTGCGTCGCATCATTCCCCCTCCTCAGCTAGAACGAAGAACCCGCCGAGAAGTTGAAGTTCCCGAGGCTCTCGCCGTTCTTCCTGTCGAGTTTGATCCCATAGTCCACCCGGATGGGGCCAAACGGCGAGTTCCATCTGAAGCCCGCCCCCACCCCGTGCCGGACGTCGGTGAGATCGATCTTGGTGCCGCCCGCGATGTCGGGGCCCCACACGTTACCTACATCGTAGAAGATGGCGGCCTTGATTCCGAAGAAAAGCGGGATCTGGTATTCGATGGTGCCCAGGAGCTCGGCGTTGCCTCCGACGCGGGTCCCCGAGCTGTCACGGGGGGAGACCTGGAGCGACTTGAACTGCCGGAGCGAGTTGGAGCCGCCCAGGTAGAAGCGCTCGAACAGCGGGACCGGGTCCTTGTCCCAGCCGATCGCGTAGCCGCCCATGAGTCGGAAGCTCAGCACGTGATCCAGCCAGGGCGTCGGCTGGAAGTAGGTCGTGGTGACCACGCTCCGGACGAAACGCTCGCCGAACCCCACCCCCGCGAAGTCCAGGCCGATCGAGACCGTGCTGCCCCGGGTCGGGTCGAAGATGTTGTCCCGAGTGTCGCGGCTGAGGTTCAGCCCGATCAGGGACGTGAGGTGGGTGCCCTCCTGCGAGAGCAGCTCCGGGCTGCCCAGCTCGTTGACGTCGCTGATGCGATCCTCGCTGACCCGGTACATCGCGTTCCAGCGGGAGTACTCCCCGATGGGGTGGCCGAGCCGGATGTCGCCGCCCAGCGAGTTGACCGTGTACTCGGGCAGGATGCGCCGGGTGTTGAAGATGTCGAAGCCGGCCGCGAGGGGCCGGTCGAAGAGCCAGGGCTCGGTGAAGCCGATGGTGCCGGTCTGCAGTCGCTCGCCGCCGCGGAGGCGGAGGAACACCTCCCAGCCCTTGCCGAGGAAGTTGCGCTGCGAGAGATCGAGGGTGCCGAGGACGCCGTCCTGGGAGCTGTAGCCGCCGCCAATCGAGAAGAGGCCGGTGGGCTTCTCGGTCACGTCGATGTTGACGACGATCTTGTCCTTGGACGACCCGGGGGCGGTGGTCGCGTTGACCTTGTCGAAGTAGTTGAGGTTGGTCAGCCGCTGCTTGGCCCGCGTGAGCTTCTGGCTCGTGAAGAGGTCGCCCTCCGCCATCGGGATCTCGCGGCGCAGGATCTTCTCCTCGCTGCGGGTGTTGCCCGAGATGTTGATGCGCTCGACATAGGTCTCGGGGCCCTCCACGATCTCGAACACCACGTTGACGAGCCGGTTCGGGGTGTCCTGCATCGTGTTGGGGCTCACGTCGGCGGCGGCCCGCCCGATCGCGCTGTAGAGATCGGCGATGCCGGTGACGCTGTCCCGGAGCTTGCTCCGCGAGAAGACGTCCCCCGACTTGAGTTGGATGCGCTTCCGGATTTCCTCCTGGGGCAGGAGCGAGTTGCCGGTCACGTCCACCCCGCCGACCTTGAACTGGGGCCCTTCCACGACCACGATGCGGATGGTGGCCCGGGCCTTCTCCCGGTCCACGTCGATCTCCGACTTCTCGACCCGCGCCTGCACGTAGCCGTGATCGTTGTAGAGCTGGATGATGCGGTCGACGTCGTCGTCCAGGCGCTGCCGCTGGACGGTCCCCCGCAAGACGTAGAACTCCCGCTCCTGGGTGTCCATCGCGCCCCGGACCTGCTTGGGGGTGAGCCCCTGCGTCCCCTCGATCGCGATCTGCTCGATGTTGATGCGGCGCCCTTCCGCGATCTTGAAGGTGACGGTCACGTCGCCGTCCGCGAGCTTCTCGACCTCCGGGGTGATGCCAACCTCGAAGTAGCCCTCCTGCTCGTAGAACTCCTTGAGCTTGTCGGCGGCCCGGTTGACCTCGACCGGGTTGTACACGGTGCCCAGCTTGAGGTCGATCTTCTCGAGCAGGGTGGACGCGTCCTGCTTCTTGTTGCCCGAGAAGAGAACGTCGCGGACGAAGGGTCGTTCCGCCACCACGTAGGTGAGCTTGACACCGCCCTCGAAGTCCTCCACCCGGACCTGGACGTCGTCGAAGAAGCCGAGGGAGAAGATGGCCCGGATGTCTTCGGCGGTGCGGTTGGCCAGGAACGGGTTGCCGATCTTGAGGCTCA
>Ga0210377_10005715_pt1 | contig 10181 bp, 9 predicted proteins | sample PLM4_65_b1redo_FD_155480 | JGI IMG/M metagenome (GOLD analysis project Ga0210377, IMG submission 155480) | Groundwater sediment microbial communities from an aquifer in East River, Colorado, USA - PLM4_65_b1 redo | ecosystem: Environmental > Terrestrial > Soil > Riparian zone | place: USA: East...
GTACCAGGCGGACGCGACGTGATACGCGCAGTCGCGGCCGAGCTCCCAGCCGGGCTCGAGCGGAGCTTTGCAGATCTTCGCGAGGATCTCGTCCCAGGATTCGCGGCTCCAGGTCTTGTGCGCGTTCGGGATGCACGCCGTGTGCGTGAGCAGATGGCGGAGCGTGACCCGCTCCTTGCCGTTCGCCGCGAACTCCGGCAGATGGAGCGCGACCGGATCGTCGAAGCGAACGAGCCCGCGCTCGACCAGCTGGCCGATCGCCACGCTCATCACCGGCTTCACCGAGGAGAGCCAGAAGACGAGCGTGTCCGAGCGCATCGGCACGTCCGGGCGCGCGAGGCCCAGCGCGAGCTCGCCGGGCTCGCCGTCGCGGGAGCAGTAGAGCTGCGCGCCCGCGTGCAGGCGCTCGGCGATGCCTCGCTCGAGCACCGCGCGCGTGCGCGGCAGCGCTAGCACCAGCGGACCCGCACGCGGTACTCGACTTTCGCGTTGCCGCGCGCCGGCACGGGCACGCGGAAGCGGAAGGTGTTCGCATCTTCCTTGGCCGCGGGGAGGCTCGACGAGACGATCTCCCAGTCCCCGCTCGCGGGCTCGATCACGTCGACCTCGACCTTCTCGTCCTTGTGGTTGCGCAGGTCGATCTGCCAGGCGCTCTCGCTGCGGCAGGAGCCGATCACCTTGTAGTCCATCTGCTTGCGCTCGCCGATCACGTCGAAGGCGTCGCCCACGCGGATGCGGACTTTCTCGTCGCGCGGCGTGTGGTCGATCTCGTCCTCGCCCAGGAACTGCCGTCCGCCCGACTTGTCCTTCTTGTAGACGCGCACGATCCCCTTCGGAAGCGGCATGCCGAGCTTCTCGCTCGCGCGATTCTCGAACTCGAGCGAGACGTTGACCTTCGTCGTCGCGCCCATGTCTCCCGTGTGCATCCGGAAGTACGACGGCTCGCCGCGCAGCACCAGGCGCTTCTCGAGCTTGATGCCGCTCGCCTCGAGCAGCGCGATCTGCTTCTGCTCGTTCTCGAGCAAGGTCGTCGTTCGCTCGAGCGTGTAGAGGTGGTACTCGAACAGTCCCTCCTCGGTGAACTGCGGCGGCGCCATCGAGCCGCGCGCCTCGGCCGCCATGACCATCCGGTCCTTGTAGACCTCCTGGCGGATGCGATTCACGTCGCCCGCGACGAGCTGCACCTTGGCGTTCGCGTAGGGCGCGCCGCTCTGGTTGTCGAGCGTGACCCAGCCGTTCAGATCACCGGCCGTGTCCGCGTCGTTCACGACCAGCACGTAGTCGGCCTTCCAGTCGAGCTGGTTCGCGAGGTAGGAGACTTCGACCTTCTGGCGATCGGAAGGACTGTCGACCAGCCACACCAGGGTCGGCCGCGCGATCAGGGTCTTCGGCAGCTCGGGGAACGAGATGCGTCCGGGGAACGCCCAGGTGATCTCGTCGCCGACGCGCAGGATCGGCGGCTCGCCGGCCGAGAGGACCACGGCGTCGCGCTCCTCGTCGCGGCCCTTCGTCTCGCTCCAGCGCAGCACCTTCACGTTCCGGCCGACGTACTTCTCGAGCAGCTTCGCGGGCGAGAGCAGGTCGTACTGGTAGTTCTGCTCGAGCACGCGAAGCGAGGCGCCCGTGCCGACGGCGTGCACCTGCACCGTCTCGGGCTGGATCGTGCCGGCGACGCCGCCGAACTCGACCTCGGAGCGGCCCTTGGCGAGCGCCAGGGTGCGGGTCTCGCGAATCAGGCCGAAGCCCCCGTTGTAGACCGTGACGCCGAGCTCCTCGCGCTGCTCTGGACCGGAGCGCAGGCGGGGCGGGGCGGCGGGGTCCTGCGCGCGCGCGAGGTCGGCGACACAGAGCAGGGTCAGCAGCAGCAGCGATCGCATCTCATCTCCAGTCTTCGGCGGGCGGGTTGAAATAGCCGAAGCGGAGCTCGGGAAACGCCGTGCGAACGCGGTCCAGCAGCGCGGACATGCCGAGTCGCGGCGAGCGCGACTCGCGCCCGAGGGCGTCGGCGTACCAGTCCGGATCCACGTTCAGGTTGCGCCACTGGATCATGCGCACGCCCGTTTCGCGCACGAGCCGCTCCAGCGCCTCCGCTTCGTCCACGCGATCGGTGACGCCGGGGAAAGACAGGTAATTCAGGGAGCTGAAGAGCCCCTTCGCGCGCGCGGCACGGAGTGAAGCAGTCACGTCGGCAAAGGCGTATGTGCGCGGGCGGTAGTAGGGGGTGTACGCCTCGGCGCGCGCGCTGTTCAGCGACACGCGGACGCTGTCGAGGCCCGCGTCGGCGAGCTTCTCCACCGCGTCGGGTCGACTCCCGTTGGTGTTGAGGTGGAGCGTGCCGCGGGAGGTCACCGCGCGAATGGCGCGGATCGCGCGATCGATCAGCTCGGCCTGGAGAAGCGGCTCGCCCTCGCAGCCCTGTCCGAAGCTGATCATCGCGCGCGGCGCATTCTCGAGGTGCGGCAGCGCGATCTCGAGGATCTCCTCCACGGTCGGCAGGAACTCGATGCGCGTCTGCGGCGAGGGAACCGTGTCCCCCGGCTGCTCCGAGATGCACGCGAGACACACCGCGTTGCACGCGCGCGAGACGGCGATCGGCGCCTCCCATCTTTGGAGAAACAGGTTCTGCGCGTTCGGGCAGCCCCACTCGAGCGCACAGCGCGTGCCGTGATGGGCGATCAGGCGGTTGTGCGGGAATCGCGCGCGCAGCTCCGCGACGCGCTTCTCGATCTCGGCGGTCGAGAACGACTCGGGATCGTGCTTCGGATCGTCGTCGACCCTCCGGGCGGGAACGCAGAAGCGACCCTTGTGCCAGCACACCGCGGTGTAGGCGTAGAGCGGAAGCAGGGGGGCGTCGGTCTCGCGCCGGAAGGCGGAGAGCGAGAAGGCGGTCCAACCGGGCGGCAGGAACGCCGCGACCGCGAGCGCGCCGTCGAGCGCCTCCGGCGTGCTCGCGCCCCTTTCGTACGCGAGCGGCGTGCGCCCGGGCAGGAACATCAGGCGGCTCGAATCGGGGAGGGGGACCAGATCGTCGGGCTCGAGCGGGAACACGTCGTCGCCCGCGCGCGCGGCCGCACGCAGGCCCGCGACGTCGGTGATCTCACCGGCTGCGTTCGCGACGACGGGCCTCGGGGCGCTGGACATGCGGCGGCAGTCTAGGAGCCTCGCCGAAGGCCCGCACGCTTCGCGCCCGAATGCTGCGGCTGTCGCCACGGGGCTGCAGCTCCACGGCGTGGCGAGCTTGCTTCCGCGGGCGCGCGCCCGGCACGGGCATTGCTCTCTCGTGGGGGAGACGTCTTCCAGGAGGACCCGTCCATGGAAATCCGAGCGCGCGCCGACGAGCTGATTGCCGAGCACGTCGCGGGCTCCGCCGCGGCTGCGGCGATCCCCATTCCAGTCGTCGATCTCGTCGCCGTGACGGCGGTGCAGCTCTCCCTGCTGCGCAAGCTCGGCCGGCTCTACGGGGCGGACGTGGGGGTGGGCGCGCAGGGCGCGCTGGCGGTCGGCCTGCTCGGCGCCGCGCTCCCGCGCGTGGCCGCGAGCGCGCTGAAGATCCTCCCAGGCATCGGCTGGATCGGCGGCGCGGCCGTGCAGATGGCCCTCTCCGGCGCCGCGACCTGGGCGCTCGCGAACGCGCTGCGCGACCAGCTCGAGCACCCGGAGCTCGATCGGGAAGCCGCGGACGGGGCCGACGTCGCGCGTACACTCGCCCGTGTCGAGCGCCTCTGGCGCCGCGGCCTGCTCGACGCCGACGAATACGCGCGCCTGCGGCGGGAGCTGTTCGACTCGGTCTGAGTGGGGGCGAAGGCCGGTGCCTATGTCACCTTGAACCAGCGCAGCTCGACTCCGCTCGCCGATACGGCGCCGGTGCCGACGAAGACGTGCTGCATCAGCCACTGCAGGTCGGGAGCGTCGGTCTCGAAGGTGGGCGAGGTCCGGAAGTAGAGCCCGCCCGGACCGCCGCGCGCAATGCCGCAGTTGCGCACGAACACGCGCGCGCCGCGGTCGGTCTCGATCAGGTACTTCGCGTCGATCTCCGCGACGCCGTCCGCGCGAATGAGCTGGACGTCGGCGCCGCCCGGCAGGACGCGGCCCGAGAGGGCGGGTCCGGTCACCGTGCCGCTCGAGAACGGAATGAGCTGACGCGTACCGCGCACGCTCTTGCCGGAGCCGAGCGGCTTCTCGAGCAGCGGGATCGCGACCGTGGCGACGAACTCGAGACCGGGCGGAACGGGATCATTCATCGGTCGAGAGGGTATCCTGGGCCGCGCAGATGAGGGTACTGATCGCAGGGGCGGGAATCGGCGGGCTCACGACTGCGCTCGCGCTGAATCAGCGCGGCATCGACGTGCAGGTCTTCGAATCGGTTCGCGAGATCGCGCCGCTCGGCGTCGGGATCAACCTTCTTCCGCACGCGACGGCCGAGCTCGAGGCCCTGGGCGTGCTCGACCCGATCGACGCGGCCGGCGTCCGCACCGCCGAGCTCTGCTACTTCAACCGCCACGGCCAGCTCATCTGGCGCGAGCCGCGGGGTCTGGACGCGGGCTATCCGGTGCCCCAGATCTCCGTGCATCGCGGCGCCCTCCAGCTCGCCCTGCTCGCGGTCGTGAAGCAGAGGCTCGGCAAGGATGTGGTGCGCACCGGCTGGCACCTCGAGTCATTCGCGACGGATGAGTCGGGTACGGTGCGCGCCGAGTTCAGCGAGCGGCCCTCCGGCGCTCGAAGGGAGGAGCGAGCGGACCTGCTGGTGGGTGCCGACGGGATCCACTCCGCGGTGCGCCGCGCGCTGCGCCCCGGCGAAGGCCCGCCGCGCTGGAACGGCAACGTGCTGTGGCGCGCGACCAGCCGCGCGGCGCCGTTCCTCAGCGGCCGCTCGATGATCATGGCGGGCTCGCGCGTGCGGGCCCGGCGAAGGCCCGCCGCGCTGGAACGGCAACGTGCTGTGGCGCGCGACCAGCCGCGCGGCGCCGTTCCTCAGCGGCCGCTCGATGATCATGGCGGGCTCGCGCGTGCGGAAGTTCGTCGCGTATCCGATCAGCGCGCCGGCCGCCGACGGGCTCTGCGTGATCAACTGGATCGCCGAGCTGCACCGCGACGCGGGCGAGACGCCGGCGCGCGAGGACTGGAACCGGCGCGGCGCGCTCGAGGACTTCCTGCCCGCGTTCGCCGACTGGCGCTTCGACTGGCTCGACGTCGCGGGGCTGATCCGCTCGGCCGAAGCGATCTACGAGTTCCCGATGGTCGACCGCGATCCGATTCCCGGCTGGACGTCCGGCCGCGCGACACTCCTCGGTGACGCCGCCCACCCGATGTACCCGATCGGCTCGAACGGCGCGTCGCAGGCGATCCTCGACGCGCGCGCGCTGGCCGATGCGCTTGCCGGGGAACATGACGTCCCGTCCGGTGTCGATGGCGCGCTCGCTCGCTACGAAGCCGCGCGCCGCCCGGCCACCGCGAAGATCGTGCTCTCGAACCGCGAGCACGGGCCCGAGTGCGTGCTCGACCTCGCCGAGGAGCGCGCGCCCGACGGCTTCACCCGCGTCGAGGACGTCTTCGCACAAGGCGAGCTCGAGGAGATCGCGGTACGCTACAAGCGCGTGGCGGGATTCGCTCGCGCGAGCTGATCCGGCTCCCCGGACTTCAGCTCGCCCTCGCCCCGCGCAGCCGCAGCGCGTTCGTGATGACGGACGCCGAGCTGAGGCTCATCGCCAGCGCCGCAATCATCGGCGACAGCAGCCAGCCGGTGAGCGGATAGAGCAGGCCGGCGGCGAGCGGCACGCCCAGCGCGTTGTAGACGAACGCGAAGGCCAGGTTCTGCTTCATGTTGGCGATCGTCGCTTCCGAGATCGCGCGCGCGTGCGCGATGCCGCGCAGGTCCCCCTTCACCAGCGTGACCTGCGCGCTGTTCATCGCCACATCGGTGCCCGTGCCCATGGCCACGCCCACGTCGGCCCGCGCAAGCGCCGGCGCATCGTTGATGCCGTCGCCGGCCATCGCCACGATGCGGCCTTCCTTCTGCAGGCGCTCGACCAGCGCGAGCTTGTCGGCGGGCTTGATGTCTCCGTGCACCTCGTCGATGCCGAGGCGCGCTGCGACCGCGCGCGCGGTGGTCAGCCCGTCGCCCGTCGCCATCACCACCCGGATGCCGGCGTTCCTCAAGGTGGCCAAGGCCTCCGCAGTCGTGGACTTGATCGGATCCGACACGGCGAGGAGACCGATCAGGCGGCCGTCGACCGCCAGATGCATCACGCTCGCGCCGTCGGCGCGCAGCGCTTCCGCCTGCGCGCTCAGGGCCTCCGTCGGCACGCCCGCCTGCTGCATGAGCGCGGCGTTGCCGAGCAGGAGGTCGTGGCCGGAGACGCGACCCCGCACGCCGACCCCGGAGCTCGATTCGAAGCTCTCGGGCTTGTCGAGCGCGAGGCCGCGCTCGCGCGCGGCGCGCACGATCGCGTCGGCCAGCGGATGCTCGCTGCCCTGGTCGAGGCTGGCCGCCAGGCGCAGCACCTCGTCGGGCTGCACGCCCGAGACGGGCACGGCGCGTTCGAAGGCGGGCTTGCCCTCGGTCAGCGTGCCGGTCTTGTCGACGATCAGCGTGTCGACCTCGCGGAAGCGCTCGATCGCGGCGGCGTCGCGGAACAGCACGCCCTGCGTGGCCGCCTTGCCCGTGGCGACCATGATCGACATGGGCGTCGCAAGCCCGAGCGCGCACGGGCACGCGATGATGAGCACCGACACCGCGGTGATGAGGCCGTGAACCCAGCTCGGCTCCGGCCCGAACAAGCCCCACACGAAGAAGGTCGTCAATGCGACCGCGACGACCGCCATCACGAACCAGCCCGCCACCTGATCGGCCATCCGCTGCATCGGCGCCTTGGAGCGCTGCGCCTGCGCCACCATCTGCACGATCTGCGCGAGCACGGTCTGCGAGCCCACGCGTTCGGAGCGCATCACCAGCGCACCGCTGGTGTTCAAGGTCGCGCCGATCAGCGCGTCGCCAGTACTCTTGGTCACGGGCAACGGCTCGCCGGTCAGCATCGACTCGTCGACCGCGCTCCTGCCCTCGATCACCACGCCGTCGACCGGCACCTTCTCGCCGGGCCGCACGCGCAGCGCATCGCCGACGTGCACGTGGGTGAGCGGCACGTCCTCCTCGCTGCCGTCGGCGTTGATGCGGCGCGCGGTCTTCGGCGCCAGACCGAGCAGTGACTTGATCGCGGCGGAGGTCCGTGAGCGCGCCTGGAGCTCGAGGATCTGGCCGAGCAACGTGAGCGAGATGATCACCACCGCGGCCTCGAAGTAGACCGCCACCCGTCCCATCGAGAAGAACGAGTCCGGGAACACACTCGGCGCCACGGTCGCGACCACGCTGTACGCGAAGGCGGACGCCGTGCCCAGTCCGATCAGCGTCCACATGTTCGGGCTGCGGTGGGCGATCGAGCGCACGCCGCGCACGAAGAACGGCCAACCCGCCCACAGGACGACCGGCACGGACAAGACGAGCTCGACGAAGCTCTGCGTCGCCATGTCGAGCCAGCCGAGCGAGTGACCGAACATCGCGAGCGCGGTGACGACGACCGTGAGCGGCAGGGTCCACCAGAAACGCCGCCGGAAGTCCGCGAGCTCGGGGTTCTCGTCTTCGTCCAGGCTCGGCAGCTCGGGCTCGAGCGCCATCCCGCACTTCGGGCACGGGCCGAAGTGGTCCTGGCGGATCTCGGGGTGCATCGGACAGGTGTAGATCGTGCCTGCCGGCGCGGGCTCCGGCTCCACGCGGGGGACAGGGGCGAGGTACTTCGCGGGTTCGGCGGCGAACTTCGCGCGGCACTTCTCGCTGCAGAAGTAGGTCGTCCGGCCCTCGTGCTCGTGCCGGTGCTGCGACTGCTCCGTGACGGTCATTCCGCACACGGGATCGCGGAGCGTGAGCGCAGGGTCTGTCAGGACTTTGCCTCTGGCATGGATCGCGATTCTACTCGCACCGCCCGCGCAGGGCCGCCCTCTCGCAGCCTTCGATCGCAGCGGCGATGCACGCCTGGCGGACGATCTCCGCGAGCTGTCGGCCGTCGGTCCGATCCGCGCCTTCTTGCATGAAAGATATACTATTGATAGTGGTTTTCGCTGTCGAGCCGCAACAGGCGAGGAGAATGAATGCGCGCAACGGTCCAGGTCTCCGCGCCCGCACCCGAGATGGGTTTCGCGCTCTGGGAGCGTGGGTTCCGGCCGTTCTTCCTAGGCGCGGGAATCTACGCGGCGTTTGCCGTCGGCGCCTGGCTCGCGATCTGGCTGCACGGAGCGCCCGCGCCGACGTGGCTCACCCCGGCCTGGTGGCACGGCCACGAGATGACGTTCGGCTTCGTCGCCGCTGCCATCGCGGGTTTCTTGCTGACGGCGGTGCCGGTGTGGGCGGGTCGAACGGCGCTCGCGGGCCCGCCCCTTGCCTCGCTCGTCGCGCTCTGGGCAGCCGGTCGCGTGGCGTTCCTCGCCGCGGGAGTCGTTCCGACGTGGCTCGTTGCGACGATCGACGGGGTGTTCCTTCCCGCGCTCGCGATCGCGCTGGCGCGAACGCTCTGGGGCTCCGGTCAGTATCGGAATTACGGGATCGTCGGCGTGGTCTCGCTGCTCGCGCTCGCGAACGCCGCGATGCACGCCTCGGCGCTCGGGCTCATCCCTTCGGCCGCCGCCGGGCGTGCGCTGCGCCTGGGTGTCGACGCCGTCGTCGTCTTGATGCTCGTCGTGGGCGGGCGGATCACACCTGCGTTCACTGCGAACGCCTTGCGGCGCAGTGGCTCGACGCTGCTCCTGCGCTCAGCCCCCTGGCTCGATCTGGTCGTGATTGGCGCGGCGCTTCTCCTGGCCGCCGCGGATCTGATTGCGCCGCGGAGCGTGTGGAGCGGTGGGCTGGCGGCGATCGCGGGTCTCGCGGCGGGGGCTCGGCTGTCCGGTTGGCGCGGCTGGGCCGTGCGCTCGGACCCGCTTCTTTGGTCGCTTCACGCGGGAATGGCGTGGGTCGTGGTCGGGCTCCTGCTCGTGGGCGCAGGAGATCTCGGAGCACTCGTCCCCGCGACGGCCGGGCTTCACGCACTCACTGCTGGAGCGATGGGCACGACCATCCTGGCCGTCATGACACGCGTCGGACTCGGACACACGGGCCGGCTCCTGGTGCTCCCGCGCTGGGCGGTCGCGAGCTACCTGCTGGCGCACGCAGCGGCACTATTCCGTGTCGCCGCAGCCTTCGCCTCCGGACCCGATCAGACAGCGCTGCTCTGGGCTGCCGGTCTTGCCTGGAGCTCCGCGTTCGGGCTCTTCGCCATTCTCTACGCGCCGATCCTCGTGCGCTCGCGCGCCGACGGGCTGCCGGGTTGAGGCACCCTGGCTTGCAGCGGCTGTCGGACGATCATCACCAGGCACTGGTCCTGGCGCGGCGGGTCCGACGCGGCTCGAGCGCTGCGAGCGAAGCCGACTTCGACGCGCTCGCGCAGGAGGCGAGGCGGCGCTTCGAGGCAGAGCTCGAGCCGCACTTCAGCGTCGAAGAGAAGCGGCTGTTCCCGGTGCTCGCGACGCGGGGAGAGAGCCAGCTCACGCTCCGCGCCGTCGAGGACCACACCGAGCTGCGACGACTGGTTCGGGACACGTGGAGCCGGCAGAGCGCGCTGAGAATCGGCGAGCTTCTCGACCAGCACATACGGTTCGAGGAGCGATCGCTCTTCCCGCGCGCCGAGGCGCTGCTGTCCGACGCTGAGCTCGTCGCCGTCCTCGCGGACGGCTGACCCAGGAGTTCCATGCAGCTCACTCGCTACACCGACTACAGCCTGCGCGTGCTGACCTTCCTCGCGATCCAGCCAGAGCACCTGGCGACGATCGAAGAGATCTCGGACGCATACGGGATCTCGAGGGCGCACCTGATGAAGGTGGTGCACGAGATGGGGCAAGCGGGCTTTCTCGAGACGATCCGCGGGCGAGGCGGGGGGATCCGGCTCGCTCGCGCCCCGGAGGACATCAAGGTCGGGGACGTGGTTCGGTACGCCGAAGGCAGGATGGTGCTCGTCGAGTGCTTCGACCCGGAGACGAGTCACTGCCGGATCGAGGCGGTCTGCGGTCTGCGGCCGATTCTCGACGAGGCGCTGGGGGCGTTCATGGGAACGCTCGACCGGTACTCGCTCGCCGACCTCGTCGCCCGGCGCCGGAAGCCG
>Ga0210377_10005716_pt1 | contig 10181 bp, 16 predicted proteins | sample PLM4_65_b1redo_FD_155480 | JGI IMG/M metagenome (GOLD analysis project Ga0210377, IMG submission 155480) | Groundwater sediment microbial communities from an aquifer in East River, Colorado, USA - PLM4_65_b1 redo | ecosystem: Environmental > Terrestrial > Soil > Riparian zone | place: USA: East...
GCGTCCGCACTACGCCCTCGACGCGGCGCACCGGCTTCTCGCGCGGCTTGCGCTCGACCCTCGGGCGAATCACCCGGGCGATGGATTTTCTGAGATCGTCGAACATGGCTAGATCCGGTTAAACCTGATTCCGACATTGCGCGGGTTGGGGAATCCAGACGCGATCTTCGCCGCGTCGTCTTCGCTCGCGACCTCCGCGGTGTAGCGATCGCGCAGCGTCAGCATTTCCGGGATATCCTGCTTCGTCATCTGCCGCGAGCCGATGGTGTAGGACTTGACCCCGACCTGGAACGCCTCGAATGCCGCGTTGATTTGGTCCAGCATCTTCCGCGCGTGCGAGCGCCCGTCGTATCCCTGCGCCGCCGCCGCCGGGTCGGTCTTGACGACGATCTGCCCCTCGCCCAGCGACTGCCGGATCGGGCCGGCCTTCTCGACCCAGCGCGCCCAGGTGTAGGCGCCGGGGGTCCATGACACGGTGATGCCCGCGGCTGCCTGCACGCGGTAGCCCGTGCCCTCCGTGATCGCGGTGATGTCGATCGGCGCCTGCACGGGCGTCGTGAACCGCGGTACCAGGCGGTACTTGAGCGTCCACCCGTCGGCCGGCGGATACTCCGGTACGCTGTCCGGAAAGTCGAGCGTATCGCCTGCGATCAGTTCTTCAAGCATGGGTCATCATTCATCATTCATCATTCATCATTCACTTCGCCGGCTCTCCGATCCGCTTCGTCGTCACGGTGCCAGTCGCGGGCCCGATCCGGTCATGCTCGTCCGTCGCCGGGCTCGCACCGATGCGGGTGTGCGTATCCACGCCGGGCATCGCGCCGATGCGGGCCCGCAACGGCACGTCGCTGTAGACAATGCCCAGGACCCGCAGCAAGGAACCGAAAACCTCGGCGCTGGAAATTCCGCCGACGCCGGTGATCGACTGGTCGCTGCCCAGGTTGAGGACCGGTGAGCCAAACGCCTCCCCCGATGCGATCGCCTGCATCAGCAGCAGCAGGTCCAGGCGCGAGCTGCCGAAGGCCTCGGCGCCGGGGATGCCCGTCGCGGCGATCTCGAAGTCGACACGCTGCGTGCCGAACGCCTCGGCGCTCGCTATCGCCCCGGCGCCGGCGATGTTGAGATCGAAGCGCGCCGTGCCGAAGGCCTCCGCGCTGGCGAGCGCCGCCATCAGCAGCGAGAAATCCAGCCGCGCGGTCCCGAATGCCTCCAGGCTCGCGATCGCGCCTGCGCCGGTCACCGACTGGTCGTTGCCGAGACTGACGATCGCATCCCCGAACGCCTCGCCGCTCGCGATCGCGGCGATGAGGACGGCGAAATCGAGCCGTGCGGTCCCGAAGGCCTCCGCGCTCCCGATCGCACTCGCCGCGATCTCGAAGTCCAGACGTGGAGAGCCGAAGGCCTCCGCGCTGCCGATCGCGCTCGCGGCTATCTCCAGATCCAGCCGCGCCGCCCCGAACGCCTCCTGGCTGGCGATCGCCGAGGCCAGCACGTCGAAATCGAGCCGCTGCGTCCCGAAGGCCTCCGCGCTCGATATCGCGGACGGGCTGATCGTCAGTTCTCCCGCCCCCGCCTGTATCTGCGCCGCGCCGGGAAGCAGCGGCTGCCAGAGCCAGGAACTCATGGGCTTAGATCAAGGTGTGCGATGTTGTCGGCGGGGATGGGGTCTGTCAGCGTGATCGTCACCACCCGCGTCGGGATATCTATACTGAAACCGATCAGGTCGATGCCGAAGCCCTCGATGTGGTCGAGCAGCGATATGAGGCGGCGATACGTTGCCCGGCGCGTGGCCGGCAGCAGGTTCGGCAGCGTGCGCGTGTAGACGGTGATCGCCATCACGCCACCTTGCGGATCGACCAGTCGATGTTGCGATCCGTGCCCGCGATCTTGTCCATCGTCATGTCCCAGCCGTGCATCAGGATGAGGCAGGGAGTGACGTACACCGGGGGCGATTGCGCCCCCAGGAAGCGCGCCTCGTAGACGACCCGCTGCGTCCCGGCGGCGAGCACTTTTTCGTAGACCCGGAATTGATACTCATCACCCGCCGCGAGCGCCGTCAGGTCGAGGAACGCCTGGAACACGCCATCGGACGTTTCCGCGTCCGGCCCGGCGGTGTCTGTCACGAGCGAATGCTCGGTGGTTCCTACGGTCTCGGAGCTTTCGAACGCTGCCGTAATTGTCATGTCAGCCTCCCAGCGCGTAGGCCATCGCGCTGTTGTTGCTGTCCACCGGCGAGCCGCTGAAACTGGCGCGGGCAAACAGTTCCGCCCCGCTAGCGAGTTCCTGGTGGGCGTCCATCGTGTTGTAAAGCTCGCCGGAAATGATCTCCGATCCGCCGGTCCAGAAGGTCATATCCGAGATCACCGGCACTTTGTTGGAGGCGTCCCCGGTGTATACATCGAGGTTCATCGCTCCTGAGGTCATGGTGGTATCGTCCACCGAAAATCCGGCCTGAAACCACCAGGCGGGGCGCGGCAGGGTGCCGAGCGATACCCACGCCGCGCCTTCTCCGGATGACGCCCCCGGGGTGATCGCCGTGCCGCGCGAGTTCGTGGCATCGATCCCGATGGCGTCGACGTAAGCCCCGCACCGCAGCAGTTCCGGGCGCTTAGGCTTGGCGAACAACCGGGCAACCACGCGCAACGTGAGCGCCGTCGTGTTTCCCACCTGCGCCCGCGCCGCCAGCGCGGTGCCCGCTTTGATGAACAGCGGAAAATAATAAAAGTGACCAGCAGGCGCCGCCGCGCTGCTCCACGTCCACGCGCACGCCGCGTTCAGATTCGGGATGATGACGCCGTAGGAAGTGCCGCCGGCAGGATCAGCCCCAATATCGACCAGTATGGGGCGCGCTTGGGCGCTGGCATTGCTTGTGTGGAAGTTGAGCCAGATGCCGTAGCAATCCTCCGTCACCAGCGTGTCGCTGATGAATTCCGTGAAGCTCCCCATCGCGTCGCTGGTCCCAGGCGTGATCGATGTGCCCGGCGTGGTCGAGGGCGCGCTGTAGTTCGTGATGACCTTGCCGAACCCGCAGGCGAACGGGGACAGCAGGCCGCGCTGGCGACGCGGGGGCAGCGGCTGGAACTGCGGCAGCAGGAGCCGGGGTTTATGCGTGAACAATCTCATTCCCTGTCTCCATTCTCCCGTCCACGCGCAGCAGAAATGGCTGTCTAGGCCGACGCCGCCAGCACTTTTTTCAGCGCCTCGCGTTCCGCCGGGCTGATGGCGGCGAGTTTCGCGGCGGCTGATGCCGCTGCTAAAAGTTTGTCGCGCTCGGCGACGAGCTCGCGCATCTTCTGCTTCAGCGCCTTGCGCTGCCCGCTGATGGCGGCGATTTCGGCGTCCAGCGCAGTGAGCGCGGCGCTCTGTTCTTTGGATGTCTTTTTGGCCATCGTGTCACCTCAATGTTTGGTTGGGGAGGGTTCGCGGATTAAGGTCGGCGTTCCGACGACCGCGGTGGAGCGCACGCCGCCGGGCAGGGCGCGGCGCAGATCGCGGTTCCATGCGGCTTCCTTCGTGACGTCCGCTTGCGCGGCCGGGTTGTCGGTAAGGCCGAAGGGCAGCCCCACTCGCGTGATCAGGGCGTGGTCGTAGATGATCTGCTCGATCGCGTCGCGTTCTTCAGCCACGCGCGCGGCGCGCTTGAATTGTTCCCATATCTGCAGCGCCTCGGCCGCGCCGCACTCGAAGCCCTGGCGCGCATCCAGCAGCACCAGGATCCTCGGGCCGCAGGTGCGCATCGTGATCCGCTCCGAGAGCGAGATGACGAGATCGGACGGAGGCGCGCCAGCCGCCACGATCGCGCCCTCGCCCGTCGGCAAGTATTTTTGCGCGTGCTCCGCGAGCCGCCGCAGCGCGTCGCAGAACTCGTCCACCTTGCGCCAGTGCCAGTCGACGCCGAATACCCCGCCGAAATCCACCAGCACGCGGTTGCCGACGGCGCGCCCGCGGATGTTGAGTGAGGCGCTCACAGCTTGAAAATCCGGTTCGCGCCGGCGTCCCACACGATGTTGATGTTTCCGCCGTTCGGCGCGCACGGCAGCCCGGTCGCGGTGTCAATGAACGCGATGAGGTCCTTCGTCGCCTCCGTGCCCGGCGTGTTGTTGTAGAGCACGATCGACTCGAACGGGTCGCCGGTGACGGCGGTGAGCGTGACGTCCGCCGCGTCGAACACGCCCGCGGTGAAGGTCTTCGATGCGAGCGCGCCGCTCGTGGCCACCCGCCCGGCGCCGATGATATCGTCGAGAAAATCATGCGTCGCGGGCAACGGCGTGATGTCCGCGTGGTCCACGCACACCAGCAGGATCGAGTCGTCCAGGTCGAGATCCGCTTGCAGAAACTGCGCGCGGGCCGAGTCAAAGAGTGCGTTTGCCATAGGTTCTCCCGTATTTAGATCGTTCCGGTTGTTGGTTCAGCCCCCGTCGCCGGCAGCTCGTTAAAGACATCCTTCTCCGCGCGCTTCGCCGCCTCTGCCTGCGCGGCCTTGAGCTCGGCCGCCGCGTCGATCTCGACGCCCAAGCGGCCGGCGACGGAATTGATAATCTTCAGCGCCGTCAGCTCGGTCATGAGCCCCCGCTCGATCGCGAGCGCGACTGCGACCACGACCTGCTGGAGCGCCGCCGCATACTTGGTGGTGTCGCGCACGGTCAGCTCGGGGAACACCGCCTTGACCGCCCACTTCGGATCGGCCCAGTCGATTTCCTGGTCACCCCCGCTGGCCTTCAACACTACGTAGCGGCCGATGGATTCGAGCATGTGCTTCACGAAGCGCTGCCGCATCGACAGCACCTTGAAGGTGGGCTCGGCCATGCTCTCGCCGCCGGCGCGGTTGACGTCGTCGGTGCCGCCGAACCAGTTCGTCGGCAGCGTCGCGCCTCCGAGCACGTGGTTGCGAAACAGCCGGGCGGCTTCCGAAGTGTCGGCCGCCTTCAGATCCGGCGCCTCCGCCGTCCACGTCTCCGAGTCGTTGTGAACGCGCACGCTCCCGGGCTTCGGCGCGTGGATCTCCTTCGCGCGTTTCTTGACCTGGTCCTCTGTGGCGTTTTTGAGCGTCACGTCCCAGATGAACGCGCGCAGCGCGCCCGCGCGCTCCGCCTCGCCGAACAGGAACTGATCGTAGGCGTCGAGCCAGTCGGCCTGCGCGAGCAGATCCGAGCGGCCGCGCCTGCCGGAGGAGAGGTCGTTGACCCGGAAATAGAATGCCTCACCGTCCTCGAAGCCCGCGCGGATCTCGCGTGTGCGCTGCGAGAACACTTCCTCCGGCCCGTTGATGATGACGCGGTAGCGCCGTGCCCGGCCCTTGCGGTTCTTCACCGTCACCACGCCGATCGGCTGCTCGCTGTTGTCCGGGTCGGTCACGACGGTCTCGATGAGCGAGGGGTCGAGATAACCGATCCGCACGTGGCCGTCCGCCTCGTTCACGAACGCGGGATAGCACTGCTCGCCGAAGATGCCGAGCTCGCGCACCTTCTTCGGGAGCTTCAGATCCATGTCGTTGATCGGATCGCGCCAGAAGCGATCCAGCGCCTTCTGGTTCTCCTTGTCGGCCACGGTGAGCGTCACGCCCTCGGCGAGGAGATAGGCGACCGGCAGCTCGATGATGCGGTTGGCGAGGAGGTTCGCTTCCCACAGCCAGTGCGCGATCTTCTGCATCTTCACCTGCGTCATCGGCGAGAGGTCGCGGTCCGCATCGCCGGTCAACTTGCGCCACTGCTCCTCGTCCGCGTCCACCGTCACGCCCGCCGCCTCGCGGAACGCCGCCGGCGCAGCCGGCAACTCGTCGGTGATCGGATCGATGAACTCGCGCCAGATGTTCATCTCTTCACCTGTCGCCCAGCACTCGGAACTCAGCACTCAGCACTGTCAAGCCGCCCTCTTGAACATCGTCATGCGCCGGCGAGTCGCCATCGCCTCCGGCAGGAATTGGTCCTCTTGCGGGTCTACCGACTCGCCCGCCGGCGGCTGCCCTTCCGTGCGCGTCGCGGCCCACGCCAGCACCCGCGCGATCACGCCGTCGCCGTGGCGGTATTCACCGTCGGAGCCCTTGTCGCGCCCGTCGTCCATCGCCGGGTAGCCGTTCTTGAGAATCACGCGCCGGTGGTCCGCGATCACGTCCTCGCCCTTCGAGATCTCGACCGACTGGTCCTCGAGCGCCGCCTTGTAAGGCGGGAAGTTGGCGGCGTACCAGGAGGGCGAGGCCATCACGCACTCCACGCGCGCCGGGCCGAATTTCTGCAGCGCCTCCTCGGCGAGCTGCTGGCCGTTGCCGCGCGCGTCGTATTTCGCATGGTGCAGCAGCGGCAGGTTGTCGAGGAGGTAGAACGAGATTGCGCGCTGCACGTCGAACGGGATGTTGCGCTGCTCGACCGAGAACGCCTCGCGCCACTTGCCACCGCCCTGGTCCTGGAGCACCGTGTCGTAGGAGAGGTCGCCGCTGCGCCCGAAGTCCCTGCCGAGCACCGTACGCTTGCCGGTATCGAGCGCATCGATGACGGGCTTCAGCACGTCCTTGATCCACACGTCCGCCTCCGCGAGGCGCTGATCGTTCAGCATCCACTCGTGCGGCCTCTTCAGCTTCAGCACCGTGATGCCCTCGCGCTGGCAGCGCTCGACGATGGTGCGCGGGATGTAGACGCCGGTGCCCGAGCGCGGGATGCAGTCGAGCTCCTCGAGCGCGCTCTCGCCGTAGTGCTTGTAGATCCGGGCGCGCCATTCCTCGCGCGTCTTCTCCTTCAACCGCGCGCCCATGATGAGCTTCACGCGCTCGAAGAGGCCCGCGTTCAATGCGTCGTCGAACGTCGTGCGGTGGATCGAGTAGGGGAGCTTGCCGGCGCGCACGTCCTTCAGCAGCAGGTTGAACGGGTTGTCCTCGCCGTTGTGCGAGGAGAGAATGCGCACGCGCCCGCCCCAGATCAGCATCGCCATCGCGGCCTTCACCAGGCCGGCGAGATCATCGTGGAACGCCGCCTCGTCGATCGTGACCTTGCCTTGCTTGCCGCGGATCGAGCGCGGACGCGAGGAGAGTGCGAGGATCTTCCGGCCGCTGGCGAACTCGATCCTGAACGCCTTGATCTGGCGGATGTCGCCGTGCGGGCCGACGTCGTCGAACAGCGTCTCGCGGATCGCGCCGGCCGCCTTGTTGAATGCGCGCGCCCACATCGCGCAGTCGTCGATGTATTCGCGTGTCATGTCCTCGGAGTAGCCGATGTAGAGCACGTCCTGGCCGTCCTCGGCGCCGGCCTCGAGCACCGAATCGGAGGCGTCGCACCACGATGCGCCGATGCGGCGCGATTTCTCCCACAGCGCCACGTCCGCCTTGTCGGCGCACCACGCCTGCTGGTGCGCGAGCAGCACCGCCGGCGCCGCGATCGCGGCCTCAGCCGCCGCCAGCCGGGGGGTCGGGGGCAAGGCGGTTTGGCGCGATTTGGAGCGGGGGGTGGCCATCACGAAGGCAGGGCTGAGGGGCGGCAATGCCTGTTAAAAGGGCCGGGAAGCTTGTCTGGAGCGCATGGGGAGGCCTGGTGGCTACCACCCCCTTGGCCAGCGATCCAGTACCGAGAAACCACGGGTTAAATGGGTGTTAAAAAATCAGCAAATCGATGTTTGGGGCCGTACCACCCGCCCATCCGGGGCTCTTTCGTGCCCAATCACCCCCTGCCAGGGGCGGACCGCGTGCAGCGGGCACCCAAAAATCCGGCAATCCCGCACCCGCTGGCGCGGTCCCGGATCATCGTCCCCGCTCACGCAATCGAAGCAGGTCTTGCGGATTGTCCCGGCGACGCCCGCTATGCGCGCCTCCCTGTATCGAGCGGCTGCGTCGGCGCGGAGCTCTGTGACTCCCGCGTCCGGGCATCCGGCGTTCTGCTCGACGAGATTCATATCGAGGTAGTACGCCTTGAGCGCGAGAGCCTTCGATTTCGGGTTGTCCCTCAACCGCTCGAAAACCGTCTTCGGTGCCGCCGGCTTGATACCGGCTGCGCGCAACGCGCTGAGTTTAGCGTGCGCGTGCTTCAATCCTTTTGTCATCGCGTTCACGCTGCCTCCCGTTGCGGCCAATCCCACCAGCAGCTCCCGGGCGCGGCGACGCTCTTGTGCGGCACCGAGGTGCGCGACTGCGGCGGCGAGCAGTCGGGGAACACGGTGCAGTTGATTCCGCCGTCGCCGCCCATCGACGGCCACACGCAGTTCACGATCGCCGGATGCTCGTGGCTTCCGTTATGGAAAGCCTCGCTCTCCGGCTGATGGAAGATTACGATTCGTCCCACGCTCGGTTTCATGCTTGCTCCTTTCGTCACTCAGCACTCAGCACTAACTCGGGATGCCGAGTATCTCCCGCCGGATCTCGGCGACCGCGCCCTTCGACAGCCCGCCCTTCTTCGCGATCTTCTCGATGCTCGCCGCCGCCGCCTTCGCCCGCTCGCGCACGTGCTCGGCGTGCCTCTTCTGCGTGATGCTCGCGCGCGCGAGCTGCGCGACCGAGCGCGTAAGGCTGGAAATATTGATGCGGCTCGGGTCGATGTTCATGTCCATGAGAATCCTGAACAGCTTCTGCTGGATGAGGCGCATCAGAGCCTCGTTCATCGCGCCTTCTTCGTCCGGCGCCGCCTTTACAACGCCCACCGCTTGCTGGGTCGCCAACTTCAGCGCGCCGAGCTGGTCTTCGTATTCCAGGCCATAGCGGCCGACCGAGGACTTGCCCATCTCGAAGCCCTGCTTCTTCAGCCACGCCGTGAGCGCCACGTAGCCCGAGAAGCGGCCCTTGACGAGCCGGTCGTTCAGCTCGTTCAGGACCGCGTCGGGCAGCATCACGACTTTTGAGCGCTGCGGCATCGCTTCAGTCCTGCGTGATCAACGGGCGGTCGATGCCCGGGTCGCAGTCTGCGGTGTACTCCGCCACGTCGATGCCGGCGCGTGTGAGATTCACGAACCAGCGGTCGGTCGGGTCGCGCTTGATCTTCGCCAGGCCGCGCTCCTCGAGGTAATCGAGATCGCGCCGGATCTCGCGGTGCGTGGCGTCGGGATATACCGACCGGATGATCGGCAGTAGCGCCTCGGTGTAGATGCCGATGGGGCGCGTCTCATTCACCGTGCGCAACAGATCCCAGCGAATCGCGCCTTGGCGCGCGCGGGCCAGCATGCGTGGCGTCAGGGTCATGGTTTCACCACTTTTGAGATCTCGACCAGCAGCATGATCACAAAGGTGCCGACGGAAATGACCATCGCCCACATCGCCTTGCTGTCGTCCTTCGTCTCCCTGGCGCCGGACTTCTCGCCGGTCTGCGCGGAAAACTTTTTCTCCATGTCCAGGCGCACGGCCGCCAGATCGGCAGACTGCTTGTCGAACTCGGGCCGCGCCACACTCAACCCGGCCTGCGCGGAAAACTTTTTCTCCATGTCCAGGCGCACGGCCGCCAGATCGCCAGCCTGCTTGTCGAACTCGGGCCGCAGCACGGTCAACTTGGTGTACTCCTGAAACGTGGAGCGCCATTCGTTTTGCGCGGTGTTGATCGAGCCCTGGGCTTTCTCCGCTTTGTCGGACGCCCGGTCCGACATCTCCCGGATAACGTCGTAGAGCTTCTCGGTGTCGGTGAACTTTTCAAGTAGCGATTTCTCCAGCGTCAGCCGGAACTGGCGCTCGGTCTCGAGGTCGCCATTGAAGCCATTCTCGGCTTTGTCGGCGGCCTCTTTTAGAAGCTCAAAACGCTCTTTCGCCCAGACGTAGAGATCGGGGCCGATGTGCTGTTTGTCGGTCATCACCGCTCTCGTCGCTCGCTCAGGTGCTGGCAAACCACGCACCGCGTCGTCCCGGGAACGGCCAGGCGCCGCGCCTCGGGAATCTCATCGCCGCAGTCCGCGCAGTGGAAGGCCGAGACGCCGCGCGGTGCATGAAGCGCCGCCTGCGCCAGCGCGCGAGCACGGAAACACTCCTCGGCCTCAGCAGCGAAGTCAGCAAAATCCATTCATCGGGCGCGGTTGATCGCGTCCTGCGCCTTCGCGATGGCCTCGTCCCGCATCGCCTTCAGGTCCGCGGTGATCTCCTCGGGCGTGGCGCCCGCGGCTTCCTTCTCCCGGACGCGGGCGATGATGGCGTCCCGCTCGAACTTGGCGGCCAGCAGGCTCAGCGCCGCATCCACTACGAGATAGATTCCGCCGTTCATTGGGCACCTTCCTTCCGCGCTTGCGCG
>Ga0210377_10005717_pt1 | contig 10180 bp, 5 predicted proteins | sample PLM4_65_b1redo_FD_155480 | JGI IMG/M metagenome (GOLD analysis project Ga0210377, IMG submission 155480) | Groundwater sediment microbial communities from an aquifer in East River, Colorado, USA - PLM4_65_b1 redo | ecosystem: Environmental > Terrestrial > Soil > Riparian zone | place: USA: East...
TGGATCTTGTCATAGCGTGCCACTTGCCCGCCATGCTCATCGAACACCAGACAGCTGCTTATCACCTTGTCCGGAGCACCGGCAACCAGCGGGATAGATCCTCCCACGAGCCAGATCTTGTGCTTGCGCGCGGTTTCGCTGAGAAACGACTGGATCGGTCCCTGCCCCGGCTGCTCGCGCACCGCGACCTTGTCCTGTTCGCCCATACCCATGATCGCGAAAAATTCCGGAAGCACCACCAGCCGCGCGCCCTGTTCAACGGCCTTGGCGATCAGACGACGCGCCTCGCTGAGGTTGCCTGCCACATTGGGGCCTGAAGCCATCTGCACCGCAGCGACCTTGAAGGCCTTGACCTGTGCTGCTATGCGCTGTTGCGTTGTATCACCTACTGACATGATCCTATTCCTATTCGCTGGTGTTATTTTGTTTCGGCTGGGCTCTTACAACCTTGACTACTTCGGGATCGCTCCAGGTACCGCTTACATTGTATTCAAACGACACCATCTTATCGAGCGGATTTCCCAAAATCTTGTTGGCGATAAGAGATCCGATACCCACCGCCGGGCTGATAACGAATGCGCCGATCAGCGACACGCTGTCTCCCACAGTCGGCAATACCCGCACGCGCAAATTCTGTGTCTCGGCATTCAGGTCCACGCTGCCTTTCAAGGTCACCTTGGCAGACGAGCCGTCGATATGGAAATCCTGTGAGTCGATTAAACCATTTTTTATGGTCGCATTGCCATTAATGTTGTCGAACTGGAAGCCCTCGCTGAACACATCGTTGAAATCCAGTGTGATATGTTTGGGCAGAGCCTGTAGACTGAGAACGCTGAGCAATTTCCCAACGCCGGGCTTCATTTTTATAAATCTCCCCTTGCCGGTATCAAGTTTGAGCGTGCCGTTCAAACTGGCATAGTTGAACTCGTCCGGTGATCCGGACCATGTCAAATTCGCCACCAACTTTCCGCTGCCGCCCTTGATCGTGTTCGGATAACCGTAGCGTGCCAATATCTTTCCGGCATCGCTGATATCCAGTTGCAGACTTACCTGGCTTTGCGTGGTGTTACTGTCAGTTCCGCCCTGCGGGGATATGGCTGCGTCAGTACCAAAGGCCGGTGCAAAATTGCTGCTGCCGATGGCAGGCGTGCCGCCGTACCAGATCCCGTCGCCCATCAGCGAGCCATCCGGGTTGGTGATGCGCAACCGGCGCATCCGCCAATCCTTGCCATCTGGATGCCCGACCAATTCAAAGCGGCCGATTTGATTGCCCTTGATTTGCAGATTCTCGATTGCGAGTTCCATGGCAGGCAGATCTTCCGGATTAAATCTATCAGACTTTATATCTTTTGCAGATGGAACTGATTCTTCCGGCTTTGAAGATATGGAATGCTGTTCGTTATCCGCAAACAAGGTCAGGGTGAGTAATCGCGCTGTTAGTTTACCTTCCTTTTTAAATCCGTGCGGCAGCCATCCCACCTCCCCGCTCAGCATGCTGCTGGACAACTGCACATCCATTGCTTCGCCGTGCCTTGCGGCATTAATGCGCAGATCGCTGACGTCCAGGCCATAACCTTCAAGCTTATCGATCTGCAGGCTCGCACCACCGATCGGGAGTGCAGGTATGGCTTTGCCAGAATTCCCTGCCAACCTCTCCCAGCCTTGTATCGATACCAGCGGCAAATGTCCCTGCAGCCATACCCCGCCCTTGGCTCTGATAGGTTCCGGCCTGACATTCTTTCCCTGACTCCGGTCACCCAGATCGATGATGCCATGCTTGATGACCATTGCGCCTTGCTCTTCATGCCGCACCAGTCTTGCGCTGAGCAGTTTGCCCAGTTGCATGGTAATTATATCCTTGCCATCGCTGACACCGCTTTTGTCAACCCGGACCGGCATTGCCTCATTGGCTGGTTTAGTGAAGGGTTGCGGTAAACTGGAACTGATGCCCCGCAGATCGGATTTCAAGTTCACTTGAGCGGATTTTTTCAATACCTTGATGTCAGCCTCCCAATCCGTGCTCCCGTGCAGATAATCCAGCAGCGGATGGGACTCGCGGCTGCGCAAAGCATCGATGTCGCTGTGTCCCTGCAAGGTTGCCTGTACCGCACCCCCTTCGGCAGTCTGCATATTGATGCTGGCAGGCCCGCCCAGTATCTCTGCCGTCACACCTTTGGCTTGCATCCCCGATTCAGTAAATGACAGCACGCCGCGAGTGTTGCGCAAGCGCGGCACATCTTCGCCCAGTTCAATATCGTTATCCTGCACCCGGATGTTTCCGTATACTTTTACCGACTCGCTGCCCAGCAGCGGAATACGCGCAAACAGGGTCAGATAGCTGTTGCCGCTGGCAGAAATTCCGTCGGTAAATTCGTCTATGTAACCGCGCACCGGACTCTGCTGGATGAATTTCAGGAACTCGTTGCTGGGCGCCTCGGCCTCCCCCCTTACTTCCAGCGGCAGATTGGCGCTCATCATGTCCGGCATGGTGACAGTTACGTTCCGCAAGCGTGCTCCCAGTATGTTTGCAGACGATGACTTCACCTCCAGCTTGTTGCCATTGATCAGGAATTCACCGGTGATGTTTTCGATGCGAGGCCAATCCTTGCTGAATACCAGAACCGCATCCCGCGCATGTCCGTCAATCCTGAAAATCACGTTCTTGGTTCCGTCCTGCGGAAATTCGCTCAGATTACCCTTGATACGGATGCGAAAGTCTTCGGTGTGTCCGGCCAACAATGCGCCATTCAACCAGTCATTCCCCTCCCTGTGCAACGCGATCAGCGGGGTATACCGGGCGGCGCTTCTGATATTTCCACGCGTCAATTTGCCGGTAAGATCAAGCACTCCCTTGGTACCGGCCTTGGTCTGATAACTGCCGTAAAGATTGCCCGCCATATCTTCGTTGGCGGCAGCGATATTGCTGACATTGATAGTCAACTCCCCGCGTTTGCGTTGCCATCCGGCCTGGCCGGTCAGGGTGGCGAACGACAGCGTCTCACGCATCACGCCCGGCGCATCCACCTTCAGCTGACGAGAGTTGATGCTCAGCCTGCCTGTCTCTTCGTTGCCATCCACATCCAGAGTCAAACCGGAAAAGCCTGGCATCTCGCCTACCTGGAGCAGCCCGATATTTTCGAGCCGACCCTTGATTTTGTAACGATCGGGTTTTTCGACTGCACCTTGCCATTGCACATCCAGATTGGATATTTTTCCTCTCGGCGCATAGGCATTCAGTTTGGTGCGCAAACCGTCTTCCAGCCGAATATATCTGGCCAGGCCGGCGATGGTCTCCAATTGCAGTTGATTGGCGCGCACCTCCCCCCCGGCGGATTGACTATCGCCTGCTGTCTGGGTACGAAAAAAGAAATCCGTGGGTCTGAGCTCGAACCCGTCCTGCAAACGCATCGCAAAATGTCTGGTGGAGATTTCGAAGCCGTCCGTAACTTCCTGCCAAGCTACTCGACCGCGCAATTCAACCATATCCATTTCCGGCAGATCTTCGGACAGTTTGGTTGCCACATCGCGCAAATCGAGATCTGCTGTGATCTTGGCCACTTTGCCGTCTTTGATGCCCAGCCAGCCACGCAGCGCACCGCGTCCGCGGCTGAATTCGCTGGGCAAGTCCAGCCAGGATCGCCAGGCCTTCAGGTCGGTGTAACCAAGCTGTGTGAAAAGCTGGCCGTGCCAATCGCTGATGTCATCAAGATTTGCTCCCTGAAAATCTCCACGTACATCCAGCTGAGTCGCCAACTCTGCAGGCGGCAGGGCAAGCAACGCAAAAAGGTGATGACTGAAAAAACTCTCGATGCGCAAATTGACCTGCTGCATCACCAAGGGCGGCGAAGCGCGCCGTTCATCCACCCATACGACAAGCGCATCGCGCACCACCATGCGCGACTGATGCAACAACCAGTCAGACATATTTTTCTCGTCACCCTGCTTGGAGAGCAGAAGATCGCCGATATATATTTTCCCCTGAGCATCACGACGTATCAGCAATTCGGGTTTGGATATTTCCAGGCTGGCCAGCCGTAACTCGGCACTGAATAACGACATCCAGGAAACACTGCTGTTAATGCTTGGAAACACCAATGCGGGTTGATGCTTCTTATCCAGAATGCGCACATCGGTAAAATTGAGGTGCGGTTGCAGACCCTGCCAATCTCCTTCGATTTTACCGATGGTGACGGTATTGCCTATCGCGCTTGCCATGGACGCGGTGATCATGTCGTGATATTGCTCTACATCGGGCAGCAGATAATATCGCAATGCAATGATGGCCAATGCGATCAACAAGGCCAATGCAGTTGTAGCTACGATGGCAAGCCGCGTCAACCAGCTCAAACTGCGCCATAGCAGACGGAAGGTGAAAGATTTCAACATGGATCAGTGATTGGATTCTGGTTGCCTGGTCGTCTCTCAGCAGTTTTAAGCCTCTCGCCACTGCTTGTTTTTTAAATACAATTGGCGACTAGCGGTCAATAAGACGACAATATGCATTCTAACTTGAAGCTTCACCAATGAATACCGCAAACTTGCTGACCAGCTATATGGGATTCCCTACTTGCCTGAAAACACCGTCATGAGTGCCCCCAGCCCACAAACAGCAACGTTTGACACTTTGCTGCAAAAGACAGTGCATTGCAGCCGTTATGCGAAGCGGGCGGTTGAATCAGACCCTGCTCTGCTTGACTGGTTGGGAAATAGTTACTCGGCCCGCTGCAACCACGATGAAATTCTGGTTTTGCTGCAGCAGTCCGGACATGATCTGACGGATGAAGCCGAGTTGAACCAAGCCGTGCGCAAGGTGCGCACACAGGTGATGGTCAAGCTGATACTGCGCGATCTCAATGGCCTTGCCGACCTGAACGAAGTGATGCAAGCCATGACGGCACTTGCGGAAGTGTGTCTACAACTTGCCCAGTCCTGTTTGATGGATGCTTTGCGGGCGCAATTCGGCACCCCGTTGGGCGAAACCAGCGGCAATCCGCAGGAATTGCTGGTCATCGCCATGGGAAAGCTTGGCGGAGGCGAGCTGAATGTCTCCTCCGATATCGATTTGATCTTCGTTTATCCCGAGGACGGCGAAACGAATGGGTCACGAAATTTGAGCAACCACGAATTTTTTACCCGTATGGGGAGGCGGCTGATCAACCTGATCAGCGAACTTACTGCCAACGGCTATGTGTTCCGTGTGGATATGCGGTTGCGACCGTACGGCGAAAGCGGCCCGCTGGTGATGAGCTTTGCCGCGCTGGAGGAGTACCTGCTCAGTCAGGGGCGCGAATGGGAGCGCTACGCATGGATCAAGGCGCGTGTCATCGCCCCGGAAGACTGTCCTCAGATTGCCGATCTGACGCAATTGGTGCAACCGTTCGTATTCCGAAAATATCTGGATTATGGCGCAATCGATTCGATGCGAAGTCTGCACGCGCAAATCCGCCAGGAAGTGCAGCGCAGCGACCGGCTCAACAATATCAAACTCGGTCCCGGGGGGATACGGGAGATCGAATTCACCGCGCAGGTATTCCAGCTGATACGCGCCGGACGCGAAGCCAAATTGCGTATCCGCCCGACCCGGAGCGTGTTGAAACAGCTCATGGAAAGTGGTCACCTTTCTGCTCAGGTTGCTGCCGAGCTCGATGCGGCTTACGTTTTTCTGCGCAATCTTGAGCACCGGCTCCAATATCTGGATGATCAGCAAACCCAGGAATTACCGGAAAAAGACCAAGATCAAAAAGTCATGGCCGATGCAATGGGGTACCCGGATTATTCCGCTTTGCTGGAAGTGCTCAATCGCCATCGTACATTGGTCAGTCTGCAGTTCGAACAGATTTTCGGCGCGCAGCAGGATGAACAAGGCGGTGCACAACTGTGGCGCGAAAACATTACCAACGAAGATTTGAACCAGCTCCTTGAAAAGCTGGGCTACCGCGCTGCGAATGAGAGTGCGCAACGCCTGCAGCAATTACGCGCAGGCAATCGTTACCTGCAATTGCCGGAGCTGAGCAGGCAAAGGCTGGACAAGCTGATTCCGCAATTCATAACCTTGAGCGCCCGGCACAGCGATCCGGACGCAACGCTGTCCAGATTGCTGGTCATGCTGGACGGGATCAGCCGCCGTGCCGCCTACCTCGCCTTCCTTGCAGAGTATCCGGCTGCATTAGAACGTCTCACCACGCTGGTCGCAGCCAGCACTTGGGCGAGCGAATATCTGACGCTGCATCCGGCACTGCTCGATGAATTGCTGGATGCACGCGAGATATATCAAGAGCCGGATTGGCAGCAGATAGGGAATGATTTGCAAAACCGGCTGGATGACTGCGCAGGGGATGCCGAGCGACTTCTTGACGTGCTGCGCCAGGTACAGCAGGAGCAAACCTTTCGCCTGCTGGCGATGGACCTGCAGGGCTTGCTGCCGCTGGAAACACTCAGCGACCATCTCAGCGACCTGGCCGATCTGATGCTGCACCACGTGCTGAGATTAAGCTGGGCGACTGTGCGCAAGCGGCATCGCGATGTAGCCAGATTTGCCATCATCTCGTATGGCAAACTGGGCGGCAAGGAACTTGGTTATGCATCCGATCTGGACCTGATCTTCCTTTACGATGACGACCATCCCGATGCGCAGGAAAACTATGCGCGACTGGGACAGCGAATCAACACCATGCTCAGCAGCTATACTTCATCAGGTCGCTTGTATGAAATCGATTTGCGTCTGCGCCCGAACGGCGAAAGCGGCTTGCTGGTAAGCTCTATCTCGGCATTTGCCGAATACCAGCACCAACACGCCTGGGTATGGGAGCATCAGGCTTTGACGCGCGCCAGATTCAGTGCCGGAGACAGACAGGTCGGCGAGGCATTCGAACAGATCCGCAAGCAGGTGCTTTGCCAGCCGCGCGAACTGGCGACGCTGCGCACAGAGATACTGGTGATGCGCAAGAAGATGCGCGATGGCCACCCCAATGACAGCGATCTGTTCGACATCAAGCATGACAGCGGCGGCATGGTAGATATCGAATTCATGGTTCAATACATCGTGCTGGCCTACGCCCATCAATACCCGGATTTGAGCGCCGATATCGGCAACCTGGCATTGCTGAAACTTGCAGGGGAGCTTGGGCTTGTTCCTGTTGATATTGCCGGTCAGACCGGCATGATCTATCGAACTTTGCGCCAGATCCAACACCGCATGAGGCTCAACAACCAGTCACCATGCCGTATCGAACACGGCGAGATTGAAACCGGCCCTTGCAGAAAATTATGGGAATTACTGTTTGGAGAAGTGCGTTAAAGGATGGCGCATCCGACACACTGAACCAACCTCTTATTTATCTGCACCAGCTTGCGAGACATTGCCCAGTCGCGCTGTCAGGCGGTACATCAGCACATCGCCCTTGCCCTTCATCGGAACTGATGAGGGAGGTTCGAACGCAAAGCTGCCCTTTATCCGATTGTAAGTGGTCTTGTCCACCTGGATCGCCCCTTCGGAAGCCTCGTCGGTGAGCCGGCTGGCAACGTTCACTGTATCCCCCCACAAATCGTAGATAAAGCGTTTGGTGCCTATCACCCCCGCGACCGCGGGCCCGGTAGCTATGCCTGTGTGTATGCCCAGCTTGAATTTGGACAGATCGGGATGATTCGCCACGAAATCGCGCATCTCCAGCGCCAATTCCGCTATGCTGCTGGTGTAATCAGATCTGCTCACGCTTAGCCCGCCCACCACCATGTAAGCATCACCTATCGTCTTGATCTTCTCTACATCGTATTTTTCACTGAGATCATCGAAAGCGGTGAAAATCTTATTCAACAATGTAACCATCTGGTCCGGGGAGAGTGCCTCGGTGAGCTGGGTAAAATTCACCAGATCGGCGAACATCACGGTTACATCGGCATGTCCGTCCGCAATCAGGCCCTGATGGTTTTTCAGGCGATCCGCAATATTGCTGGGCAGCACATTGAGCAATACGCGCTCTGATTTCTTCTGCTCTTCGGCCAGTAACTGGTGCTGCTGATCCAGCTGGCTTTTGATCTTGTCCATCTCAACGACAAAATGTCGCACCAGAAAATATATGATGGAAGACATTGCAGCAAAATTGATGGCAAAGAACACACCGATGGTCTTCATCGGCACCCCGGCCTGGCCACCCGCGCTGAGAAAATAATCAAATATCCCGGACAAGACTGTCAGCACGATATAAGCAAAAAACCATGGTACGGATTCACGCCAGCTGGATACGATGAGTGCGCCTATCGGGGCCAGCAATGCCCATAAAGTTACCCCGCTGGATGTGATCGAACTGCCGATACTCCATTGCATGATGAAGGGGGAGAACAGAAACAGGCTCAACTGCACAAAGCGGAACGGAGCAAACCGTTTGGTCTTGAAATAATAGATCAGCGAGGCAACCGAAACCAGTTGATACATCAATGGCACGTTGGCCGGAAAGTGCAGCCCCATAGCCCAGTAAATTGCCAGCCACAGCACCACGGCAAGATTCATGAAGGCGGCGGCAAATATCAGCAGATTCCTGTGCAACCTGTCTTCTTGCGTATCTGCAGTTTCTTCAGTGATTGCTGGAAACATTGCCATTAGTTCTAGCTCCATTCCGGATGTGAGTTATCAAACTTATACAACTGGTATGGATAATCATACCCGAATTCACTGCCATGCAAGCAAAGAAGATGCGCCGGATACAAGGCAATATTGTTGGGTGCCCCTTCATAAATCTGGCTAATGACGCTAGAATCCGCATTTCTAAACTGACCCCCCAAGGAATCCCATTATGTCGATGTCCGACCGTGACGGTTTTATCTGGTATGACGGCAAACTCGTGCCGTGGCGCGATGCCACCACTCACGTGCTGACGCACACCCTGCATTACGGCATGGGCGTATTTGAGGGTTTGCGGGCTTACCGGGCAGCCAAAGGCACTGCGATCTTTCGTTTGCGGGAGCACACTGACCGGCTGTTCAATTCCGCACACATATTCCAGATGAAGATGCCGTATGACAAGGAGACCATCAACGCGGCTCAACTGGAGGTGGTGCGCGCAAACAAACTTGAATCATGTTACGTCCGCCCGATTTGCTTTTATGGCTCGGAAGCAATGGGTATCTCCGCCAAGACGCTATCCACCCACGTCGCGATCGCGGCATGGCCATGGGGAGCTTATCTGGGCGACGATGGCATGGAAAATGGTATCCGAGTCAAAACTTCCAGCTTCACCCGGCATCATGTCAATGTGAATATGTGCCGAGCCAAGTCGGTGACAACTTATACCAATTCGATACTGGCGCACCAGGAAGCGGACAATGACAAATACGACGAGGCATTGTTGCTGGATGTGGATGGCTACGTTGCGGAAGGAGCCGGCGAAAACATCTTCATCGTGAAAAAGGGAAAGCTTTACACTCCCGACCTGACTTCCTGCCTGGAAGGCATCACTCGCGATTCCATCTTCACGCTGGCCAGGGAAATGGATATCGAGATAATCGAGAAGCGCATTACTCGCGATGAGGTCTATTGCGCGGATGAGGCATTTTTCACCGGCACTGCCGCAGAGGTTACGCCGATCCGCGAACTCGATCGTCGCATCATCGGCAGCGGCTCGCGTGGAGCGTTTACCGCCAGGCTGCAACAGGCCTTCTTTGATTGTGTGGCGGGGAAACATCCGCTGCATACCGACTGGTTGAGTTACATATAAAGGAGCCGTTTGTGAGCAAAGACGAAAAACTTTTGTCCCGGCGCCTGCAAGACATCACCCAGCGTCATATCGAAGTCACTGCAAGTGATTTGCCGCTGTCCTGTCCCATGCCCAACATGAATCTGTGGAATGCACACCCGAAAGTGATGATTCCGATCGATCATGGCGGTGAAGCACGTTGCCCTTATTGCGGTACGCTGTATCGCTTCAAGGGTGAACTCCCTCACGCACATCACTGATTCCTGCAAAGTGATTCAACAACCGATCCGGGCGAAAAGCATCACACCAAGTAGATGGTTATCCTTTAACCAGCCGACTGCGGTAACTACCCCGCCATGGTTGGGAAATTTTCCAAACACGGTTAATCTGTCGGCATGAAAAAAATATTGATCATCGGTCCCAGTTGGGTGGGTGACACCATGCTGATGCAGCCGATGCTTTGGCGACTCAAGCAGCTTCACCAGGACTGT
>Ga0210377_10005718_pt1 | contig 10179 bp, 9 predicted proteins | sample PLM4_65_b1redo_FD_155480 | JGI IMG/M metagenome (GOLD analysis project Ga0210377, IMG submission 155480) | Groundwater sediment microbial communities from an aquifer in East River, Colorado, USA - PLM4_65_b1 redo | ecosystem: Environmental > Terrestrial > Soil > Riparian zone | place: USA: East...
TGAGGCTTTTTGAAAGAAACCGCGAGGCATTTAGACCTTTACGTCCCTTCAAGGCAAGATGAATAATATTTCAATTTGGGAAAGAATTATATTTTACTAAATAACATAACAGGTGTATAGTTGCCGAAAAATCAGGAAATTAACGTATCAAAATTAACGACTGCTGTCCATAACTTTAATGCTGAATAAGATGGCATTAATACAGATGCCTATCCCAACCCAAGGAGGAAAATCTATGGAAAACGAAAGCTCGGACGTCATGGTCCTCGACGAGGGGATCGAAGAGTCAGCTGAAAACCTGTCAGGCTGCTGCGCAAAAGGGGCAACCCCCGCGAGAACCAGTTAAGAGTTTCCAGACTTTCATCTGCGATTTATTCGGAGCCGAGGAGAGGATTGTCTCCCCTCGGCGTCTCTCCCTATGCGACTTTCCAGATATCTGAAAATTTTCCCCGCCCCCGGCACCCCCGGCCACTTCCTCCTCTACTCAACCCGGCGCTGCTCCGTTTTGCGTGTCCCGGAAAAAACCCTCAGGAGCATTGAGGATGGCTCCATTTCGGACGCCGATCGGGAAACCCTTGTCCGCTACGGCATCCTTGTCCCGGATCTGGCAGCGGAAAAGGATGAGATGCTCAACCGCTTCACCGAGGCCAACCGAAAGAGCAGCCGTTTCACCGCCATCGTTGTATTGAACCTCGACTGCAACCTGGCCTGCGGCTACTGTTTCGAGGAGGGGGTGCGGGGGAAGCGCGCCATGTCCGCTGAGACCGCCGATCTGCTGGTGGCGATGATCGAACGGGAGCATATTGCCAAGGGTAGGAAGGTATCCATCGATTTCTATGGTGGCGAACCGCTCCTGAGCGTCGATCTCATCCGCTCCATCTCCCAAAGAGTCAGCAAATCGTGCGAGGAGAATAGGCTTCCCTTTGAATTCTCTCTCGTCAGCAACGGCACCCTCCTTACCCGCCCCCTCGCCCTTGAACTTTCAAGTCTCGGGATGAAGCGGGTAAAGATCACCCTGGACGGGCCACGGGAGGTGCATAACCTCTCTCGTCCCTTCGTCTCGGGGAAGGGCTCTTTCGACACCATAGTCAACAACATACATGAGATCATGGATGTAATTCAGGTACAGATCGGCGGCAACTTCACCCAATCGAACTATCGGGAATTCCCCCGGCTCCTCGATTATCTCGTCGATGTCGGGATCACCCCGGATAGGCTTCAGCTGGTCCAGTTCAACCAGGTGATGGGCAGGGTCGGCAACGGCGAAATCCCTGATTACATAAATGCCTGCAACTGCACGGACGAGCCGTGGCTCACTGAGGCGACGATTTTTCTCAGCGAGGAGATCCTGCGCCGCGGCTTCCCCACCCCCAAGCCCGGTCCAGCCGGCTGCATGGTCGAATTCGCCAACGACCTGGTGGTCAATGTGGACGGCGCCATCTACAAATGCCCAATCTTCGTCGGCCGGGATGGGTTCAGCGTGGGGGACCTCAAGAGCGGCATCGTCACCGACGGCACCGCATACAATCCGGGCGTCTGGAAAAACGAGGAGTGCCTGGAGTGCGCCTATCTCCCCCAGTGCTTCGGCGGCTGCCGGTTCCTCAAGTTTGTGCGGGACGGAAACATAGATGGCGTGGACTGCTGGAAGACCTTCCTCGATGCCATCCTGGAGCGGTGCATCCTCCAGGACCTGAAATACAGGCCCGCTCACAAAAAAGCCCCTCATTTCACTGGTAGTGAAAATGAAAGGCTTGAATAAACATCCAATCCATAACAGGGTCTGAAATCTAAATAGTTAATCCCTCGGCTTCTTCTCACCCCACATACTGGGCATAATACTTCTTGACCTTGACAAGGTACTCCCTGGTCTCCCTGGGGAGAAAAGCGCCGCGGCTTCTGTCCACATTCCCCGGCCCCCAGTTGTAGGCGGCAAGAGCGGAATCCACGTCGCCATTATATCTGTTGAGCATATCCTTGAGGAAGCGGGTGCCGGCCATGATGTTCTGCTCCGGATCGAAGGAGTCCTTTACCCCCAAACCTGCCGCCGTGCCGGGCATGAGCTGCATAAGCCCCCTGGCGCCCGCACTTGAAACCGCCTTCGGATTGAAATTGCTCTCCATCTTTATAACCGCTTTTATCAACCCTTCTTCGACACCGTAACGCGTTGACGCCGTTTTGATTATATTTTCATAAGAAGTCGGCGATTGGGCTTTTAGCGGGGAGTATTCAGCGGCCAAAGGGGGTGAAATATCTATTTGGGAATCTTTGATTTCTTCCCGAAGGGGGGAATCCGGGACAGGCGTGTCGGCTTTTTGACAGTTGGCGACGCAATTTGTCAGGAACGACTTCAAAGTGTTGCCAATAGAGGCTGAAGCAGTTTCCGGCGCGCTGCCTGTTATTGACACCGCGCTCCGCATCAGCTCCAGGCGGAGGATTTCCGACGCAAGAGCAACCTTTTCCGACTTTTCTCCCGGGGTGCTACCCTTTTCAACAGAGGCATCCAGTATACGGGCAAAGGCATTTCCCTCGCCAACGCGGTTGTTCCAGGGAGAAACCCTGCAACCATCTTCGCGCTTTATCTCAACAGGATAGATGAGCATTACACGGCTCTGAAACCAGGAAATCGTTGAATATCTTCTTCTTTTTCAGTTTTTCGATGAACGTGGTGCGCTTCAGGCGCAGCAGGGCTGCCGCTTCTTTTTTGTTCCCGCCGGACTTTTCCAGGGCCTGCATGATAAGTCTGTTTTCCAGCTCCTCCATGGCGCTGTTCAGGTCGATTCCGTTATGGGGAAGGGCCATCGGCTCATGGCTTGCGCCCATCATCCGTTTCCCCATATACTTCTCCGGAAGGTCATAGGGTGTCACCATCCCGTCCCCCTTTATGATTACCTGACGCTCGACAAAGTTCTCAAGCTCGCGGACATTCCCCGGCCATTTAAAGTTGCATAATATCTCCATGACTTCGCTGTCGAAACCGGTCACATTGCGCATCTTTTCCTTGTTGAACTTTTCACGGAAACTGTGGAGCAGAAGCGGGATATCCTCCTTGCGCTCTCTCAGTGGCGGAATGAAGAGGGGTATGACGGAAAGCCGGTAATACAGGTCTTCTCTGAATTTCTTATCCTCGACGCACTGCTCCAGGTTCTGATTGGTTGCGGCAATGAATCTTACATCGATCTTTCTAGAGTGTGTGGCGCCGACCGCCTCCAGTTCCCTGGACTGAAGCACTCTCAGGAGCTTTACCTGAAGATGTATCTTCATGTCCCCGATTTCATCGAGGAACAGGGTCCCCCTGTCCGCCATTTCGAAACGTCCGATACGATTGGCTATCGCGCCGGTGAATGCGCCCTTAACATGGCCGAAAAGCTCGCTTTCCATCAGGTCGTCAGGGATGGCTCCACAGTTGACCGGCACATAATTCCTGCTTTTGCGGTTGCTCAGATCATGTATTGCCCTCGCCACAAGCTCCTTGCCAGTGCCGGATTCTCCCTGGATAAGGACAGTAGTGTCGGATTCCGCAACCTTCTCGATTAATTCGTATATGGCAAGCATTGCCTTGCTCTCGCCGATAAGATTTTTATAGACATGACGCTTTTTATATTCAGGTCTGTCGATCATGACCTTACGCTGCAAGTGGCCATGTTCGATGCCGCGCTGTACCTGTGTTTCCAGTTCCTGGAAATCTATCGGCTTGTCAAAGTAGAAAAAGGCGCCGGATTTTAGCAACTTGGACTTCATCGCGGCATTTCCGTAGGCGCTGCAGGCAATCACGACCGCCTTGGGACGCAGGTTCTTCATCTTGATCAGAAAATCGAGTCCATTACACTTCGGCATCATGAAGTCGGTGATAATAAGGTCTATGTCATGACCCTTGACGATATCAAGAGCCTGATCGGCATCGCAGGCCTCTTTTACCTCGTAACCCTTGTATTCTAGAAATGCGGTAATAATCTTACGGGATTGAGTATCGTCGTCCGTTACCAGAATTCTTCCCTTGCTCATAATGCCCTCTCTTCTTAAGAAATGTTGCGTTTTGATTCTGTTATTCCTGATATAACACCTTCATCTTTATACATTTCACAGGATCAAAAAAATAAAACAGCCTACCGTCGAAACAGTAGGCTGTAGATACTACACCCGCCACTTCGACAGCTCCTCTTTCCAATTATAACTGGACAGGTTGCTTTGTGCCATCCGGTTACCCGGATTTTACCTTTTCGGTGACTTTCGCAGAGATATTCGTTGTAATTTAACTTTAAACCTTTTAGCACTTATGTCAAATAAATTTATTTTTATCTGAGTCCTTAAAATTCTGAGGTATTTTTCTTTAAGCAATTCGTATGCCGGATGTGCCTGGGGAAAACTTATAATTCTTTTTTCTCCTGTTGGGAAAAGGCCACTCTTCCTATCATCAAACTGTCTGTAGATAGTTGCAAAGCTCCATTTTGCGATTTCCCGGCAAAAATCGTTAAATCTTTCGAGATAAAAGCCGAATAGTTAAACAGACGCGACTTGATGCCTGAGGACATGGTTGCTTTTACATATTTAAAAAACAATATTTTACAGGAGGGTATTATGAACACGGCGGCATCGACTTCAAATTCCGTTGAAATGAAAGAAGAACGGATACAACTGGTAAGCTTCAAGATTGGAAATGAAGAGCATGGGATCAATGTATTGAAGGTGCGGGAAATAATTCGCATGTCAAATATCACCAGGGTGCCGAACACCGCAGGCTTTATCGAAGGGGTCATCAATCTGCGAGGAAAAGTTATACCCATAATCTCACTGCGGATGAAGTTCAATCTCCCCGAGGCGGAAAACGACAGCAGGACAAGGATCATCGTTATGGATATGGATAATGAACTGATGGGGTTTATTGTCGATTCAGTCGCTGAAGTCATCCGTATTGCATTGAGCGAAATTCAGCCCCCTCCCCCAATAGTGACCGGCGGCATAGATCAGGAATGCATATCAGGGGTGATCAATCATGCCGATCGCCTGCTGGTGCTGCTGAACCTTGAAAAGATGTTTTCATTGGAAGAGCGCAAAACATTTGCCGATATGATCTGATAGATTTTCTTCAAGGAGCCACAGATGAGCCTGAATTGTGAAGATCAAGAGCTGTTGGAAGCATTCCTGACGGAGACCACCGAACTTCTTGAAAAAGTTGATGACGACCTGTTGATACTGGAAAAGACGCCCGGCGACATGGAGCTCCTGAACCGCATTTTCCGGTCGGTCCATACAGTAAAGGGCGCAGCCAGTTTTCTCGAGTTCGAACTTCTGGTTAAAGTGACCCACAAGGCGGAAGACGTCCTGAACAGGCTGCGCAAAGGAGAACTTGCGTTCGACAATAAAATCATGGACGTTATTCTTGAAGCGATCGATCTAGTCAAGCTGCTGGTTGACGACATCAAAAAAGATAACATCGTCGAACGCCCGCTGGATGGGACTTTAGCCCGGCTTGAATCGGTGATTGCCGATAAGCATGAAGAATCGCCCGCTCCTATTGCGGATCAAACTCAGGACACGCAAATCCCTTCTTCGTCTGAAACTGAAATTGAAGCCCCTCCACCCACGGAGACTCCAAACCCAAGAATTGAGATACAACAAAAAATGGAGCAGGAGCCCGTTGCGGCAGCGCAGCAATCATCCGCCAACAAGGACGCCCAGGACAAATCCACCCTGCGTGTTGATGTAAAGAGGGTTGATGATCTGATGAACCAGGTGGGCGAGCTTGTCCTGGAAAGAAACAGGATGAGCCACCTGAACAGCGACTGCCTGGGCCGGACGAACGTTGATGCCTTTGCCGATGAGTTCGGCAAGCTTGTCAAAAGGATAAGCTTCATTACTTCGGAATTGCAGATGCAGGTCCTGAAAATGCGTTTGGTGCCGGTCGGCAATGTTTTCAGAAAATTCCCCCGCATCGTCCGCAATCTTGCCCGTGATCTGGATAAGCAGGTGGATCTGAAGATTTTTGGAGAAGAAACGGAACTGGACCGTTCCGTGGTTGACGAAATTGGCGACCCTCTTATCCACCTGGTGCGAAACGCTCTCGATCATGCCCTGGAGAGCGCCGAGGACCGGCTTGCAGCGGGCAAGCCGCCGGTAGGCTGTATCACACTCTCCGCAAAGCATGAGGGGAACAATATAATCATCAGCATAAAGGACGATGGCCGCGGCCTCGACCCTGAAAAGATTTCCGCCAAGGCCCTGGAAAAGGGGGTTGTTACACCGGAGCAACTGGCTCAAATGAGTCAGAAGGAGATCTTTGACCTGATTTTCCTCCCCGGTTTTTCGACGAAAGAGAAGGTTTCCGACCTTTCCGGAAGAGGGGTCGGCATGGATGTTGTTAAAACCAATGTAAGGAAGCTGAATGGAATCATCGACATAAAAAGCGAGATGGGAACAGGATCGGAAATCATCCTGAGACTCCCGTTGACCCTGGCTATCATCCAGTCACTCATGGTTGAGATAGAGGGCGAAACATATTCCATACCTCTTTCAGCGGTTATTGAAACATTGCGCGTCAGACAGGATGAGTTTTGCAGCGTTGGCGGGCGGGAAGTCCTTCGCCTCAGGAAAACCGCTCTTCCTTTGATGCGTCTTCAACAGAGATTCGATATCAGGGGACCGGAAAGCGACCGCGAATTCCTCTATGTCGTCGTTGTGGGAATCGCCGAAAAGAGGCTTGGTCTGGTGGTGACAAGACTATTGGGACAACAGGAGGTGGCTATTAAATCTCTTGGCAATTATCTCGCGGATGTTCCCGGCATAGCCGGCTCAACTATTCTCGGTGACGGCAAAGTGGCCCTCATTGTAGACCCCGCAAAATTGATCGATGGCGGCGAAGAGGAAATGTACCGACATGCGTCTTCGTTTTGACACTCGATTTGCGATGTCCGCTTTGTAAGGCAAAAAGTCGCCGTGCTGCATTCAGCCTGTTTATATCGGAGATATAAGTCAATATTTGAAATATGTTTTCTGAATTACTCGTAAGAAGGAATATGCATGAAAATCTCTGATAGTAATTTCGAAATCTTGCGGGATTTCATATACAACTTCTGCGGCATTTATTTTCATACCGGGAGAAAATACTTCCTGGAGAGCCGCCTGGCGAGACGTATGGAAGTCCGTGGCTTGAAGGATTATGCGGATTATTACAAGCTTCTCAGAAACGGCGCGGAAGGCCCGACGGAAATCAAACAGCTCCTGATCGAAATAACCACAAATGAGACCTGTTTTTTCAGAAATACTCAGCAGCTTGGGGCCTTGGAAAGACAGTTCCTTCCCGAACTGGTCGAAACTAAGAAAAAAATAGGTTTCAAGAAACTGAGGATATGGAGCGCCGGCTCATCCTCGGGAGAAGAGGCATACACATTTGCTATGATCCTCCTGGAAAAGCGGGCTACCCTGCTAAAGGACTGGGTAATTGAAATCGTCGGGACAGACATCAGCGACAAGGTTCTGCTCCAGGCCAAAGAAGGAATTTACAACAACTACTCGGTCAGGAACATGTCCGAATTCTATAGGAAGAAATATTTCAAAGAGGTAAGCGCCGGGTCGTTTGCCATTGCGCCGGAAGTCAAGAAGCTGGTGAATTTTTCGAGTCTGAACCTCTTTGAGGACAGCCGGATGGTATTCATGAAGAGCTTCGACATCATCATATGCTCCAATGTGTTGATATATTTCGATGCTCCCGCGAAGGCAAAGATAGTCCAGCATTATTACAACAATCTGCAACCATACGGATATTTCTTTCTGGGTCAATCGGAATCGCTTCACAACGTCAACGACAAATTCAAGACCATCCATTTCCCTGGCGGATTTGCCTATAAGAAATGAGGGGACAAAATGAACAGACCAAACAAAGCCATGAGGATGCTAAAAGCCGAAAAGATGATCACGCAGGTTATCAACCTCCCGACCATCCCTGAAACGATGATGCGTGTCACCCATCTCCTCGATCAACCGGACGTGGAACTGGATGAAGTGGCTGAAGTGATACTGACTGACCAGGTCATGGCCTCACGGGTCATAAAAATAGTCAATTCTCCAATGTTCAGGCCGATGCATGAAATCAAATCCCTGAAGCGTGCCTTGATCTATCTCGGTTTTCGCCGGATACGGGAAATTGCCCTTACCTGCTCCATAATCAAGACGTTCGAGGGGAAGGACGGCGTTTTTGATGTCAGGACCTTCTGGGAGCATTCCTTCGGAGTCGGTATCGTCTCCAAGCTTATCGCCCAGCGTGTGCGTTACCCGGAGATTGAAAAGGCTTACATTTGCGGCATCGTTCATGACATTGGAGAGGTATTTCTGAGCACATGCCATGGAGAGGAGTTCCGTAAAGTCGTCACCCTCATCAAAGACACCTGCCACAGCTTCGCTGAAGGTGAATTATTCATGCTTGGAACGACCCATTGCGAGCTGGGTCTCTGCCTTGCCAAAAAATGGAATTTCCCGCTTGAATACTGCGATGTTATAGAAAACCACCATTTCCCCCAGGAAGCGACTTTCGACCCGATGCTGGTGGCCATCGTCAATCTTGCGGACCTGTTCTGTTCGGTCAGAAATCTCGATTATGACAACAGGGAGTGGGTGAGCTTCAACCTTGCCGAAGAAAAATCCTGGGAAACCCTGCGGAAATTTTCACCCGACTTCAGCACTATGGATGTGGAAAGATTCTGTTTCGAATTGGATGAGAAGGTTGAAGAAATTGAGGACATGGTCCGGGGAATATTTGAAAAATGATATGTTATGGAGGCAGCATGATTCCGGAAAAAAACAAGAAACTCAGGGTCCTGATAGTTGATGACTCATCCTTTATGCGGATGGCTATCAGAAGCATACTTAACAAAGACCCGGAAATCGAAATAGTCGGGACTGCCATCAATGGCGCCGAAGGGGTTGCCAAGGCATTGGCCCTTAAACCCGATATAATAACCATGGATGTGGAGATGCCCGTAATGAACGGGATAACTGCCTTGAAGGAGATAATGAGAAGTGCCCCCACGCGGGTCATCATGGTCTCAACCCTTACAAAAGAGGGCGCATCCGCAACTTTCGACGCCCTTGAGAGCGGGGCCGTCGACTACGTCTCAAAAAGCACGGCCGATTCGGGGGTGGAGCAGAATCAGTTTCGGGAAGACCTCCTCTTGAAGATCAAAGCCGCAGCGGCTACTACCTTTGTACGAAAAATCGCCGCCTCCTCCCCTTGCGCCCGCATTCAACCCGTTGAAACCCAACGTCACAAACCATTGTCCGTGAAAGCCGAGTTTGTTGGAATCGGGGCTTCCACAGGTGGCCCGGTCGCACTTCAGGAAGTCCTGTCACGTATTCCCGCCTCTTTCAACCAGGGCATCATTGTGGCTATACATATGCCGAAAGCCTTTACCGGCCCGTTTTCCGAGAGGCTCAACAGCAAATGCGCCCTCCCGGTAAAAGAGGCGGTTGACGGCGATATTCTTCTGCCGGGACACGTACTGATTGCACCCGGCGGCCGCCATATGACTCTTATACGTAAAGGTGGAGCAATTGTGGTCCATACGGTCCCTGTCGAAAATTTCCCGAAATACGTCTATGTCCCTTCTATCGATTTGATGATGACTTCTCTCTCCGACGCCTGCAAAGGTCCCATGGTCGGGGTAATTTTAACCGGGATGGGAAACGACGGTCTCAGCGGGATGCGCCATATAAAAGAAAAGGGCGGCATTACACTGGTTCAGGACAAGGTGACATCAACTATCTACGGCATGCCCAAGGCATGCATAGAGGCGGGTATCGCCGATGAAGTGCTCCCTCTCGACCGGATAGGAAGCGAGCTCGGCAGAATTGCCGCCGGATAAAAGGGTTGATCATCGAGTTCCGGCAAATGCGCCAAAGTTAAGACAGAGGAGTTTAATCAAATGAACGACGACCTGAAAAAAGCCATCTTGACGACCGGAGACCTCCCGCCCATGCCGGTGGTTGCCACAAAGGTCCTTCAACTTGTGGAGAGCGGAAAGGCGGATGCAGTGGAAATCTCCAGGGCGATTTCTTCCGACCCCGCTGTTTCCGCAAGGGTCCTCAAAATCTCCAACTCAACATTTTACGGTTGCCGCCGCAAAATCCAGACGCTGGCGGAGGCCGTTGTCGTGCTTGGCCACAACACCCTTAAGGGGTTGGCCGTGGCTG
>Ga0210377_10005719_pt1 | contig 10179 bp, 10 predicted proteins | sample PLM4_65_b1redo_FD_155480 | JGI IMG/M metagenome (GOLD analysis project Ga0210377, IMG submission 155480) | Groundwater sediment microbial communities from an aquifer in East River, Colorado, USA - PLM4_65_b1 redo | ecosystem: Environmental > Terrestrial > Soil > Riparian zone | place: USA: East...
GCGCTGGCTGCGGGTCTCGTCCTTCTTCAGCTCGAGCTCGCCGCGCAGGATCACGTAGGCCTTGTCGAGCGTCTCCCAGCGGCCCTTGTACTTCAGCGTGTCGTGGTGCGCGGTCGCGAGCTCGGTCGCGAGCTTGGCGAGCCGCGCCTCGAGGTCCGCTGCACGGCGCCGCAATCCCTCGAGCTCGTCGTTGTTCGTGGGCGGAACGAGCTCGGCCGCGCGGGCGCGCTCGCGCGCAAGGTCGGCACCGCCGCGCTCGACCTCCGCGTGCAGCCGGACGATCTCGTCGCGCGCCGCGCGCGCGTCGGCCTTCTCGGAGGCGAGCTCCGCCTCGAGCGCGCGGATCCGCGCCGGCAGCGTCTTCTCCTCCTCGAGCGTCTCGCCGGCGCGCTTCTTCAGCTTGTCGTGCTTCTTGCGCAGCTCGGCGAGCTCCTCGCCGCGCGCGCGCAGATCCGTCCGGGTCTGCTCGAGGCGTTTCTGAATCGCCTCGAGCTCGCCACTGGCCGCGGAGAGCTCGGCGCGCAGCGCGGCGCTCGAGACGTCGGCCGCGCGCCCGCGCTGGAACAGGAATGCCGCGGCGCCTGCCGCGAGCGCGAAGAAGAGCCAGCCGAGAATCGCCGCGTCCATCTGCGTCCCTCTACCACGAGTGCTGCCTCGCGATCGTCCTACCAGATCGTGTGCGCGACGTGCTTCTGGATCGCGTCGAGCAGCGTCGGCCAGACGCCGCGCGGCAGGTTGTGTCCGAGCCCCTCGATGAGCAGAAGCTCGCTGCCCGCGATCGCCTCGTGGGTGTCGATGCCGCCCTCGACCGGCACGAGCGGGTCGTCGAGGCCGTGGATCACGAGCGTGGGGGCGCGCACCGCCGCGAGCGCGTCCTTGCGGCTGCCCGATGCGAGGATCGCCGCGACCTGGCGCGCGACTCCCGCCGGGTAGAACGCGCGGTCGAAGAGCCGTCCGGCGAGGCGTCGTGTCGCGTCCACGTCGAACGGGAAGCCGGAGCCCGACAACACCTGCTGCGAGGTGAGCAAGTGCTCGATGTAAGCCGCGCGCTCCGCGGGCGCGGGCGTCAGCAGTCGAGCCATCGCCTCGGGCTTCGCCGGCGGCAGGTCCGGGCTGCCGGTCGACGACATGATCGAGACGAGCGTGCGCACGCGCTCGGGGTGCTGCAGCGCGAGCGATTGCGCGATCATTCCGCCCATCGACGCACCCACGATGTGCGCCGAGTCGATGGCCAGGTGATCGAGCAGCGCCGCGGCATCGTCCGCCATGTCGGCAAGCAGGTACGGCACCGCGACCGCTTCGCCCGCCGCGCGCTTGGCCAGGAGCTCCGCGATCGACGGCGCGGGCGCGGCGTCGAGCTTGCTCGAGAGTCCGACGTCGCGGTTGTCGTAGCGGATCACGAAGTGCCCGCGGCGCGCGAGGCCGAGCACGAAGTCGTCGTCCCACGCCAGCATCTGGCCGCCCAGGCCCATGATCAAGAGGACCGGCGGGTCGGCCGGGTTGCCGATCAGCTCGTACTCGAGCTCGACGTCGTTGCAGCGCGCGCGTGCCACGCGCGGATCATACAGGAAGCCCGCGTCAGGCGATCACGGCCGCAGGGCGGAATCCAGGCGCGCGAGCCAGCCGGGGTTCGCGTCCTCGCGGGTGCGGAGCTCCGTCTCGAGCGCGAGCGCGCTGGCCGTGAAGCCGAGCGAGTCGAGCTCCGCGAGCGAACGGCCGATCGTCTCCGGTGAGGTTCCGCGCGCGCGTGCGCGGGCGCGCGCGTCGATGCCCTGCGCAAGTCGAGCGCCCTGCCCGCGCGAGAGCGGGAGCTCGACCACGCGCAGCTCGCGCTCGCCCTCGCCCTCGACCGAGACGCGCAGCGCGCGCGGCCGTCCCGGCAGCGCTGCAGGCGCGAGCTCGAGCAGCTCCACGCGCACGCGCCCGCGCGCGTCGCTCTCGTACCGGTGCGGGTCGCGCCCGTCGAGCGCGAGCACGAGCTTCGCGCCCGCCAACGGCCGGAGGTCGCGCTGCACCTGGTGGTCGAGCTCTTCCGTCTCGCGCGAGATCTCTTTGCGGCGCAGGCGCGACTCCGATTCCAGATTGAGCAACGGGTTCAGCGCTGCGAACGTCCAGCCCGCGAAGTCCTCGAGGCCCTTCTCGGGCACGAAGCCGAAGCCGACCGTGTCGACGACGCGCAGCACGACGAGGATCGGCAGACAGGCCGCGCCGACGGGCACCTCCCAGATCTCATAGCCCGACTTGTACGGCGTGTACTGGTCGAAGCGAACGCGCGTGCGCAGCTTGCGGACAACGGCCGTCTCGTCGGCGAGGACCTCGAGCTCGAGGTCAGGCGAATCGAGCACGGGCGCATCGGGCTCGACGACCGCCTCGCTGTGCACGACCTCGCGCGCAGAGGTCTCGAACGCGTCGCTCGTGTAGCGCACGTGGTTCACGCAGGCGGGGAGCAGCGCGATGCTCGCGAGCAACGCGAGCAGGCGTCGCGACATGAGGGGGTCTCCGGGCGCCGGGGGAGCGCCACCCTCCTTCTCGACGCAAGCCGTCGGCCGATTGAGCCAGAGCGAACGCGACGAGCGCGAGCGGCAACCCGCGCGCAAGCGCTGCGCAGCTCACGCGCAGCGCGGCGGCAATTTCAGACGAGCATCTTCGCGCCGGTCTTCTTCACGTCCTCGGCGCGCGTATTCGGATCGATCGGCGCGGGTACCGCGCGGCCCTTCTGCACCGCCGGCCGCTTGCCGACCCCTTCGAGCCAGCGCGCGAGGTTCGGCAGATCCGCGAGCTCGAGCCCCGCCCAGGCGTGGATCGAGACCCACGGCCAGGTGGCGATGTCGGCGATCGAGTAGTCGCCCGCCAGGTACTCGTGGTCGCGCAGGCGGGCGTCGAGCACGCCGTACAGGCGCTTCGTCTCGTTCTGGTAGCGGTCGATCGCGTACTGGATCTTCTCCGGCGCGTAGCGGAAGAAGACGTTCGCCTGGCCTTGCATCGGACCGACGCCAGCCATCTGGAACATCAGCCACTGCAGCGCGATCGAGCGCGCCTTCGGGTCGCTCGGCAAGAGCCGCCCGGTACGCTCGGCCAGGTACACCAGGATCGCGCCCGACTCGAAGACCGGAAAATCGCCGTTCGAACGATCGACGATCGCGGGGATGCGCCCGTTCGGATTCAGCGCCAGGAACCAGGGCTCCTTCTGCTCCAACTTCTCGAGCCGGATCGGATGCACCTGATACGGCAGGCCGAGCTCTTCGAGCGCGATCGAGACTTTCCAGCCGTTCGGCGTCGAGGCGGTGTAGAGATCGATCAAGTTCGCTCCTGCGCTAGAGTGCGGCGGTGGCATTCGTGGTCGCGATGTCCGCGTGCGTCGCGGCCCTGCTCGTCGCAGAGTACCGCGCATTGCGACTCGGCACATGGCTCGCGAAGCCTGCGGCCGCTTCGTGCTTCGTCGCGGCGGCGATCGCTTGGGGCGCGCTCGATTCGAGCTACGGCCAGATCGTCCTCGCCGGGCTCGTGCTCTCGCTCTGCGGCGACGTGCTGCTGATCCCCGACGGTGCGCCAGCCGTCTTTCGCGCGGGCATGGCGGCCTTCGGGCTCGCACACGTCGCGTACGTCGTGGCCTTCGCGCTGCGCTTCGAGGGCGCACTCGGCGCGGCGCTCTGCGCGCCGCTGGCCGCGCTGCTGCTCCTGCGAGTCTCGGCTTGGCTTCGCCCGCACCTGCCGGCCGACATGCGGACGCCCGTGCACGCGTACCTGGTCGTCCTCTGGGTGATGCTGATCGCGGCGGCCGGCGCTTCGCAGTCGAATCCGTGGATCCTGGCCGGCGCCGCGATGTTCTGCGTCTCGGATCTCGCGGTCGCGCGCGATCGCTTCATCGCAAGCGGCTTCGCGAATGGCGTCTGGGGTACCCCGCTCTACTTCGCCTCGCAGCTCGTGCTCGCGAGCACCGTGCGTTCACTCTAAGAGCGACGCGCGCAGGGCAGCGCGCTTGTGCGCGTCGACGCCGAGCGCGAGCAGGCGGCGAGTGCGAGGACGAGGCGCTGCGCGGACTTCATCCGACCCTCGTGGCTGGACTCGGTATGATGGCGCGGCCATGAGTCGAATCGACGTCGTCCTGATCGGCGCGGGCAACCGCGGACGCGCGGTCTTCGGCGCGTACGCGCGCCGGCATCCGGAGCGCATGCGCGTCGTCGCGCTCGCCGAGCCGCGCGAGGATCGCCGCCGTGCGACCGCGTCCGAGCTCGGGCTCGCCCCCGACGCGGTATTCGCCGATTGGCGCGCGCTCGTCGCGGCGCGTCCGCCCGCGCAGGCTGCGATCGTCGCGACCGGCGATACCGAGCACGTCGAGCCCGCGCTGGCGGCGCTTGCGGCGGGCTATCACCTGCTGCTCGAAAAGCCCATCGCGCCCGACGCTGCGGACTGCCTGCGTGTGACCGAGGCCGCCGAGCGCGAGCGGCGCATCCTGCAGATCGGCCACGTGCTGCGCTACACGGCGTTCTACGCGAAGGTACACGAGCTCGTGTCGGGCGGACGCGTCGGCCGCGTCACCATGATCGACCTGCGCGAGCACGTCGCGTACTGGCACATGGCGCACTCGTACGTGCGCGGCAAGTTCCGCAAACGCGCGCTCGCCGCGCCGTTCATCCTGGCCAAAAGCTGCCACGACCTCGACCTGCTCGCCTGGCTCGCCGCGAGCCCTTCGCTCCGGCTGGCGTCTTTCGGGTCGCTTGGCGTGTACCGGCCCGAGCTCGCGCCCGCGGGCGCGCCGGAGCGCTGCAGCGCCGCCTGCCCCGTGCAAGCGAGCTGCCCCTGGGACGCCGCCCGCTTCTACCTCGGCCCCGACGATCGCCTGGCGCGCCACTGGCCGTGGAGCGACCTGTCGCCGGACCCGAGTCGCGCCGCTCGCGAGGCCGCGCTGGCCGCCGGCGACTACGGCCGCTGCGTGTTCCGCTGCGACAACGACGTGGTCGACCACCAGGTCGTCGCGGTCGAGTTCGAGAGCGGCCTCACCGCGACGCTCGGTGTACACGGAACGGCGTCGGAGGAGCTGCGCACGATCCGGGTGTCGGGAAGCGCCGGTGAGTTGCGCGGCGTGCTGCAGACCGGCCTGATCGAGCTCTCGCGCCACGGCTCGACGGAGCGCGAGGCGATCCGCATCGAGGATTCCCCCTTCGGCCACGCCGGCGGCGACCAGGGCCTGCTCGACCACTTCTGCGAGGTCGTCGCCGCCGACGCCCCGGAGCGCGTGAATGCGAGCGGCCGCGCCGCGCTCGAGAGTCACCTGATGGGCTTCGCGGCCGAGCGCGCGCGCCTCGAAGGGCGGCTGATCGACATGGCGAGCTATCGCGAAGAGGTCCGCCGGGCGGCGCGGCTCTAGAGCGCTACTCCGGCAGCTCGCCGCCGTCCGCCCAGACCGACGCGAACTCGTCGGCGGGGACGGGCCGCCCGAACAGGTAGCCCTGCATGCGGTGGCAGCCGAGCTCCGCCAGGAAGTCGCGCTCCTCGATCGTCTCGACTCCTTCGGCTACGACGTCCAGGCCGAGCTCGCCCGCGACCGCGAGCACCGCGCGCGTGATCGCGGCGCGCGTCGGCTCGCGCGCGATGTCGCGCACGAACGCCTGATCGATCTTGAGCCGATTCGCGGGAAACTGGCCGAGCACCGACAGGCTCGAGTAACCCGTGCCGAAGTCGTCGATCGAGAGACTGATGCCCATGCGCCGCAGGCAGCGCAGCGTGCCGAGCGTCTGCTGGACGTCTTCCATCAGCGCGTTCTCGGTGATCTCGACTTCGAGGTGATCGGGTGAGAGTCCCGTGTCGCGCAGCACCGACGCCACCTGCCCCTCGAACTCGCGGCCGCGCAGCTGGCGGCGCGAGACGTTCACGGCCACTGGGAACGAACCGAGCCCCAGGCTCTCCCAGCGCAGCTTCTGGCTGCACGCTTCGCGCAAGACCCACTCGCCGATCGAGACGATCAGTCCGTTGTCCTCCGCGATGGGAATGAAATCGGCCGGCGAGATCATGCCGTGCTCGGGGTGGATCCAGCGCACCAGCGCCTCGCAGCCGATCAGCGCGCGCTTCTCGAGGTCGATCTGCGGCTGGTAGTACAGCACGAACTCGCGCCGCTCGAGCGCGTCGCGCAGCATCACCTCGAGGCGCATGCCCTCGAGCGAGCCGGCCTTCATCTCCGACGAGTAGAACTGGAACTGTCCGCGGCCTTCCTCCTTCACGCGGTGCAGGGCGACGTCGGCGCTGCGCAGCAGCGCGTCGGCGGTCTCGCCATCGTCCGGGAAAACGCTCACCCCGATGCTCGGCGTGACGAAGATCTCGCCGCTCGCCGCCTCGTGGGGGCGCGTGACACTCTCCTGGATCTTGCGCGCGACGAGCGTCGCGTCGTTGCGGCTCGACAAGCTCGTGAGCAGCACCGCGAAGTCGTCCGCGCCGAGCCGCGCCACGATGTCGCTGCCGCGCACGCACGCGCGAATCCGCCGCGCGACGGATTCGAGCAGCTGGTCTCCGACAGCATGGCCGAGGTTCTCGTTCACGCGCTCGAAGTGGTCGAGGTTGATCGAGAGTACCGCGAGCGTCTGGCCGTAGCGGCGCGCGTAGCCGAGTGTTCGCCGCGCGAACTCGCGGAAGTAGCTGCGATTGGCCAGGCCCGTGAGCGCATCGTGCGTCTCGAGGTAGCGCTTGCGCTTTTCGGTGTCGGCCACCGCCTCGGCCGAGCGCTGCAGCGCCTCTACGGTGCGCCCGTAGGCCTGCTTGCCGCGTTCGAGCGTTCGCACGAGCTCGGCCTGCGTCACGCGCGCCTGCCGCGCTTCGATCAAAGCCTGGACGCGCGAGCTTGCGATGCGGCCGTGCACCGGCACGATCAGCGCGTCGTCCGCGCCGAGCTCGAGGCAGCGCGCGAGCTCGTCCTGCTCCGCGCTGCTCGCGGCGACCACGAGCGGCACGCCGTCGAGCGCGGGCTCCGCGCGCAAGCGCGCGCAGCGCGCCGCGCCCCCCCCTGCACCGACCTCGATGCAGAGCAGGACGAGGTCGGGTGCGAACGCGCCCGCGCCAGCCGCGGCCTCGTCCGACCAGCACGCGACCTGCACCTCGAAGCGCGCCGCGCGCAAAGCGCGCACGAGCTCGCGCCCGCTCTCGCGGGCGTCCTCGAGGATGAGCACTCGTGCTGAGGCGGACATTCCCATCCGAGGATTCGGCCGATCGCGTACGCCGATGTAGTCCGGGTCACCGCTGCGCACGCGCGCGCCGGCAAGTCGCGCCCGAAGCTCTACGCCGGCACTCAGAAGCGCAGTACCGCCTCGATCGGCACGCCGTCTAGCGCTTTGCGCCCCGCGAGGAATGCGAGCTCGATCAGGAAGCAGCCCCCGACCACGACGCCACCGAGCTCGCGCACGAGCCGCGCCGTGGCGGCCGCGGTGCCGCCGGTGGCAATCACGTCATCGACGATCAGCACGCGCGCGCCGGGCGCCACCGCGTCGCGGTGCAGCTCGATCTCGGCGCTGCCGTACTCGAGCGCGTAGCTCGCGCCCAGCGTCTCGCCGGGGAGCTTGCCCTGCTTGCGCGCGATCGCGAAGCCGGCACCGAGCGCGAGCGCGACCGGCACGCCGAAGATGAAGCCGCGCGACTCGATCCCGACGACCAGGTCCACGCTCGAGGCGAGGAACGGCGCCGCGAGCCGCTCGCACGCCAGGCGCAGGCCCTCGGCGTCGCCGAGGAGCGGCGTGATGTCCTTGAACACGATCCCCGGGCGCGGAAAGTCGGGTACGTCGCGGATCAACCCCGCGAGCTTGCGCCGCAGCTCGTCGGGCTTCACTTCAGATAGTCCAGCGGATCGCGCGGGGAACCGTCGCTGCGGATCTCGAAGTGCAGGTGCGGCGTCGAGGCGTTTCCCGTCGCGCCGACCTCCGCGATCGCGTCGCCCTTCTCGACGAACTGGCCGACGCGGACGAGCATCGTGCGGTTGTGCGCATACACCGTCGAGAGTCGGCCGGCGTGCTTGATGATGATCAGCCTGCCGTAGCCCGAGAGCGACCCGTCCGCATGGATCACGCGGCCCGACTCGGCCGCGCGCACGAGCGTGCCGCTGGGCGCCTTGATGTCGAGGCCATCGTGGTGCGCGCCGCGGCGAAGCCCGTACTCGCTGATCAGCACGCCGTGCACCGGCCAGGCGAAGCTCACCGGCCCGCCGCTCCGACCGCGCGGATCGCGCGCCGCGTAGGTGCCCGCGTCGACCGGCCTTCGCGGCGCCGCGCCCACGCCACCGGCCGCGGGAACGAGCAGCCGTGCGCCGACCGGAACGCTGCGCACGTTCGAGATCTCGTTCGCGGACAGGATCGCATCGACGCTCGAGCCGTAGCGCTTCGAGATGCGATAGATCGTCTCGCCGGGCGCGACGATGTGGATCGTGCTGCGGGCGACCGGCTTCTCAGGTGGCTGCGACGGGAGCCTTCCCGAGTGCTTGCGCGCGGTCGGAGACGGTTCCGCCGGCGGGCCCGACGGCGAACCGCAGGCCGCGAGCGCGAGCAAGAACAGGCCGCCAACGGCAAGCCCGACCCGCCGCAGGCGCAAACTCAACCGCTCGCCTCTCTCCGGCGCTGGTACCAGACGTACCCCACTACGAGCACCGCGATCCCCCCGAAGAGCCACAGAGTGGCTTTCTGGAGCAGCGGCCGCCAGAGGTCCTCGTTTGCGCCAACCCAGTACCCCACCGCGACCAGGACCGCGCTCCACAGTCCCGCTCCCAGGCTCGTATAGAGCGCGAAGCGCGGCACGTTCATGCGCGCGATGCCCGCCGGGATCGAGATCAGGTGGCGGATCCCGGGAATCAGCCGGCCCACGAACGTCGTGATCTCGCCGTGCCTCGCGAAGTAGCGCTCCGCCGCGTCGAGCTTGTCCGCGCTGACGAACACGTAGCGGCCGATGCGCTCCATGATCGGCCGGCCGAGCCAGAGTGAGACCCCGTAGTTCAGGCTCGCGCCGAGCAGGCTCCCGAACATGCCGCAGAATATCGCGAGGCCCGCGTTCATCTTCCCCTGCGCCGCCAGGTAGCCCGCGGGAATCAGCGCGAGCTCGCTCGGGAACGGCACGATCGTCGACTCGATCGCCATCATGATCACGATCCCGCCGTAACCCCACTCGTGGACCGTGGCCACGATCCACTCGACCGACTGCGTCAACAGCTCGCTCAAGAACCCTCCCCGCGCCTTATGTTCGGACGAAGCCCCGCTATACTGGCCGCCGCCAGTCGGGGCGTAGCGCAGTTTGGTAGCGCGTCTGAATGGGGTTCAGAAGGTCCCCGGTTCAAATCCGGGCGCCCCGACCATGCACGGCGGATTCGATCCCGCCTCCTCTGCGCTGCCGCAGCGCGCCGCTCAAGCCCGCTCCGCGCGCGGCCGATGCTCCCGGCGGATGTGGGCTACGCCGTCGCGAGGCGGCGTTTGCGGGAGGCGTGGTCGATGAAGGACGGGCAGACGCGGAAGGTCGCGACGAAGTCGGAGCGGGACGGCGCGGGCGGATTCCTGGCCGCGCACGCGGCAACGCTCGTCTTCGCAGATGGGCCGCTCGGCGGCAGCGAGGTCGAGCTCGAAAAGGCGCGCGTGACGCTCGGGCGCGGCGCGGGCTGCGATGTCGTGCTCGAGCACGCCTCGATCTCGCACGAGCACGCGGCGCTCGAGCTCTTCGACGGCGGATTTCGCGTGCGCGATCTCGGCAGCACGAACGGCGTGCGCGTGAATGGCGCGAAGCTGAGCGTCGCGGACCTGAAGCACGGCGATCGCCTCGAGCTCGGCTCGCTCGCATTCCGCTACGTGGTGGTGGAGCGGCCGAGCGCGCCGCGCACGCACCAGCTGCGCTAGGGCGGGCGGAGCGAGCGGAGGCGCGATGTCCGGCCAGGGACCCCGCACGATCGGGAGCTTCGCGATCGAGCGCGAGCTCGCGTCGGGCGGCATGGGCGTGGTGTTGTTGGGCCGGCACGCGACGCTCGAGCGGCGCGCGGTGCTGAAGCGCCTGCGGCCGGAGCTCGCGGTCAGCGAGGAGCTCGTCGAGCGCTTCGCGCGTGAGGCGCGCGCGGCCGCGCGCGTGCACCACGAGAACGTCGTCGCGGTCTACGACTGGATCGCCTGGCGCGGCGAGCACTACATCGCGCAGGAGTTCGTCGACGGCGTCGACCTGCGCGCCGCGCTC
>Ga0210377_10005720_pt1 | contig 10178 bp, 6 predicted proteins | sample PLM4_65_b1redo_FD_155480 | JGI IMG/M metagenome (GOLD analysis project Ga0210377, IMG submission 155480) | Groundwater sediment microbial communities from an aquifer in East River, Colorado, USA - PLM4_65_b1 redo | ecosystem: Environmental > Terrestrial > Soil > Riparian zone | place: USA: East...
GGTTCTGCAGAGTAACAAATATTTGTCATCAATTCTAACTGCACCAGAATTAAATATACTGTTGACCGGAAAAGGTACGTTTTCCTTTGTTAAAATTGGATTCTTAATGTATTTATTTATTTCATTCATTTGATGAAACTAAAATTTTTATTGTTTATTCTTTAATTCCTGTAGATGCCATACTCTGAATAAAATATTTCTGGAAGAACAGATAAGCCACCACTATAGGCAACGCTAACATTACAGCCGATGCAAGCTTTACACCTAATTGAGATTCCGCTCTTCCACCTACTGCAAATAATGTAACAAGCTGCGGCATTGGCATTAAACTTTCATCACGAATTACAATCAATGGCCACAGTACTTCGTTCCAGGAAGCCATAAAAGTTATTATTCCGATTGTTATTATGGCCGGCATTGAGTTTGGCCAAAGTATCCTGAATATTATCTGCAGCTCATTGCATCCATCAATTCTTGCTGCATCTATCAGACTATCGGGAATGGATTTAAAATATTGTCTGAACATAATTATACTTAAAGCGTTTATCAGATAAGGTACTATCAATGCCAAATAAGTGTCAATCCAACCAAACTTTACCATAATTATGTATTGCGGAATAAGAGTAATCTGAAATGGCAATGTCATCGTGAAAATAATTATGTAAAAAATTAAATCTCTGCCTTTGAATGCAAGTTTAGATAAAGCATATCCGATCATGGAACCAAAAATCAAAACACCGATCGTGATAGAAGAAGCAACGATGAGGCTATTAATAAATGCTCCACCTATAGGTATCTTATCAAGCATCTGAGAATAACTGCTTAAGGTCAGGGATTTGGGCATAAGTGTTAGATTACCAATTTCATTTTCTGGTGCAATTGATCCCATCATCATCCAATAGAATGGATACACAAATATCAAGGCACTGACGGTAAGAGCAACATAAAACAATATTGATTTAAATTTTTTCAATGGTCCTTCTCAATGAATTTTTTCTGAATCACTACCACAGCTAAAATGATGAAGGCAAAAAACAAACCTAAAGTTGCCGCATATCCCATATGATAATAGAAAAAGCCTTGTTTATAGATATAAAGTACAGCAGACACCGTACTATTCAATGGTCCCCCGCCTGTCATAATATACGGTTCGATAAATAATGAGAATCCTCCTATTGTCGAAAGAATCACTACCATAAAAATTGTTGGGTTTATCATTGGTAAAGTAATTTTGAAAAATTTTTGCATATGGGTTGCACCTTCGAGATCAGCAGCTTCATAATATTGTGTTGGAACTGTTTGGAGACCAACTAAGAAGAGAATAATATAAAGTCCGACATTTTTCCAGGTAGCCATTAATGCAATTGATGACATTGCTATATTCGGATCCGTTAACCATCCGACTTTAGCTATCCCAATTCCCGTAAGTAATCTATTTAACAAACCTGTATCATATCCATATAACTGTTGCCATAAAATTGTAACCACAACTCCGGAAACAATTACAGGCAGAAAAAATGCTCCTCTGAAAGCTCCTCTTAATTTGATTTTTTGATTTAATATTTCTGCAAGAAACAGTGCAACGATTATCTGAAGAGGAATATGAATTACTAAAAATATTAAAGTGTTACCAATAGATTTAAAAAAAGTTTTATCATTAAATAGTCTTATATAATTATTAAGGCCTGTGTATTCCATCGGTGAAATTATATTCCATTTATGGGATGTTAGAACGATAGAGAAGGCAACAGGAAATGCAACGAAAAGAAAAAAATGTACTAAATAAGGAGAAACAAGCAAGTAGGGCAGTATTTTTTTTCTATTAATCAATTTGAATGATTCTATTCAAGAAACAATAAATTAACCGCATCTGCAGCATCATTTATAGCCTGTTCTGGAGTTTTCATTCCGTAAACAACACAAGCCTCGTATTGTTGAGAAATTAAATCAAATATTTCTTTTAACACAGGTGATGCATCAGTACCTTTAACATATTCAGACTGATCAGCAAAGATTTTCATCTTTGGATTTTTTAAGAAATAATCACTAAAGAATGGATTAGTATTTAGTTTTTTTCTTCTCGGCAATTGATTTGTTAAAGATAAAAGTTTCAAATCACCTTCATCACTGATCATTGTTTTAACATAATTCCATGCTGCTTGTGGATCTTTACAGGTTTTAAAGATTACAATATTTTTTGGATCACCGTAAGTATAAACCGGTCCAATATGATCATCAGGCACAGGCATAAAATTATATTCATATTCAAACCCTTTTGGTTTAAATTTTTCAGCGTGCGCAATTTCCCAGGGACCTACAAATCTTGTTGCTGTAACTCCAGCTAAAAAAACATCTTGACGCGCTGAAAGTTTTTCTTTAGAAAAATAATTTTTGTTGTACATTTCCTGAAGAAATGAAAAAACCTCAATAGCATATTTATTGTTAAAAGCTGCTCGATTATTTTTAACTAATGGCGCTCCACCTGAAGCTGCAAGATATAAAGGATAGAAATCAAAAAATCTTTGCCACCACGTTACTTCGACTTCACTATAACCGAACCATCTATCAACATATCCATCGTTATCAAAATCTTTTTGAAATTTTTGTGATGCATTGAAAACCTCACTGTAGGTTTTGGGTGGACCATTTAATTCCAATTCATTTATAAGATTTATATTATAAATCAACATAATCGGATTAATTTTCCACGGTATTTGGTATATGTGACCATCAAGAGATTTTATTTCCTCAACAACAGAACTATCGCATCGTTCATAAAGAAAATCAAGAAATCCATTAAGTGAATCAAGCGCAACTAAAACACCAGCCTGAGCATAAGCTTCAACATCTCCCTGCCACATATTGGAATAGATATCCGGGGTAGTATTTCCCACAACAGCAGCAAGTATAATTTCCTCACTTGATCGTCCTTCAGGAACGGCTTGATATTTAACCTGATCATTCGGATTATTTTTGTTCCATTCATCTGTGCTTAATTTCGCAAACTTTATTTCATCGTTATTATTAGAACACCAGTACAATATTTCATCACGGGAATCTTTATTACTGCTACTGCAACTGTTTAAAAGGTAAGTAAGTAAAACTATAATTATCATATTTAATAAATTTTTCATATATTTTCATTCCCAGCTAGCCCAGTCATTATCGATTGAAGGATATGCTAACCTGGGGATCAGATTTCCCCTCTTAACGATATACATATCAATAGCATTTTTATCATTTTCAGATGATACTTTTATTTTATTGAGTACATCCTTATTAATGCTGATTTTATATTTATTCTTCAATTCAAGAATCTTATAAAGAATCTTTTCAGAAAGTTTTTCACTCATAATTTCCGATTGAGATTCCTTTTTATCTTTCATCAGATTTATTTCATTTGAATTTAATGTAATTGATTTTGCTAATTCATTTCTGTAAACACTATAAGCTATTTTATCTCTCCACCAATCTGATTGTTTTTTTACCCAGAGGACTTTATTATATCCTTTCTGAGCTGCAATCTCCATCAGCATTTTGTCCCTGACCATGACCCAGATTAAATTTTCCAAAGATTGTGAAAATTCAGTCAAATCACTTTTTAAAAATTTAACATACTGTTCCCGATTTCTGTACCAGATGATAAACTCGTCCAATGAATAATTATGATTAGTACTAACTACCAAAAAAATACCCGGATATTTGTCGCCTCTATTTAATCCCAGATCGGATAATGCCGAATCCAATTTCATATCCAATCGCCAGTCGGAGTATTTTTCAGGTGTAAGTACGAATTTTCCTAAATATGATCTGAGAGTATTAAACGCTTCACGTTTAATGATAGGTTTTTCCTCTTCAAATAAACTTTTTATATAATGATCTGATAATTCTGCCATTTTACTCGTATTCAAAGCATCAATAGATTCAGACCTGAGTTTATTTTGTTCAGTTTCATTAGTAATTAAATTTTTCCAAACATTATCAATTTTAATTATATACCAGCCATCATCGGCATGAATGGGGGCTAATATATTTCCTGCTTTTAAGGTGTCGAGAATTTGCGCGAAGACGGGATTTTTTATATATATGTTATATAAACTGCTTTTCATCTGCCTGTTATCAGCAAAAACGGAATCATTTAACTGAGCATAAAAAAGAGAATCAAATGAAACCGCATTTCTTAACTCTATAAGATAATGTTCAAGTGATTTCTCGTTTTCAGTGTACAACCATCTAATCTCATATTCAATGAGTTTCTTTTCTATAACTTGATTAATTTCAATTTCGCTTATCTCTACTTTTGGTAGTATCTCTTTCCTGAATAGTTCTTCTGTAGCTAAATCGGATTGTATATCGCTAAATATTCCCTTCGCATAATCCTGTTCTATAATACCTTCATTATATCCGTCCAGTGCAAGAAGTTTTTCATTGATGATATAGTTTAAATGAGTCTCTTTCGAATTACTGTTCCTTTTAGGAAATGCTGGTCCGAATTCATAGCTATAGTAGAATTCTTCTGCCGTAATATTGATTGTGTCAACCTGCGCAACAATATCTGCTTTATTAATATCATTCTGATTTGATTCAGAGAACAGGTCCTGCGAAAAGCTATCACTTATAATAATAAGGAATAATAAAAATACGAATGTCTTCAACATTATATCATAGAAAATATGAGGAAAAATTTCAATAAGTAAATATCAAAACCTTATCCCTAGTGAAAAGTTATGAACATTATTTAATCGTCCGAAGTCTCTAAAGGCATAATCAAAATAAACAGCAGCTGTACTCAAGAGCATTTTTGAATTTACTCCCACGCCAAATGATAACCCACCTTCAGCATCCTGAAGAAATAACGAATTGTATCCTCCTCTGAGTGATAAATAACCCATAAATGAAAATTCAGCGCCGATATTTAAACTCTGGTAATCATTATTCGGTACTAATGCATCGGCAGAAACAGTGAGCTTATAATCATCATAATTAACGACAGGGGATGAAACGCCTATCTGGAAATAAAGAGGTAAATCCCACGAATCTAATTCAATGTTAACAGGTATATTCTCGTTTGAGCCTTGTTTGGTTTCATCTACTCGAATAAAATATCTAGCATCCCTGCCTTCAAGACGCATAGGTGTTCCGAAATTTGCTAATGCAGCACCTATAGTCATTCCACCTAGAAGATCAGTCCTGAAAAAAGTACCTGCGTCTATCGCGAATGCATATGAACTCATATGCCAAATAGATTGTTTAATATATTTAGCAGTTAAGCCTACGGAAAATCTATCCGTTAAGAATCTCGCGTATGAAATACCAATAGCAATATCGCCCGCACTAAAATTTTCACCTGTTCCTTCCGGTTGTTCAACAGTTCTGACTTTCATATCACCCATTGAAAGAGAAGTAAAACTTAATCCTATATTTCCAAAATCTCCTAAAGTTAAAATCAATCCCGCGTAATCAAATTTTGTGTCTGCTATCCAATCTATATGGGATAAAATCACTTCATATTTAGTACGAGTTGCAATCCCCCCAACATTCCAGTACAAAGCTGAAGCATCATTTACAAGACCAACAAATGCTCCTCCCATTCCATTTGCAGGTGCGCCAACACCTATTTCGAGGAAGGAAGCAGCAGTTGTACCAGTCTTTGAGACGTTTTGAGAATAGAAATTTTGGTTACCCAGGAGAAAAAACAGTATCGATAAAAATATTTTTGCACGAGTTATAATATGCATAACGTCCTCTTGCAATAAAATTAAGAATTACATTATTTAACTATCGCAAACTTGCCTATTTGTTCACCAATTCCCGGTGCCTGAACATGAAAGACATATACACCGAAGGCTATATCCATACCGTCTTTTGAAACAAGATCCCAGCTTTCCTCTCCATCCGAAATTGTACTGGAATGTTCAATTGTATCAACGAGCTTTCCACTAATAGTGTAAATTCTAATCGTACATTCGCTCGGCAAATGAATAAAAAATATTCGTCTTTCACCTCTTCCAACTTCACTAGACAAAGGTTCCCATGATGCCGCACCTACATATGGATTTGGAACAACCGCAATATCCTCTAGTTCAGCTTGAGCTCTGTCTCTATCAAAACCCTGTTCTTTTGTAGTGAACTCATAAAATTCGCCTTCTCTAAATGGTTTTGTATTAACAACTTTAAAAACATCTCCAACTTGTGGGGGTTTTTGATCTGCTTCGGCAATTGTGGTGTCTTTAATTAATGTAACTGACCAACTGACGTGCAGATCTAAAAAACTGGTAGCCGGTTTTCCTAATGAGTCCCCAAAGACAAAAAATATAGCATCACCATCATTGAAGTTTTCATCCACATCAGCATCACGAAAGATGAACTGGAAATGATCCTTGTTCTCTGTGACATTATTTACTACAATGTTAGACTGAATTGGTTGACTAAAAGTAGTTGCAGGGAAAGATAAATCCCCCTGCCCTGGTTCAGTAATACGAATTTCAAAATCAGCAGGATAGTCGATCTTTTTCCCTTGATATGCAGCCGCATATCTTGAATCAAAACCAAGTTGAATTATATAATTACTACTACCCGTAACCCATCCGGATTTATCAAAATCAATCGTCACCAAGGTATCACTTGTAATATCTACTGTGAAACCATCGACAATCGGAGTTTGTTCACTAACCCCACTTACAGTCCGTAAATTTAATAAAGTATCATTTGGGACTACATCGATTATAGAATATTTAGGATGTGCAGAATTATGAAAAGGAGCGTCATCGAAAAATTCTAAACGATAAGTATTAAAGTTTTTAATAGAATCAGGATTAAGTATTGTGATTGAAATTTTTCCGGTACCCGGACCGCTTCCTTCAAAGGACTTTATCTCTGGCGATAAATAACCTGCCGCAGGAGCCCTTGGAGTAATTACGGCAGTATTAATGTCAGTGGTTATATTACCATTAATATCTTTTTTGAGAATTGTAGTTGTTTCTGACGGCGGAATACCTTCAACATTTCCTTCAATGGTTACAGTTACAAATCCTTTATCATAGGCAGCAATAGCATAATAATATGTTTGTCCGTTTTGAACGGTTGAATCTATAAAAGAATGTTTGAGTCCCGAATCATTTCCTAAAAAGAATTTTGCTCCATTTACATCAATAGGATGCAGCCCAGTTACACCATCTATTAAATCAAATAGAGCAATCGGAGTTCTGAATACCGGTTTACCGTATGCGTCTGTTATAATTTTGTTTTCAAGAAAATTAGGTTCCGTAGACCGATAAACTCTATAGCCCTCAAAATTTATTCTCTGGTAAAATTCATCGAATGTTTTTTCTGCGCGGTCATCCCAGTATAGGGTTACTTTTCCATCCCCGGGTACTGCAGTAAGAATGGGCTTTTCGGGTGGCTTAGCAAAATGGTAATTAGCATTATAAATTTGCTGAACTGTTTTCTTTCTTCTGAAGATATCGTCTGTGTTAATTCCAAAAATCATCGACATTGAAAACCTTTCCGTTTCACCTGCCTCTTCATTTTGTCCTGTCTCAATTGAATATGTATTTCTTCCATTCATACTGAAAAGATAACTTGAGAAATAATTAGCCAAATTAATTCCTTCATGGGGTTCACCGTGAGGTTCAGGTAAGTCGGATAGAACAGTCCAATTTTCTTCATCATTATCCAGTTCGTAAAGGTGGACTGCATAGATTTTAAATCCTGTTAAACCTAATTGATCAGATTCATCTTTGTCCAGAATTCCAAAATTTGGTTCACCCTGGTCGGGCATTCCATTGCCTTCCGTTCCATCAATATCCGGAGCAGAATAACCTTCATCGAATGGACCTATTCCATCAGTTCCAACATCATCTCGCAGTAATTCACCTTCATCCCACTGACCATTTTCATTTAAATCAAAATAAGATCTCCAGTTAGCATTTTCATCAGCATCCCAGTGAGGCTTCCATGAGTAACCATAAAATTCCGAAAATTTAGTTGTATCCTGAAAAGGAGTTCTTAAAAACGGATCTTCGTTAGGATTGTTAACAAAAAAAACCGGCGGGTTGTCTCGTTTCTCATCTGTAGGACCGTCCATATCATTATCAATATTGTCATCGGGAACACCAGGACTTTCGAGGAAAGCATATCCGGCATATCCGACCGGGCTCCAGTTTCCGGGGCTTCCAAATGGTACAGTTGACCATGAATAAGACATGTCTAATAATTCGTTATAATCACCCGCATTGTTTGAAGAATTATCATGACCGCCAATTCCCCAATCAACGTATTGAGCAAATAAAGTTTTTTCATAATCGTATGTGCCCATATTCGTAATTTCATAATACCAGAAGATTACATCTTCCGCTAAAACCTGAGACCACTGGAAACCTCGCGCTCTGACTTGCATTCCTAATCCCCCTCTTGAAGGATCATCAGCATCCGGAGTAAAATTATGCTCCAGTATATATTCTCTGTCTTCGTTATCATCAAATACAAAATAAGTTTCTACATCGGCATTAAAAACTCCCTTGCCAAAAAAACCATTCCAGCTATTATTCCAATCAGCAGGTCTATCGGGCCAGGTAGAGGGCCAGGTAGCTGGGTCGTCACTTCGCGCCGGAGAACTACTAAACTGACCTGTATACCCTGGCAAAGGCCACCAACCATAAGTTACACCTGTTGAAGGATCATAACGGGTAAATTCATAGTAATTAGATTCGAGCGGATGAATTAAATTTCCGGAAGGGTCTAATGCTTCTGCCTGAACAATAATTGCAACTCCATCTACATAAGTATGATTAGTTCCCTTTGGCCAAACTCCGCTCCTGCTTGGTTCATTCAGCCAATCTGCGACTTCTCCGAAGTTATAGTACACAGTTGCTGCAAGATTTCCATCCATAAATCCTTTTCTTGTCTGATTGTGGTCACCTTTATTTTTATCGACAATCCTCTGGCTAAAAATCAAATCAGAATTGATAAAAAATACTGCCACAACTAGAATTATATAACCGAACGTTATTCTTGTTATCAACATTTTTACTCCAATAAATAGATAACCTAAAATGAAATATCAGCCCCTATGACAATTTGCCTGGGTGATGAATAAAAATCGGGTCTGGTAAAATATTCTTCGGTTGTATTTACACCTCTTGGTGCTGTTTGATTTCTGGTAAGCTCCAAGGTATCTCCTGCTCTTCCAGTATCACCAAAAACATTTACCTCATTTAGAGTATCAAATAAATTAAAGATCTTAATGAATACTGAAAACTGCTGACTTGATATTTCAAAATACTTTGCTATATAAAGATCCACATCAAAAAAAGTTGGTTTATTATCGCTGTTTTCCAGCCCTGTCCTTTGATTTTGCAATGAAGGCGTATATGGCAAGCCTGATGCGAGCCTGCCTATAAAACTTGCAATGTAATCTCCCGGTACTCCAAGTGTCAAAGTAAATTTCAGAGTATGGGTCCCATCCCAATCTAAAGGCACAAGCTGTTTAGTTTGCTCGATGGGTGGATTTGATTGAGCATTATTGAAAGCAGCATTAGGATCCGATGCACTTCCTTCCGCAACCTGATACGTATAATCAACTGTAGCACCTATACCGTTGTTAAACCTCTTTTCAAAAGATAAAGTTATACCTCTTACAGAACCATAATCTATATTAATAAGCTTACTGAATTTCCTAAATTCATTTTTAATATATATTTCTGATCCTAGTAAATTTCTTATATCTTTATGATAACCTGTTATTGTAATTCCAAATTCATCAGTTAAGGCTTGTTGTAAACCTATTTCATACATAATAGTTTGTTGCGGTTCCAGATCTGCATTCCCAATCGTGTTGCCTATATTTTCAGGGAAATCACCTGTCAACGGAATCCTGAAATTGGGATTACGGTATAAATTTTCGAAGGGAGGTATCTGGAAAAAGTGACCATATGAAATATGAATTGCACCTTTATCAGATATTGGATAAGACAATCCTAGGCGAGGGCTAATTTGAGATTTATAATTAGCACTTATTAACAATGAGTCCGGAAACGGAGGTTGAAGTTCATCTAAAAGATTAATCTTATTAGGATCTTTCAAATATTCACCATCTGGTTCAAAATAGTCAAACCGTAGACCAGCATTCACAATTAAATAATCAATTTCTATTTTATCCTGTATATAATATGCTAACT
>Ga0210377_10005721_pt1 | contig 10177 bp, 4 predicted proteins | sample PLM4_65_b1redo_FD_155480 | JGI IMG/M metagenome (GOLD analysis project Ga0210377, IMG submission 155480) | Groundwater sediment microbial communities from an aquifer in East River, Colorado, USA - PLM4_65_b1 redo | ecosystem: Environmental > Terrestrial > Soil > Riparian zone | place: USA: East...
GGCAGACGATCACGCAGGTCTCCCGTGCGAGGCCCGGGTCGAAGCCCGGGCGCCAAGACCTGCGGATTCTACAGATCTGAAAATGAAGTTCAATATCGTTTGCTCGGCCCGGCCCAGCGAGCTGGCGGCACCAGGGGGCAGACGGTCCGCCTAACATCCTGAAAAATCAGCTATTTAGGCGGGCGACCCCGGGCCGTCCCGAAAGCTCGCCGGCGTGACCGGCGCTGACACGGCGGCCCCGTAGAATGCCCCGCAATCCATCGTGCTGGAGGCCGCCGTGGCCGAGGTCGTCGACGAGAGCGCCACTGCGGGCGCGGGCGTGGTGACGGCGCGCGGCCCGCGCGCCGTCGAAGCGCTGCTGCTCGCGCGCGTCGCCGCGCTCGCTGCCGAGGCGCGCCGCGAGCCCCGGCTGCTCGCGCTACCGGTCCGTATCGTCGTGCCCTCGCGCAGCCTCGCCGACCACGTCGGCGAGCGGCTCGTGGCGCACGCGGGGCACTCGCTGGCGGGCGTCCTCGTGCAGACGCTCCACGGGCTCGCGCTCGAGATGCTCGAGCGCGCGGGCGAGCCCGCGCCCGCTTCCGATGCGCTCTTCCCCGTGCTCGTGCGCCGCCTCGCCGTGGAGGAGTCGCTGCTGCGCGAGCGCCTGGGCTTCCTCGTCGACGGCTACGCAGCGGTCGAAGCCACGGTGGCGGACCTGCTCGACGCGGGCTTCGACGCCGGCAGTGCCGAAGCGGCTCTCGATGCGTTCGAAGCCGCCGACGCCACCGAAACCTCACGCGAGACGGCGGTCGCAGTTGCGCGCGTGGCGCGTCGTTGCCTCGAGGAGATGGAACGCGGAGGGATCGGCCACCGCGCATTGTTGCTGCGTGCCGCACGGGAAGCGCTGGTGCGTGATCCCGAAACGGTCCTCCCGGCGCGCGCCATCGTCGTCCACGGGTTCGCCGACGCGACCGGCCTGCGCGCGGAGCTGATCGAGGAGCTCGTCCGCCATCGCCACGCGAGCGTCCTCGTGGACGAGCCCCCCGATCCTTCGCGACCGGGCGAGCCCGACGCCGGGGGACGTTTCACGAGGCGGCTCCGCGAGCGCATGATCCTGATCGCGCGTGAGCGCGCCGTCGAGTCGGCTCCGTCACGGATGATCACGCTCGAATGTGTCGAAGCCGCGCGTCCGGATACCGAAGTCCGCGAGATCGCCGGCCGCGTGCGGGCCGCGCTCGATGCCGGCAAGCGGCCCGAGCACATCGGGGTGGTCGCGCGCGACCTCTCGTCATTCCGAGCACCCCTGCACCGGCACTTCGACCGGCTCGGCATCCCGTTCTCGGGTGGTAGGGATGGACGCGTCGGACCGCTGATGCGCCACGTGCGCGCCCTCGAGGTGTTGCTGCGCGAGCACGTGGAGTGCCGCATCGAGCGTTGGCTCGACGCCAGGGCTCCCGGGAACGACGCCGTCGGTGTGAGCGACCTGAGACTCGGTCTGCGCCGCCTCGGATTGCTGCGCGTCGGCGAGCTCGCGGCGCACCGCTTCGATGGCCGCGACGTCAAGCTGCCCGTCGTCGCCGGTTGGTGGTCCGACGCCGCCTCCGAGGTGGACGAGGCGATGCGCGTCGAGCGCCGGCGCCTGCGCGCCGACACCCTCGCGAGCGCCATCGCCGGTGCGCGCGCCACGTGCGCCCGCCTCGCACGCCTGCGCGCAGGGCGGACGTGCGCGGAGCAGCTCGGCGAGTTGATCGAGCTCGTGAGCGTGGATCTCGGCTGGGATCGCAAGTGCGACGAGTGGAAGCCCGGCTACGAAGAGCTCGAAGGGCTGCGGCGCGAGCTCCCTCCAGATTTCCGACTCACGCTCGCTGATCTCGTCCTGCTCGTGCGCCGCCACGTCGTTCCGCGCTTCGCCGTTCCGCTCGGCGGGAGCGGAGGTGGTGTGCAGGTGCTCGATGTGACACAGGCGCGCGGACGCACGTTCGAGCGGCTCTTCCTGATGGGTCTCGCGCGCGACAGCTTCCCGCGCAGCGTGCGTGAAGACCCTCTGCTTCCCGATGCACTGCGCGTACGCGTGCGCGATGTACTCGCCGACGTGCCGGTGAAGAAACTCGGCCACGACGAAGAGCGCTTCCTGTTCGCAGAGCTCGTCGCTTCGGCGCCGCACGTCACACTCTCGTGGCCGCTCGCGTCGGACGAGGGACGGCCGTGCGCCCGCTCGAGCTTCGTCGAGCGCCTGCGCTGGGGAGGTGGGTTCGAGGAGCCCGCGGTCGCGAGGTCCGTCCTCGTGCCGATGTCGGGCGGACCCGCGCAGCTCCTCAGCGTGGAAGAGCATGCGCTGCGCGCCGCCTTGTTCGGCCCGCCGAGTCGACTCGAAGCCGTGCTCCCCGTTGCATTGCGCTCGCTGGGGCGCGAGATCCTCGGGGACGGGGCCGCATCGGCGGTGGGTCCACTCGCCGCCTCGCGTCTCGCCGTACTGCGCGAAGCGGAAGGCAAGCCGTTCCGCGGATCGCCGCAGCTGGGCCCCTACTTCGGATTCGTGGGTGCCCAGCGCGCAGCCAACGATCCCCGTGCGGCGCGGCTCTACATCACGACGCTCGAACGGCTGTCCCGCTGCGGCTGGCAGACGTTTCTCGAGCGGCTCCTGCGCCTCGAAGCGCCCTCCGATGCCGGAGGGGCGCTACCGGGAATCGACAAGCGGCTGCTCGGCTCGGCGGTTCACCGCGCGATCGACAGGGTGTTCGGCGAGGATGGGAACGCCGCCACGGCACCGGTTCGCGCACGCGCCGCCCTCTGGCCCGACGACGCGCAGCTCGCGGAGGTCACGATCGAGGCCGCAGCAGGGCTTCTCGAGGACGAGGGCGTTTCGCTCCGGGGCCTCGCACGGGTGCTCGCGCAGCAGGCGCTCCCGTACGTGCTTCGCGCGCGCAGCCTCGACCAGGCCGAACCGCAGCCTGTCCAGATCGTGGGCGTCGAGCGCGAGCGTAGAATCGACGTCGCCGACGCTCGAGGCCGCGCGCATGCGCTCTACTTCCGAGCCGATCGCATCGAACGAATCGGGGAACGCGAGCGGCTCACGGATTTCAAGACCGGGAAGCCGATCTCGGACAGAAAGTTGGAGACCACGCGCCGCAAGGCCTTCATCGCTGCGGTCGCACGCGGGGAAGTTCTGCAGCCGGTCGCGTATGCGCGCTCGACGCAGGGTGAGGGGGCAGGGCGGCTGCTGTATCTGCGTCCGGATCTTCCCGACGACGTAGCGGAGTTCTCGGCGTCGCGCGGCGACGCCGAGCTCGACGAGCCCTTCGACACGGCGCTGCACGGGCTGTTCGACGCCTGGCACGCGGGAAGCTTCTTCCCGCGCATGCTCGGCCCCGACCTGGACAAGGAGCCCACGGCGTGCCAGTTCTGTGATGTCGCACAGGCTTGCCTCCGCGGTGACACGGGAGCGCGTCGGAGGTTCTCCGCCTGGGTCCAGGCCAGTGAGGCCGGCGGGGAAGGGCAGCTCGCAGGCGCCGAGCGCTCGCTACTGAACCTCTTTCGATTGGGCGCGGAGTCGGACGCCGAAGCGGAGGACGCTTCGTGAGCGATCCGCTCTCGACGGCCGCGTTGCGAAGCGGCGATGCAGCGGTCTCCGGCGCGGCCCAGCGCGTCTTCGAGCGCCCGTTCGTCGTCGAGGCCGGAGCGGGAACGGGGAAGACGACTCTGCTCGTTGCGCGCTGTCTCGCGTGGGCGCTCGGACGCGGGTGGAAACGCGCCGAGGAGCGCCTCGGATCGGGCGACGTCGATCAGGTTGCGGCCGAGGTGCTGTCCCGCGTCGCCGCCATCACGTTCACGGAAGCCGCGGCCGCGGAGATGGCGAACCGCCTGGGCGAGGTGCTCGCGGAGGTCGCAGACGGAAAGCTGCGTGATGGAATCGACGCCGGGGCGCTGATCGGGCCCGAAGTGCTGCGCAGGCAGCGCGCGCGCGCCCTGCTGGGTGCCCTGGACCGTTGGGTCGCGCGCACGATCCACGCCTTCTGCCGCAGACTGCTCGCGCAGCATCCGCTCGCAGCTGGCCTGCACCCGGAGTTCCAGGTGGACGCCGATGAGCGCGTCACGCGCGCGGTCGCTCGCGAGGTGGTCGAAGCCGCCGTGCGCGAGGGGTACGGCGACCCGGGCGATCCGGACCTGATCGCGCTCGGCGTCGAGGCGATCGGGCCGCCGGAGCTCGAGGATGCGCTCGTCGTCTTCCTCCGGGAGGCGGTCGATGGGCGGGCGCTCGCCGAGGCGGTCTTCACGCCCGAGCGCATCGCGCCCTTCCTCGACGGGTTCCGCGCTGCGCTGGGTCGCTTCGCAGCCGTCGACGGCGGACGTCTCGCAACGACGAGGAAAAGCGCGAGCAAGACCCACGAAGCGCTCCGCGCCATCGCTGCGACGGATCGCGAGCTCTCGCGCTGCAGCGCGGAGGTTCCTGCGTTCGATGCCCTCGCGGAAGCGCTGCGCGAGCACTGGTCCAGGAACACGCTCGAGCGTCTCCGCGAGTGGTGCCGGCCCGAAGGTTTCAATGATTCGGAGAAGAAGGTGCTGGGCCTCGCCGCACCCGCCGTGGCGGAAGCCGCCGCGGTCCTGTGCGCTGCGATCGAGCAGGCCGTCCCGTTGCGACCGCTGCGCCTGGAGCGTGCGAGGCGAGTGCTTCACGCGCTCCTCGCGCGCGGTCGTGAGAAGCTGCGCGAGCGCGGCGCGATCGGCTACGCATCACTTCTGCGCGAGACGCGCGATCTGCTGCGCGATCAGCCGTCGCTGCGCGCGAGCGTGCGTTCCGAGTTCGATCAGTTGCTGGTCGACGAATTCCAGGACACCGATCCGGTGCAGTGCGACATCGTGCGCCTGCTCGCGCTCGACGACCCGGCCGACGCGCGACCCGGTCTGTTTCTCGTCGGTGACCCCAAGCAATCGATCTACGGCTGGCGCGCGGCCGATCTGCGCGCCTACGCTGCCCTCGTCGGCGATGCGCTCGGCCCCGGTGGTGAGCCTGCGCTGCTGTGCGTGAATCGGCGCTCGGTGCCTGCGATTCTCGACGAGGTCGAGCGGGCGCTCGAACCCGTGATGACGGGGGGAGGCGCCGATCAGGCGGTGTTCCAGCGACTCGTCGCATCGGAGAAACGCGAGAGCGAGGCCCTCGCGCCCGCGCCGCCGCGCGCGTTCGTGGAGCATTGGGTCACGTGGTCGTGGGACGCGGCGGCGAATCGGCCGCGAGTCCCGAGCGCGCGCGAGGCCGCGAAGCTCGAAGCCGAAGCGGTGGCGCGTGATCTCGTCGGGCTGAAGCAGACGGACGGATTCGAATGGAAGCACGCCGGCGTGCTGATGCGCACGTGGAGCGACCTCGAAGTCTACCTGCATGCGCTGCGGGAGGCGGGTATCCCGTACGTCGTGGAAGGCGGTCGCAGCTACTACCGGCGTCGCGAGGTGATCGACGCGAGCGCGCTCGTGCGCTGCGTGCTGGATCCCAACGATCATCTGGCCTTGCTCACGTGGCTGCGCTCGCCGTCAGTCGGCGTGCCGGACGCGGCGCTCATCCCCCTGTGGACGCGCGACTTCCCCGCGCTGGTTTCGGCTCTCACGCACCCGGAAGCCGCGGGGCTCGCTGCGATCGACCACGTGATCGACGCGGCGCTGGCGGATCTGCCCGAGGACATCCCGGGTCTCGATCGCATCGCCGGCTGGGAGCGCTGCCTCGCGTTCGCGGTCGCCGGCATCGCGCATCTGCGCGCGAGCTTCGAGCGCGACGCGGTCGACGTCTTCGTCGAGAAACTTCGCGGTCTCTCCCTGCTCGAAGTGACGGAGGCCGCGCGGTTCCCGGGCGCGTTCCGGCTCGCGAATCTCGAGCGCTTCTTCCGCGAGCTGCGCGTCGAGCTCGAAGCCGAGGAGGCGGACGCGCAGGCCCTGTTGCGCCGGCTGCGAAGCGACGTCGATTCGGAGCCCGCCATCGCGGATGCGCGTCCCGAGCATGCAGGGGAGGATGCGGTGCGGATCATGACGATCCACGGGGCCAAGGGGCTCGAGTTTCGCCACTGCTACGTCGTCCAGCTCCACAAAGGTGCCGGTGGCAATCGCCGGACGCGCATGAAGCCCGTGACGAAGGAGGTGGACGGCCGCTGGGAATATTCGGTTTTCGACGCACCGACACCCGGCTTCGCAGCGGTCGAGGCGCACGAGAACCGGGTCGCGGCAGCCGAACGCGTGCGCGGCCTCTACGTCGCGATGACCCGCGCGCGCGACCGGCTGGTGCTGCTCGGGGCCTGGCCGCTGGCGGGCGGCGGGAAACGGGGCGCGAAGAGCGACGCGCTGATCGATCTGCTGCGCTCGCGGCGCGACAACCCGGCTTCGCTCGAGGAGGCGTTGGTCCGCGCGCGCGCCGCCGGGCGGGACGGCGAGATCGATGGCAACGGCGTCCGCTGGACCTTCCCCGCCCTTTGGCCGCCACAGCCGTCGTCGAAGTTCGAGGCGTCCACCATGGGCGGACACGAGGATCTCGCCGCCTTCGAATCCGACATGCGCAGTCTCGTCGCGTCTCGTGAGGCCGCGCAGCGGCGCATGCAGCGCCGCTACCGTGCGCCGGCATCGGATGAAGCGCACGCAGACGAACGCGAGAGCCGGGCGGAGCGGCTTTTCGGCGCAACCGGTGCCCCGGATTCGGAGATGGTGCGCGAGGTCGCGCGCGGGATCGCGGCGGCCGCCGGGACCGCCGTGCATCGGGTGCTCGAAGCGCTGCATTCAGGCGGCGACGTGCGAGAGGATCTCGCCCGCCGGAGCGCCCAGCTGACGGATTGGATCGAGAGCCTCGTGCCCGCGAGCGAACGTGCCGAGACGCTCGCGAGCGCGCGCGAGACACTCGCGCGGTTCGAGGGCGGCCCGCTCATCGACCGCTTCGCCGCCCTGCGCGACTGTGTACTCGCGCGCGAACTCCCGGTGCTGCTGCCGGCAGAGCCGGAAGGCGACGGCCCCGTCGGCTTCGTCGCCGGCGCCATCGATCTGCTCTACCGGGATCCCGCGACGCACGAATTCGTTGTCGCCGACTACAAGACAGACCGCGTCGAGGGCGAAGCCGCCCTCGCGGAGCGCGCCGTACGCTACGCGGGCCAGGCGGCGCACTACCAGCGCGCGGTGCAGGAGGCGCTCGCGCTCGCGCACCCGCCGCGTTTCGAGTTGTGGTTCCTGCACGCGGGCGCGGTCGTGCGCGTCGGTTGACGCTCGCTCGAAGCCGACGCTAGCGTGTCGTTTCTCGACGAGCTGCCGCGCACGCAGGAGGAGTATCGTGAAGCACTTTCTCTTCCACCTGATGCCGTATCGCGATCTCCCGGCCGATTTCGAGAAGCAGCACGATTCCGCCTGGGTCTGGGTGCCCAACGATCTCTTCGACCCTCAGAAGGCGCACGTCTACTACAACGAGTACATCGATCAGCTCGCCGAGGCCGAGACGCTCGGCTTCGACGGCGTGTGCGTGAACGAGCACCACCAGAACGCGTATGGCTTGATGCCCTCGCCGAACATCATTGCGGCGATGCTCGCGATGCGGACGCGGCGCATCAAGATCGCCGTCGTCGGCAATGCGCTCCCGCTCTACAACCCGCCCACGCGCGTCGCCGAGGAGATCGCGATGCTCGATTGCATCTCGGGCGGGCGCATCATCTCGGGGCAGGTGATCGGCGGCGGGCCGGAGTATTTCTCGTTCTCGATCAATCCCGCCGAAGCCCGCACGCGCTTCGCGGAGGCACACGAGCTGATCATGCGGGCGTGGACGCAGCCCGGGCCGTTCGAGCACTACGGCGAGCATTTCAAGCTGCGCTACGTGAACTGCTGGCCCAAGCCGCTGCAGAAGCCCCACCCGCCGATCTGGATCCCGGGCGCTGGCTCGCTCGAGACGATGGAGTTCGTGGCGAAGCGCCGCTACGCCTACATGGGAATCCCGTACTTCCACATCGACTTCTTCAAGCGCAACTACGCGACCTTCCGCGAGTGCTGCCAGAAGGAAGGCTACGAGGCCCACCCCGAGCAGATGGGCCTCTTGATGCCGATCTACGTGGCCGAGACGGACGCGAAGGCGCGCGAGGAGTTCGAGCCGCACTTCTGGTACTTCCAGCGCAAGCTGATCCCGGGGCTCACGCTCTCGCCGCCCGGCTACACGTCGACGCGATCGGCGCTGCGCATCATCAAGGCGCTCGGCGACGGCAAATCGTTCATCAATGGCTGCGAGACGTGGGAAGACGTCGAGAAAGGCACCTTCGCGATCGTCGGGAGCCCGGAGACGGTTGCCGACAAGCTGATCGAGCACGCGAGCGAGATCGGCTGCGGCAACATGCTGGGACTCTTCCAGCTCGGGAACATGCCCTCGGACAAGGCGCGGGAGAACGCGCGGCGTTACGCCGAGGCCGTGATGCCATTGGTGAACAAGGCGCTGCCGAACAGTCGGGTTCCGATGCCCGCGGCAATCCCGTTTCCGGAAGCGCGCTAGCCAGCCAGCCCGCCCGGCACCAAGCAAGCGGGCGCGAGCCCGCGCGCAGCGAGCCGCAGGCGAGCGAAGTCAGGAAGGCAAGCGGGCGCGAGCCCGCGCGCAGCGAGCCGCAGGCGAGCGAAGTCAGGAAGGCAAGCGGGCGCGAGCCCGCGCGCAGCGAGCCGCAGGCGAGCGAAGCTCACGAACTTGCTGCGGGCGAGCGGAGGACAACGAACATGGCGAACGTCGTGACGCACCTCGAGGTGCTCGGGCGCAAGATCCAGGAGTGCCGCGGGGGGAGCGGAAAGCCGCTGCTCTATCTGCACAGCGCGGGGGGCGAGGCGATCTGGCTGCCACACCTGACGGGGCTCGCGGCGAAGTACGAGCTGCATGCGCCGGCGCATCCGGGCTTTCTCGGCAGCGAGGGCATCGAGCAGATCCGTGACATCGAGGACTACGTCTACCACTACCTCGCCTATCTCGACGTGATGGGCTGGAAGTCGATCGACGTGGTCGGGCTCTCGCTCGGCGGCTGGATCGGCGCCGAGCTCGCGGCGCGCTACCCGGAGCGGATCTCGAAGCTCGTGCTGGTCGATGCGGTGGGCATCTGGATCAAGCAGAAGCCCATCGCGGACATCTTCGCGATCGACAGCCGCCATCCCGAGAGGCTCCAGCAGCTGCTCTTCCACGACGTGAACCACCCGATGGCTCGGCTGATGGTCGTGCCGCGGGGTGCGGGCGCGCAGAACCTGCCCGACGAGATGCTGATCAACTTCATGAACGCGCTCGCCGCCACCGCCAAGGTGGGCTGGAATCCGCTGTTGCACGATCCGCGCCTCGAGTCTCTGCTGCATCGGGTGACCGCGAAGACGCTGTGCCTGTGGGGCGCTCACGATCGCGTCGTGCCGGTCGAGTACGGCGAGAAGTACGCGAAGCTGATCCCCGGCGCGTCGCTCGAGGTGATCCCGGCCTGCGGCCACATGCTGCCGTTCGAGAAGACCGCGGAGTTCCTCGCCGCCGTCACCCGCTTCGTGGGCTGAAGCGCGCCCGCAAGCGGGCGGCGCCCGCGCGCAGCGAGCCGCAGGCGAGCGAAGTCGAACTAACGCGACCGCGCAGCGAACTCGCGCAGTGCGCGCGCGTCGGTGAACGTCAGCTCGACGTGCCCGAGCCGCACGTTGTCGCCGGGCTTGAGGCGCCGCGGCGGGCCCCCAGCGGTGGTCAGAACCGATTCGCCGTTCACCGTGGTGCCGTTGGTCGAGCCGGCGTCCTGCAACAGGAGCGCGCCATCCGGGCCCGGCTTGGCGAAGGCGTGGAAGCGCGAGACGCTCATGTCCGGGATCACGACGTCCTGACGCGCCTCGCGGCCGAGCGTGATCATGCTCCCCTTCGCGGCATCCTTCGGCCGCAGCGGGAAGACCACCACCGCGAGGTTCGCCGTGCGTCCCGCCGGCTCGTCGTCGTCCCCGTCGAGCAGAAGCTTGGTGCTGTTCGTGCTCTCGGGGCCGTCGAGTCGCTTGGCCGTGAAGAGCAGGAAGCCATTCCCGTGCTTTTGCGCGAACGCGTCGGGTGCGAGGCTGCGCGCGTCGCCGGCGAGGGTCTCGAGCAGAAGTGCCGAGCCCAGCGAGGATTTCTCCCCGCTCTTGCACATCTCCGGACCCGCGTGTCGCGCTTCCATGCCTAGTTGGGTCGGCCGGCGGCGCGCGAGCTTGAGCCCCCCGTGGAAAGCAGCAG
>Ga0210377_10005722_pt1 | contig 10176 bp, 7 predicted proteins | sample PLM4_65_b1redo_FD_155480 | JGI IMG/M metagenome (GOLD analysis project Ga0210377, IMG submission 155480) | Groundwater sediment microbial communities from an aquifer in East River, Colorado, USA - PLM4_65_b1 redo | ecosystem: Environmental > Terrestrial > Soil > Riparian zone | place: USA: East...
GGTTCCATCCGCGGCACTGTATACGTTCAGTGCACCATATTCTCCTCCGGTGATGACTTCACTATTGCCATCTGCATTCAGGTCGAAGGCGCGCAGACGGCGCAGGTTCTCCTGCGAGTATTGCCAGACGTTGTTTCCATCCGAGTCGATCACTGCGACGACACCGCTATAAGACGCCGCCGCCAGGAAAGTCGCGCCGTTGATCTTCGCGTCGTCCAGTCCGCGGATCTCGTCGCTGCCAAGCGCCGCGCTCCAGAGTGGTTTACCGTCCAAAGAAATGGAGAGCAGATTCCCGGTGTTGTCGCCCAACACAAGCTGAGGTCCAGATGCGAAGCGGATAAGCGCAATGCGGGCAGGAAAGCCGATGTTCAGTGAAGTCGCTATGGTCTTTGGCTGTCCTTTGCTGATCACATCCACAGACATGCCCTGACCGACGTAATAAACAATAATATCTTCCACACCGTCGCCATCCACATCACCGAGCGAAGTCTTGGGACTCGAATATCCAAAACTAAAAAGGCTGGCGCCGTTCTCATCCCAGACAGAGACGTTGTCAGTCGTTTGCAGGAAGAGGTCATCCTTGCCGTCACCGGTCACATCAATGACCTTCATGCTTTCTGGCGCGTTGTAGGGCTGTGACCACGCCACATCCGCGCCGAATTTCTCGGCGGTCACTGCGCCGCTGAATGCGAAAACACCTGAGACCACCATGACAAGACAAACCAGAACAAATGCAACGACAAAAGGAATGATTTTGCGACTCATTTAAACGGCCTTTCTTTTGAGTAATGAATAAGCGGATTGCAGGACTTGCAGGATGTTTTCGTGTTCCACATCCTCGAACGGCGAATTGGCAACAAAGGAGATCATGCCGCCTTCCGTGCTCAACTGGCTGATGGTGTATTTGCCGATGTTCAATCCCTGCTTGAATGCCGGACTGGTTCTGGCGATGGTATACACTTCAGGGTTGGGGACGATCCGTACTTTCAGGTCGTGTTCACTACCCTTGAACTTTTCAGGCTTCATCTTCATCTTGCCGCTGATGCGACTGCGCTTCCAATACGATTTGCGTTTCTTCGATTTTTGTATGGCAGAAATGCGCAGGATATTCCCGTCGTACAGTTTTGCCTTCAACGCCAGCCACTCATCGCGGAAATATTCTGTTGTGCGGTCCTGTGTATCCTTGGAGGTGCGTGCCACCTTGGTGGGGAGCATCGCGCCTGTGAGATCGAGATGACCGAGAAATGTGGAGTTGGGTCGCAGGTCATCGCGCAGGGTGTACAGGATATCTTTTGTGCCCTTGTAGCGCGGCGAGAAATCCTGCAGGTCGCTTCTGCGTAAACTGCGCGCCATGACGATCGCGGCGACCCATAAAAGCAAACCGCCACCGATAAACACAAAAGATGTATACCCAAGCAGCATCAGGATGATATCGACCAGCATCAAGCCGATGCCTGCGAAGAAGATGAACATGGGGATCCAGCGCCATTTATCTCCCACCTTTTCTGTCTTTTGCGCGTCGATCCTGAGCTTGTCCATGCCCTGCATGATGGATTGAGGCTTGTCGGCAAGTGAGATGTAAACGGGGAGAAAATCCTTTTTGCTGGCTGCGGTGGGGGGAGCGGTCTTCTTGCGGGCGGTGTTGAGGAGATAAAAAAAGATGATCAGGACTCCAACGAGTAAAGCTCCACCTACGCATATCAATGTATCCATGACGCTCCTCTGGTCTTTGCCTTATAATCCGTGTAATGAAACGTGTGCTTTATACTGCCTTCGATATTGTGCCAAGCCCTAAAGGGGCATCCACTCATATTTTGCATAACATTCGCGGGCTCGTCAATAGCCAGTTCGATGTACATCTTATCACGCCCAATGACGGGTTGCTTCCCCCTGAAGATACCATCGAAGGTGCGCGTGTGACGCGCATCACCCAGGACCTTACGCAAAATTTTCTGGCGCGTGCGGCTCATTTCGGGAAGGCAGTCTTCAACCATTTGGTGTTGGACCCCGAATATGATATTGTCCACTTTCGCAATATTTGGGATGGGCTTGCCATCTCGCAGAACAAAAACCGCTTCGGCTATAAGACCCTATTTGAGGTCAATGGGCTTCCCTCGATTGAACTCAAATATCATTACCCCGGCCTCGACTCTGGATTGCTCTCCAAGATCAAGGAACAGGAGATCGCCACGCTCCATCTTTCGGATGCGATCATCTGCCCCTCGAATGTGACGCGGGACTATATTGCCTCGCTCGGACTCAGCCGGAAGCTGATCACCGTGATCCCGAACGGAGTCAGTCCTTCGGACTTTACCCCGTCACCGCTACCTCTACGTGATGGACGTGTTCCCGTTTTGCTGTATATCGGCACACTCGCAGACTGGCAGGGACTCGAAGTTGTCATCAAAGCTCTTCCGAAGATAATCGAACAAAGACCGGTTCAACTCCGCATTGTTGGGCGCGGACGTTCAAGGCAAAGGAAAATTTTATCGAAGCATATCCGCAAGTTGGGGGTGGAAGGAAGCGTCATCGTCCAGCCTGCGGTACCGCATCACGAAGTCTCCGCGCTGATCGCGGAATCGGATATCTGCATCGCGCCGCTGGGACTCAACGACCGCAATGTGACTCAGGGAGCGTGCCCAATCAAGGTGCTGGAATACATGGCATCCTCGCGACCGTTGATCGCCTCGAACATGCCCATCGTGCGCGAACTCGTCCGCGAGGATGTGGACGCGCTGCTCTTTTCACCGAACGATCCCGATGATCTGGCGCGTCAAACGCTGATGTTGTTAAATGATGTTGATTTATCGAGGCGCTTGGCAGACTCTGCCACCAAGCGTGCATTGACCAAATTCACATGGCATGAGTCACAGAAGAAGTTGGTGAAGGTATACGAAGGTTTATTATGAATATCTATCTTGGTTGCCCCATATGGTCTTTTAAAGGTTGGGTGGGGAATTTCTATCCCAAAGGTACCAAGCCTTCAGAGTATTTGCGCGAATATGCAAAACGAGTCACGACCATCGAAGGCAACACTACATTCTATGCTGTCCCCGCACAGAAGACGCTCGAACAGTGGGTGGCAGAGATGCCAGAGACATTCCGCTTCTGCCCGAAAATCCCCAAAGCCATCAGTCACGAAGGCAAATTGACGGAGAACATCGATAGAACTCGTGCATTTGTAGACGTAATGCGTGGACTCGGTACGCGTCTTGGACCGATGTTCCTTCAACTGCCCCCTCGTTTCTCCCCGAAGTTGATCGACGATTTACAAGCTTTTCTCTCCGCCTGGGGGGCTGATATGCGTCTTGCGGTGGAGGTCCGCCACCTGGATTGGTTCGAGTCGCCGCACGATGAGTTGCTCGATGTGTTACTCGCCGACCACAATATGGCACGTGTGACGATCGATACGCGTCCGATACGGAGTCTGCATGGAGACGCAATCCTGGCCGGGTCAACCTACGAGAGTTTGCTCGAAGCCCGGGAGCGCAAACCAGATGTCCCCGTAGCCCCGAAGCGAACGTCTGATTTTGTTTTCGTCCGTTATATCGGTCATCCCAACCTGGAGATCAATCGTCCATTTTTAGAGGAGTGGGGAGGTTATTTTTCGTCTCAATTGAAAACTGGCGCAGATGTATTTGCGTTCTGCCATTCTCCTGATAATTTGATCGCGCCAACTCTTTGCAGAGAGCTTTATCAGCGTGTGTCGAGGGATGTGAACATCCCACCCTTGCCGTGGGATGACGCGGATGTCAGCACATTTGAACAAAACCGATTATTTTGATTTGTTATTTGCCAGCTGTGCCTGAAATGTATTTCACAAACAAATCCACCATTTGGGGGTCAAAGTAGGTGCCGCTATTGGCACGTATATGCTCAAGGGTTTTTTCTTCAGACCATGCCTTGCGATAGGGCCTGTCGCTTGTCAGGGCATCCCATACATCCGCCAGGGCAAAGATGCGTGCCGGGAGAGGGATCTGTTCGCCCTTTAGTCCGCGTGGATATCCTGTGCCATCCCATTTCTCGTGATGACTATAAGGGATCTCCAATGCCTGGTGCAGGTAGGCGATCGGGTTGAGCAGGTCGATGGCGAGTTGCGGATGTTGGCGCATGATCGCCCACTCTGACTGGGTCAGTGGACCTTCTTTGAGGAGGATCTTATCTGGTATTCCCATTTTGCCTATATCGTGAAGCAGTGAACCCCTTTTTATATGGAGGAGCGGTTCGCCTTCGATCTTCATGGCGCGCGCAAGGCTGAGGGTCATTTCTGTAACTCGTTTTGTGTGCCCCTCAGTTTCCCGATCCCGCAAGTCCAGCGCGCGTGACCAGCCTTCGATGGTGGCATCGTAAGCCATTGCCAGTTCGAAATTGGATTTTTCCAGGTTTTGGAACAGTGTGGCATTGTCGATGGCGATCGCTGCCTGCCCGCCGAGTGTTTCGAGAAAATCGAGCCATTCCGGGTAGGGTTGCAGAGGCACACGATGGAAAATTTCCAATACACCTTTCACAATACCTTTGACGATCAGAGGAACGCCGAAATAGCAGACGAACCCTTCGTCAGGCATGGATCTGACCATGGGCTGTTCACGCAGGTCCTGGATTTGAATCAGTCGCCGTTCTTTAGCGGCGCGCCCGGCGTGACCTTCCCCTACTCGAATTTGTGATGTTTTTATTGCTGGCGTGCGAAAGCCCTGCCCTGCAGCGTATTCCAGCGTTTGTCTGCCGTAACTCAAGAGCAGGATGTCCGCCGCGTCCACCTGTAGCTGTCCGAGCGCCTGTGAGATCACAGTGTTCAGTGTCGTTCGCAGGTCGAATGTGGATGTGATGGCTTGATCGATCTTCCTGAGTGCAATGAGACGGTCGAGTTGCTGGTGGATCTGTATCTCAGCCTGTTTCCGTTCGGTAATATCCTGCATGGTTCCGACGAATCGGTCAGGTAAGCCATCGCTCTTGAAGAGGATCGCGCCCCTGCACAACATATAGCGCAGTTCTCCGTTTTGTCGCAGGATACGAAACTCCAGTTCCCTGGGTTGTTTTCCCGTCTTCATATCCTCCAACCATTTCGTTACGGCAGGGTGATCGATGGAGTAGATGAGGTCTAAAAAACCTTTGGTGTTGTGTTGATAATCCTGTGCGGGGGTATCCAGCAGGCGATACATTTCATCTGAATATTGCAGGACATCTGCGAGGATGTCGTAACTCCAACTGCCGATCTGCCCAAGGTGCTGCGCCTCTGACACGAGGCGTTCTTTTTCCCGTAATGCAGCTTCTGCCCGTTGGTGTTCACGCCGTATTTTGGCATCGCGGAGTTCGCGCTCGATCGCGGGTCCCAGCCGGGCATAATTCCCTTTAATAAGGAAATCGTGTGCTCCCGCTTTCAATGCGGTAATGGCGGTCTCTTCACCGATCGTGCCGGAAAGGATGATGAACGGTATGTCTATGCCGCTTGCCTTCAAAACCTCCAGAGCGTGTGGCGCATCGAAGCGCGGCAGGGAGTAATCGCACAGCACCAGATCCCACTCCCTGTTTGCCAACGCAGATTGCATGGAGTCGGATGTCTCAACTCGTTCATGGTAGATCTCGTAGCTGTTCTTTGCCAGTTCGCGTAACAGGATCGCCAGATCATCCTCCGAGTCTTCGATGATGAGAATTCGAAGATGTTTATCCATGAGTTGTTTTTATTTTGACGGAACCTCATTCAACACAAGCCAGTACAAGCCAAGCTGTCTCACTGCATCCACGAATTCATTGAAGTCGACCGGCTTGCGCACGTAGGAGTTCGCTCCGAGGCTGTAACCCCTGATCATATCCTGTTCCTCCGTGGAGGAGGTCAGGATCACAACCGGAAACAGGCGCGTGCTCTCCTCCGCGCGGATTTGGCGAAGCACTTCCAGTCCATCCACTTTGGGTAGTTTCAGGTCCAGAAGGATCACCTGAGGTGTGTCGCGCGGATCGCGGTCCGCGTAGGCGCCTGTGCAGAAAAGGAATTCCAATGCCTCCTCGCCGTCGCGGACCACGGATAATTGATTTCCAATATTGTTCTTTCTAAGCGCGCGCAATGTCAGCGCTTCGTCGTCGGGGTTGTCTTCCACCAGCAGGATCATTTTATTCTCCATATCCTATCCTTATAACAGGGTGAAGTAGAACGTGGCGCCTTTACCTTCCTCCGCCTCCGCCCAGATATTACCGCCATGGATCTTGATGATGCGTTGAACAGTTGCCAGCCCCACCCCTGTGCCGGGAAAATCACTCATCGAGTGCAGTCGTTGAAAAACACCGAATAATTTATCCACGTATGCCATGTTGAAACCCGATCCATTGTCACGGACAAAAAATGTGCGTTCCGTGGATTTGTTCAACTGACCGAACTCGATGACCGAGCGATCTTTTTTGGAAGAGAATTTCCAGGCGTTGCCCACCAGATTTTCCAATGCGGCGTGGAGCAGATGCGGGTCGCCTTCCACCATCAGGTCCGGGGCGATCGCAAAGCTGGCTTGCCGCTCGGGTTGTTGTTCCTTCAGAGTATCTGCGATCTCCTCCACGATCTTGCTCAGGTTAATGAACTTGGATTGCAACGGTGACCGGGTGATCCGGGCAAGTTTCAACAGATCGTCGATGAGCTCTGCCATGCGCTGCGCCGCCTTACGGACTCGCTCCAGGTAATTGCGGGCATCGGGTGGGAGTTGGCTGCCATAATCCTCCAATAAGGCATGACTGAACCCGTCGATACTACGGAGCGGGGCACGCAGGTCGTGAGAGATGGAATAACTGAACGACTCCAGCTCCTTATTCGAGGCTTCGAGTTGAGCCGCACGTTGTTTCAGGTCCTCATTCAGCTTCTGAATATCGGCTTCATACAGTTTACGCTGGGTCGCATCCCGTATTGCTGCGCTGATCAGCAAGCCCTCCTCCGTTTCCAGCGGACTGAGGCTGATCTCGATCGGGAACTCACTCTCATTCTTGCGCAAGCCGAACAACTCCAGACCCACCCCCATCGGACGGACAGGATGTTCTACAAAATAACCCTCACGATGATGGATGTGTTTCCTGCGAAACCGCTTCGGCACCAGGATCTCGATGGACTGTCCCATGATTTCTGCACGGTCGTAGCCGAACATTTTCTCCGTTTGCGAGTTGACCAGTTGGACGGTGCCCTCCTGATCCACCACCACGATCGCATCCGGTGCCGATTCCAACAAGCCGCGGAATTTTTTCTCTGCCCGTTGGCGGTCCGAGGTGTCGCGTATGGCGGCGCTGACGATCATGCCCTTTTCGGTTTTCAATGGACTGAGGCTGATCTCAATGGGAAACTCACTTCCGTCGGACCGAAGCCCATACAGTTCAAGCCCGCTTCCCATCGGGCGGACGCGCGGCTCGGTAAAGTAACGGGTACGGTGACCGGGGTGCTGATTGCGAAACCGCTCCGGGATCAACATTTCCACCAGATGCCCCAACAACTGCGAGCGTGGATACCCAAATAACTTTTCAACCTGTGAGTTGACCAGCAGGATCTCACCTAATTCGTTCACGATCACCATGGCATCGGGTGCGGATTCCAATAGCCCGCGAAAATTTTCCTCGGCACGTTTCCGCTCGGTGGTATCGCGAATGGCTGCGATGATCAACGGTTCCTCATCAGATTCCATCGGACTGAGGCTGATCTCCACAGGGAATTCGCTCCCATCCTGTCGCAGACCGAAGAGTTCCAAGCCTGCGCCCATTTCACGTATCCGCGGCGTTTTTACATACAGGTTTCTATGGAGTGGGTGGATGTTCCTGAACCGCTCCGGAACAAGCAATTCGACGGGTTTCCCAATGACTTCCTCCCGCTTGTATCCGAAAAGCTTTTCCAACTGTGAATTAGCGAGAATGATATCTCCCTGAAGGTTCACCACCACCATGGCATCCGGCGCGGAATCCAACAGCCCCCGGAATTTTTTCTCTGCCCGTTTCCGTTCTGTGATGTCGCGTATTGCCGCGATGACAAAGACGCCCTCCTCTGTTTCCAGCGGGCTCAGGCTGATCTCCACCGGGAATTCACTGCCATCCATGCGCAAGCCAAAAAGTTCCAGGTCGCTTCCCATGGGCCGCATACCCAGATCAGAGAAATACCCGGAACGATGAGATTCATGTTTGTAATGGTACCGGCTGGGAATCAGGATCTCGATGGGCTTTCCGGGCAGGTCACGATAATGCCAGCCGAAGAGCTTTTCCGTCTGCGTATTGGCGAGCACGATCATCCCTTGTGCATCTACAATGATCATGGCGTCTGGTGCAGCATCGAGCAGGTGAAGAATCTTTTTATCTTTAAATACGGTCATTTCTCGAAGGCAATACAGTAAAAGATTGGAAACCAGAACTCACCCAGATCGCTTGACGTTCATCGATTTATAACCCGGCGAAGATTGATCATCAGGGCGAAATTCGGACTTAATTTATCCGAATATGAGGTGAATATAAGACTTTTGAGCGAAAAACGCAAGGCTTGTTATTAGATTTCTCTCATCACCATCTTGTACTACATATCCATTGGGGATGCTGCAATATGGATCAAGTATGATCCTGCCTGCCGCTTTTCAAGAATGTACGCGGGCAAACAATCCTGTAAACGGATGATTCTGATCTCGTGGTAGAGATTCTTCGCGGAGTTTATCCTGAGCGGGTGAGGGATTCTCACCTGCATGATTTGCTAAGCAAATCACGTGCGGTGCAAGTGTCGCCGCTTCGCGGCTCAGAATGACAAGCGAAGGACTCAGAATGACATGCTACTTCCCTCTCTCCAAATTCAACGCCAGTAGCTTCTCCAATATCTCCTCATCCGTCAAATCGGAGTTCCAGCCGTAGGCGGCGAAGACGGCTTGGTCGAGGCGTTTGTGGGCGAGATCGAGCCATGTGGGACGGGCGTTGTAGAGGTTGGTGAGGGTGCGCTTTTTCTTTTCGGCTTCGCCAGGGCGGACGCCGTCCGCCCCTACGGCATTCAGCCAACGGTCACGTTGTTCGACCAGTTCTTTGGCGGCAGTGGCAATGGCTTGCACGCGTGGATCACCAACGGGTTCTGCCCCCGGAGCCCACGGGAAGGGGAAGGTTTCAAAAGATGTTGATGGTGTATATCGCGGGCGATCCTCTAAAGATGTGCCGAGTTTCAAAGACCAAAGATTATGGATTTTCGATTGTAATACGCCAAAGAAATAATCATCTTCGCGAGCAAATACTACAACTGCATGGTCTGCTAAAACATTTACATCCAGCCAAACAAAGACTCTGAATTTTGCAGTTGCGGGACTTGCTATATATCGTTTCTGTTTTAACAAAATCTCTCGGTAGCGCGGTGATGGTCGTGCGTGCAACCACCAATAGTCACGTTGGATCTTTTCATTCCGTTCTTTTCTTTCAGGATAAACAACTCTTTTTACATATTCAAATGGCGCTTCATACATCGCCGCTTTCTCCATTGGTGTCCCCACCCCAAAATCAATAACCCACGATTCTTCGCCGCCACGTAAGATTTGCAATCCATTTACAGAGCGTTTTACTACATCTTTAGTGTCAAGTCCAAAAGGATTTGGAACTTTCAGAAACTCTTTTGCTTGAGAAGGGGTAATGTCAAAAGAGCCTTTTTGTTGAGAGCCGTAAAAACAAAGATTTACATTTTCAAGCAAAATCTTTGCCGTTGTTAAATCAGACTGGTGTGAAAGGTCTGAATTAATATTCGCTATTGTCACTCCGTCGAGAGATTTGTTACTTTCAGAGCCATTATCAAATCCAATCATTGAAACATTGACAGCCGCGCCATCCAAAATCCAATCGCGGTTTGATTGTGCCCAGAAAATATCCCCAGTTTGTTTTATTCTTTCCAAAACTTTGCGATTTACGCCACCACGGATTGAGTTTGTAGCTAGAAGACCAGCGCGTTTTGCTTCTCCTCTTTCAATCATGGCACGGGCTTTTTCAAACCAATAACAAACTAAATCTGCGAATGCAGGCACTCGTCCTTCATAAAGTTTGAAAAGAGCGTCAACATATTTATCGCCAAGTTCTGCGCGAATTTTGTTTCCACCCAAAAACGGCGGGTTGCCGATGATGACATCCACGGCGGGCCATTCGGGCTCAGACCCCCACCCTTCCTCCTTTCAGGGGTAGGTTTTTGAAAAATAGCCTCTGAGTGTTCGGTAAAAT
>Ga0210377_10005723_pt1 | contig 10174 bp, 8 predicted proteins | sample PLM4_65_b1redo_FD_155480 | JGI IMG/M metagenome (GOLD analysis project Ga0210377, IMG submission 155480) | Groundwater sediment microbial communities from an aquifer in East River, Colorado, USA - PLM4_65_b1 redo | ecosystem: Environmental > Terrestrial > Soil > Riparian zone | place: USA: East...
TAACTAATGGTGCTAGTTGATCAAAGGCTGAACTCAGCGATAGTCAAGTGAACAAAGCCGGTTTCATCAGGCTGAAGCCCATGCCATTGAACGAGAATATTGAAGAGAGCCATGGTGTAAGCCAAGCGGCTCTCAAAATACGACCAGACGCGATGAGCAACTTGCTTGAAATGACAAACAAGTGTCAACATCGACAGGATCGATTCCACCAACATCCGAGTGTTCCACTCGCCTCGTTTGCACAGCTTGAGGTTGGTTGGATGCCAATCTTTCTTGTCAAATCCTTGATCGCTGAAAACCAACATCAGGTCGGCGACACTATCGACCAGGCTCTGGAAAGCCGAACCATCGTACACGTTGGCGGTGTCGCAGTCCCAACCGACCACCAAACCGAGATGGTTGACCAGCAGTGCCAGTTTGCCGCCCACAATCCAGCGCCAGTTGGACTTGCCTTTCTTGCCAATTTGCCGTTGGCTGCGGCCTTCGCGTCGCGGATGGATCAGCTCAATACCGTAAGTGTCGATCAAGCCAATCAGCGACGGTTCAGCCATAAATCGCTTCGTCCAACGCCGATGCGTGTTGAACAAGCGAAACAGCCGAGTTCGATCTGGAAGCTGAGGAAACAAAGACAGCCAATCCCGCGCCAGCCAGCGATAGAATGCGCGATTGCCGACCCCTTTGAGCGCAAACAGCAACGCCAGCGTCACGACCTCACTCGGGTACAAGTTTGCCTGACTATGCTTGTTTACATCCAACATTTCATTGTCCACACGACAAAATAGATCAATGATAAACTCTTCGCTAGTCATGGGGTTCTTCCTCCGCTGTCGGATTCGCACCTTACAGCTTCGAAGAACCTCATGCTTATGTCAAACTAGCACCATTAGTTAGGTAAACTTCCAATAGAAGTTGATGCAGAGAAAAGCACGAATTTTCAGAAATGGACATCTCAGCTCCTTAGTGTTTCCAAAATCTTAGTTGTGGAGTCCCTGATTGACACAGACTCATCTCAATATGTATCCTCTTTATTAGCGACTCTTAAGTCAAGTTTCGTGGATGAGCATCTAGCCCAAATAGTGGCATCAGCGAAATCGCAGTATCCAGAGTCAACACCTGAGCAAGACGCATGGGAGAAACTTACACTCTTGGAAATCAAGCTAGGCGAACTCGAATCATCTATTGCGAATTACGAGCAGGCATTTACTTCTTATCAATACGCAATCACCCTCAACAAGAGTTTTGAGAAGGCGCGATCAACTGTGCTAGACGCACTTTATGCGCGTATCAAAGATAGGTTTGTGCTTTTATACCGAAGTCTTCACGGGGAAGATGAAGCCACTTTTTCAGCAACATTGCAGCCAGAAAAGGCAGGTTTGAACTTTGAAGTAGACTTCTATGGAAGAAGTATGAATCCTCCACATGCATTGCACAGTGAAGGGCATCAAGATAGCATGGGACTGTGCCTATACTTAGCCTTAGCTGAAGAATTGACGAAAGACATTATTGATCTCGTCATCCTTGATGACGTTATGATGTCTGTGGATAGCGATCATCGTCAAAGAGCATGTCAGATTCTTTCAAAGATGTTTCCGAATAGACAGTTCCTTATCACAACACACGATAAAACCTGGGCTCGTCAACTACAAGATGAAGGCGTAATAACTCCTGAGAGCAAAATAGAATTCGTTGATTGGAGTATTGAAAATGGCCCAAAGATCAATCGCGAAAGTGATATGTGGGCGAAGATTAAGGAAGATATGAAAAGTGCTGATGTTCCAGCCGCTGCACAAAAACTCAGACGCGGTTCAGAGGAGTTTTTTGAAACGGTATGTGATTACTTGCAGACAAGAGTCGTATATAAGTCAAGCCACCAATGGGTGTTGGGAGATTATCTTACGCCCACAATGAGCAAGTTCAAGGAATTGCTTAAGGACGCGGTGGCTGTCGCAGAATCTTGGGACGACTTAGATGCTGTAGAGAGATTGAGGGAGGTAGACACCATTCGTGAGCAGATTTATAAACGAGTCAATATTGAGCAGTGGGCCATAAATACAAACGTACATTACAACTCATGGGCAAATTTCTCGCAAGAGGATTTTCAACCAGTTGTTGAGGCATTTCAAGATTTGCATGGTCTGTTCAGATGCAGTCAGTGCTCAGGCATACTTCGAATTGTGAAAAATGACTTAACTCAAACTGGCTTGGCATGCAATTGTGGTAAGACCTATTGGAATCTCAGCAAAAAGAAGGAAAATTAACCTTTTGCACGCTTTTCTTTTCTCCTTTGTCGCCGACAGGAATTATGGCGTGCGAGCACGGTAACGAAAATCGATGGAAAACCTATAGACCAAACGTACTACGAAACCCCCTTGACAAATTTCCAGCCCCCGATATAATACGAACATAAGTTCCATACCGTAGGGGCGAACCTGCGTGTTCGCCCGCCTTTGGGACGGGCATCCTTGCCTGTTGGTCGATCCTCGAATCGACTCCCATCGCTTTACAGTTTTATATCTCACCGCAGACAGCGTTGACGCTCTTCGCTCGCTGGCGGCCCAAAAAGGTATGCGCGGATAGCTGCCTTTTCGCCCCGGCGCATGGTCGAAGCGTTGTCTGCTCGCCTGCTGGGTTGACCCGGTTTGCGTGGATAGCGGCTGGGCTAGGCCAGCGGGCGACAGGAGGATTTTGCTAAAGGCGCTCAGGCCCTCAGATATGGCGCGTCGGAGGCGTCGCTAACAAAAGGTAACCGGCTGTCCGGCCTTTGCTGCTCCAGACAGTCGGCGGCGTTGGCGAACGACGACATGAGGGTGATGCCTGCCATCGGTGACGCAGCCGATGGCAGACTGCGCAAGGTCGCGCCCACGCGCGGCGACACTGCGCCCTGACCCGCCCCACCGAGCGATTGGCTCATTCGTGGGCAAACACAAACTGAATAGTCACGGGGACACACCGCAGCCGGACCCCTGTAAGGGGATCAGCCATCTGCTATCTGCCATCCGCCATCCGCTATCTGCTATACGCCTTCTCTAGCAGCCCAATCTCAGCATAACGCTTGCGATAAACGCGGTTTGGTATAAGATCAGGGATGCGACTTTCGTAATAGAATGTTTGTGGGAAACTAATGTCATCCGATTACCCCAAAAATCGCGGCGTCACCAGCCGCTTGAGTCTGGACGACCGCCACACGCTGGTCATCCCGGCATTGGGCAGTTTTGATCCGCGCGTCGCCACCCGCGATGCCACCTTCTTCCCGGTTCCTTCCACCTATCGCACGATGCCCAATCCTCCGATCTGGCGGATCTTGCTCAAGTTCAGCGGCAAGGGGCCGCGCGTGCTGGCTGGCCTTGATGTGCATGGGGATATTGTGCTGGGTCGCGGGTCGGGCGTTCCGGACAGCCCGGATATCGATCTGACCAATCTCAACGCGGAACAAGAAGGCGTTTCGCGCCGCCATGCTCTGCTGCGCCCCACCCATCACAAGCTCTACCTGATCGATCTGGGCAGCACCAATGGCACGTTTGTCAATGCCATCCCGGTCAGCAAGGGAATGGCCCAGACGCTCCGCAGCAGCGACAACATCGCCTTCGGCGGTTTGAACTGCGTGGTTGAAATTGTCTTTTCGCCATTGAGCAGGCAGGGCGTCACCGAGGTTTCGACCGAACACCAGAAAGACGAGGTGGTCGCTGCCACGCTCGAACTGGGCAAGCCCAAAGTAGGAACAGAAACCATCATCGGCATGAAGCTGCCCTATGTCAAACCGCCATCCGGCCCGCTGGGGGATATCCCGCCCATGACCAGCGCTGATCTTGAACGCAAACTTGACGACGACTCGGCCAAGAAATAAATCTCTGCATGTATGACCGTGCGGACGGCTTCGCTCCTTGAGCCACCTTCATTGAGGCTGCTATGACGATCAACCCTGCCCAGCTTCGCATCACCGATGACGAGCGCCGCGCTCGCTGCCAGCGCCTGCTGGAATTTGCCAAAGCGGAGAAGCTTTCAGGCGTGGTTTTGTTTGACAGCGCGTACATTCTGTATTATTGCGGATTCGCTTTCATCCCCACCGAGCGCCCGATGGCGTTTGTGATGAACGACGCCGGAGAACGCGCGCTGTTTGTTCCGCGCCTTGAGTTGGAACATGCTCAATCCAACGCGCTGATCGATAAGGTCGAATCCTATCCTGAGTATCCCGGCGAGCAGCATCCGATGCACGTTCTGGCCCGCCTGATGGCTGACATGGGGATCAAGGACAACATCGGGGGTGACGAGGACGGCTATCCCTGGATACTGGGGTATCGCGGCCCGCGCCTATCAGAACTAGTCAATGCTCCCATTTTGCCGATTCGCAGCATCGTCGAAGACGAGCTGATGATCAAGTCGCCCGCTGAAATCGCGCTGATCAAAGAGAGCATTCGCTGGGGAAATCTGGCGCACATGCTGTTGCAGCGCTACACCGTCGTCGGCGCGACCGAGACCGAAGTCAGCCAGCGCGCCACCGATGAAGCGACGCGGGCCATGCTCGACGCGATTGGCCCGCTATATCAGGCCCAGAGCGCGTTTTTCAGCGGGCCGAGCGCCGGGTATCGCGGGCAGATAGGCCGCAACGCGGCCATCCCCCACTCGCTGGCGGCAAATATCACCTTTCAACCCGGCGACGTGTTAGTGACCGGGGCTGGCTGTCCGGTCTGGGGGTACGAGTCGGAGTTGGAGCGCACCATGATCCTCGGCCAGCCCACCGACGAGCAGAAGCGGATGTTTGACCACATGCTCGATCTGCAAAACACGGCCCTGAACGCCATGCAACCGGGCGCGCGCTGCTGCGACGTGGACAACGCCGTGCGCGCTTACTTCACCAAACACGATTTGATGGCCTACTGGAAACATCACAGCGGGCACGCGATTGGCCTGCGCTACCACGAAGGGCCATTTCTCGACACAGGCGATATCACCGAACTGAAACCGGGAATGGTGTTCACCGTCGAGCCGGGGCTGTACGCGCGCGGGCTGGGCGGCTTCCGCCATTCAGACACGGTCGTTGTCACCGAGGATGGAGTCGAGATGCTGACCTACTACCCGCGCGATCTCGAAAGCCTGACGCTGCCCGCCTAGATCTGCTCATTGCGTCCCTGCCGTTCATGCGCGTTAGCTATCACCCGGATTACACCGTCCCCCTGCCGGAAGGCCACCCCTTCCCGATGGGCAAGTTCGCCGCGCTGCATCGCATATTGCTTGACGAGGGCTTAATCCGGCCTGAAGATGTCATGCTGCCTCAAGAAGCGGCGTGGGCTGATTTGCGTCTGGTTCACACTGAAGAATATCTCACGCAGTTGGCGCAGGGAACGCTGACCCGGCAGGCCGAGCGCAAATTGGGCGTGCCATGGTCGCTAACCATGCTGCGCCGATCTCGATTGGCGGCGCAGGGGACGATCAATGCCGCGCGAGCGGCGTTGGAAGATGGCATCGCGGCGAATCTCGCCGGGGGGACGCATCATGCTTTCCCCGATCACGGCGAGGGTTATTGTGTCCTGAATGATGTGGCGATTGCCATTCGCGCTCTGCGCCGCGATGGGTTGATCCGGCGGGCCTTAATCATCGATCTGGACGTGCATCAGGGCAATGGCACAGCGGCGATCTTTGGCGGGGATGACACGGCCTACACGTTTTCGATGCACGGCGAACGGAATTATCCTTGGCGCAAGCCGCCTTCCGATTGCGATGTGGGCCTGCCGGACGGCACGGGCGATGACTTGTATGTTGAGACTCTGTCGCGCCATCTGCCGATGATTTTCGATGCCGCCCGGCCCGATCTTGTGTTTTATCTGGCGGGCGTTGATCCAGTGATCGGAGATCGCTTCGGGCGGCTGGCTTTAACCCGCGAAGGGGCGCGTCAGCGGGATAACGCTACACTGCGCGCCATAGCCGCGCGCGGCGCGCCCGTGGTTCTCACGTTGTCCGGGGGCTATGCGCGAACACCGGAGCTCACGGCGGATCTTCATGCGATTGTTCATCGAGAGGCGCAAGGAATCATGATGTGATAAAAACCTTTGACGCAATAAAACGCACGAGCGACCTTAGGTCGCTCGTGCGTTCCTGTGTGCGGCTACTTTGCGCTATTTGGTTGGAATGCGAATTGTTTGCCCAACGGAAATCGCATTTGGATTGGTGATCCCGTTGTAGTTTGCCACGACTTCCCAACTCAGGCCATAGTTCAGGGCGATGCGGAACAGGTTTTCGCCCACTTTAACAACATGCAAAATGTCGCCATTCGAAGCAACGGTGTCATCGCCTTTGGGTTGCAACGTCCCGGCGGTTGTGCCTCCCGTGGTCTGCCCGCCTGTGGTGGTTTCCCCGCCAGCGGTTGCGCCACCACACTTCGGAATCTTGAGAACCTGCCCGACAGAAATAAATTCGGTGTTCGTGATCGCGTTCGCTGTCGCTAACTCCTGAACAGTCAGGCCAAATTTAAGCGCGATGCGGAACAATGTGTCACCTGCGACGACGGTGTAGGTGGCCGGACAGGCAGTCGAGCCGCCCGATGTTTGGCCGCCACCTGCGCTGGACGTAACCGGCGGCTTGGCCGTCGGGCCAAAACCGGGTGTGGCCGGGGTTCCGGTGACGCCAACCGCAGTCACGCCCGGCCCGCCGGGGGTTAATGTCAGGGCGCTTTGCGCCTGCGCCACCGCAGTCGCTGTGCCGAAAACATTCACCGTTGGCTGTGGACTTGGCGTAGGAATGATCGGCTTAGGGGAGGGCGTCGGCGCGATAGTGGGCAATTCAGTGATTGGAGTGACAACGGGCGCGCTATCAGAGCCAGTAAGGGTGCAGCCGCTCACCACGATCAAAATCAGCAAGCCGCTGGCGACAGTCAAGGCTGCGCGCTGAAGCAAATGGTTCATCTTGCGTATCCTCCCCGATCTCCGAAGAGATGAAGGTGCATTATGAGATTATGTTGACAGCACTATAACATCGGTTGCAAGGCGACGCAACTTGATTTTAGCTGCAGGGTAATCGCATCAAACTTGAGCAAGTAGTTGAGTCAAGTAATCGTGGTTGAGGGCGGCACGGAAGCGCTTCTGAGTTAAGCTGCCTTTGGTCACATCCTGTTTGAGAAGATTGAGCGCCAAGCGGCGTAGCAAGGCGAAGTTACGAGGGGCATGACCGGAGCGGATGCGGGAATCATCTTCGCGGAAGACCACATCCAGCGTCCAGTGGCAAGTATTCTCAATCGACCAATGCTGTCGGACACACTCCAGCAGATGTTGAGCATCTGGGGGCAGGCTGCTGATGTAGTAACGGGTATCGGTTTGGGTTTGGTCGCCAAGGCGCCGTTCGTTTTGGAGCATGATGATGGTTTGCAAGTCAGCCCAGCCCTGGTAGTGACGAATGTGTTCGAAAGCATTCGGGTCAGCGATGGCCCAGCAGCGGCGGGTTTCGATACGACCACTAACTTTGTTGATAGTCTGATGGGAAGTGTGGGGCATATCCATGAAGGCAACCTGGTGGGCATAAGCAAACCATTCCCAGATGTCATCATACAAGTGCCCCTGATTTTCCTTCACGGCTAGGATGTAATCGGCCTTGCGGTCGCGGATGGTCTGGGCAATCTCTTTCTGGCAACCGATGGCATCAATAGTGACTACACAGCCCATCAGGTCAAGCACTCGCAGGAGTTGGGGGATGGCCGGGATTTCATTGGAAGCATCTTCGACTTTGCGCACCCCCAACACCAACCGGTTGGCGCTGGCCCAGGCACTGAGCATGTGTAGGGCATCCTTGCCAATCGTCCGGTCATGGCTGCGCCGCGCTGTTTTTCCATCGACTGCAATCACTTGCCCTCGTGTCCGTCGCAACACCCCTTCCACCCAATCGGCAAAGTGGCGCTCAAAGGCTTCCGCGTCCAGCAGCCCAAATACCCGCCCAAACGTGTCGTGTGACGGTATCCCATTCGGCAGTTCTAGATATTGCCTCAACCAGCCTTCCTTTTCTTTGCCAAACGTCTCTACTTCGTTCCATCCATTTGCCCCACACAGCACGGCTGCCAACGCGACGCATAGCATGTCGATCAGCCTATGCTCACATCGCCCTTCTACTCGCGGGTCGGGCAGAGCATCAAAATGCTTCCGGATACTCTCGAATGGGTCTCGATCCACTGCGGCTTCCCTCTTTTCTGACTCGGATGCCGCTATTTTCCACTATTCTCCATTTTGATGCGATTACCCTGATTTTAGCTGTGCGCTTTTTGCGCAATCACTTCGTTATGGGAAGCGCATCTAAAGCGTGTTGTTTAAGTCTATTTTGAAATTGCCGCATTTGTTCTGACGAATCTTCAAATTACTGTTGTCAATTGGTTTGTGGCATGCTATACTGGGGGCGTGGTGAGGGATAAATTCCTCATTGCGACAAATTGACATCAGGAGGCGCGGACGGGAAGGTGAAGGGCGAGCCAAACGCGAGTTTAGCTTGAGCAACCGTCTGCCGCCGACCATGGGGTCGGCGGGCTTGTTTTGGGATGGGCACTTTAACAACCGCATAGGTGACAGAACCTGCAAACGGCGTATGGCCGAAGCCCTGCAAGGGGATAAGCTGTATGCCACAAGTCAAGGAACCCAACTCTTTAAGTAAGAGCGCAAGCGAACTCTGTAAAGAGTGATGCAAGTAAATACGAAGAGTTTGATCCTGGCTCAGGATGAACGCTGGCGGCGTGCCTAATACATGCAAGTCGAACGAGGGTTATTTTCGTAAGGAGATAATTTCGAGTGGCGAACGGGTGAGTAACACGTAGACGATCTGCCCTGGAGAGGGGGATAACGTTCCGAAAGGGATGCTAATACCCCATAAGCTCACAGCGCTTAGAAGGCTGGGAGAAAAGGGAGCAATTCGCTTCAGGAGGGGTCTGCGGTCCATCAGGTAGTTGGCGGGGTAACGGCCCACCAAGCCGAAGACGGATAGGGGGCCTGAGAGGGTGGTCCCCCACACGGGCACTGAGAGACGGGCCCGACTCCTACGGGAGGCAGCAGTAAGGGATATTGCGCAATGGGCGCAAGCCTGACGCAGCAACGCCGCGTGCCCGATGAAGGCCTTCGGGTCGTAAAGGGCTTTTCTGGCTGAAGAGGAAGGACGGTAAGCCAGGAAAAAGTGTCGGCTAACTACGTGCCAGCAGCCGCGGTAAAACGTAGGACGCGAGCGTTATCCGGAGTTACTGGGCGTAAAGGGCGGGCAGGCGGCCAGACAAGATGGGCGTGAAATCTCCCGGCTCAACCGGGAGGGGCCGCTCGTGACTGTTTGGCTGGAGGGCGACAGAGGAGCGTGGAATTCCGGGTGGAGTGGTGAAATGCGTAGAGATCCGGAGGAACACCAGAGGCGAAGGCGACGCTCTGGGTCGCGCCTGACGCTGAACCGCGAAAGCCAGGGTAGCGAACGGGATTAGAAACCCCGGTAGTCCTGGCCGTAAACGATGTCCACTGGGCGTGGGTATGGAAGCATATCCGGGCCGGAGCGAACGCGCTAAGTGGACCGCCTGGGGAGTACGACCGCAAGGTTAAAACTCAAAGGAATTGACGGGGGCCCGCACAAGCAGCGGAGCGTGTGGTTTAATTCGAGGCAACGCGAAGAACCTTACCCGGGTTTGACATTCAAGTGGTAGCGAGCGGAAACGCGAGCGACCCGCAAGGGAGCTTGAACAGGTGCTGCATGGCTGTCGTCAGCTCGTGCCGTGAGGTGTTAGGTTAAGTCCTGTAACGAGCGCAACCCCTGCTGCCAGTTACAAGTGTCTGGCGGGACTGCCGGCGTGAAGCTGGAGGAAGGTGGGGATGACGTCAAGTCAGCATGGCCTTTATGTCCGGGGCGACACACACGCTACAATGGTCGGCACAAAGGGAAGCGAAACCGCGAGGCGGAGCCAATCTCACAAAGCCGGTCGTAGTTCGGATTGCAGGCTGCAACCCGCCTGCATGAAGCTGGAGTTGCTAGTAACTGCCGGTCAGCCACACGGCGGTGAATACGTTCCCGGGCCTTGTACACACCGCCCGTCACGTCATGGGAGCTGGCAACACCTGAAGTCGGCGCGCCAACCGCAAGGAGGCAGCCGCCGAAGGTGGGGCTGGTGACTGGGACGAAGTCGTAACAAGGTAGCCGTAGCGGAAGCTGCGGCTGGATCACCTCCTTTCTAAGAGAC
>Ga0210377_10005724_pt1 | contig 10174 bp, 7 predicted proteins | sample PLM4_65_b1redo_FD_155480 | JGI IMG/M metagenome (GOLD analysis project Ga0210377, IMG submission 155480) | Groundwater sediment microbial communities from an aquifer in East River, Colorado, USA - PLM4_65_b1 redo | ecosystem: Environmental > Terrestrial > Soil > Riparian zone | place: USA: East...
TGTCGTCGGGCCACGGCGTCTCCTCCTTCTCAAAGGTCGTTCCCAACGCTATGAGAACAGAGGACGTGGCCCTTTTTCTACCCCCCTCTTCACCAATCAGATCAAAACCCTTAACCGAACACCGATGAAGGCGTCCGGGTAAAAGGGGATGAACATGCCGCTTGTGAGGTCGCCCCGGTGGCGCTCGTCGAGGAAGACACGCGGTGGAAGAAACTCGACGCGCATCGGCCGGTACGGCCATTTCCTGCCGTCGAAGTGACCCTTGAGAAGGGTGTCGACCTGTTCGGCCATCCGCGTCGCCTCGCCGAGGCGCTTTTCCGGAATCTGATCGCCGGTCGACCTGACCTCCCGAAGCCACTCATCGGTCCAGGCCTGGACGTTCCGGCTGATCCGGTCGTAGAGGGGGGGATTCGCCGATCGAATCTCCTGCGGGGTCATCGTCCCGATCTGCTTCAGCTCGTCGGCCTGGAACAGCTTCGCGAATGTATGGTCGAACGCGTAGATCAGCTCGTAGATGTTGCGCGGCTGCCGGACCTCGCCTTTTTCCGTGACGGCACCGGTGAGGAGCGAGGCCACGAACAGGAAAATGGCCGCGGCCAGGACTGGTGAGCGAGCGCGCCTGACACGAAGGCTCAAGCGTTCCCTCGTGACATGACGGATCTCCATCGCACGCAAGACCGGCGGCGACGTCACAGTTCGGGCGCGGCGGCGCGGGCGCGGCGCTCCTGCCGCGCCAGGCGCATCCTGAGCCCGGCACGGAGCGCCCGGATGCGCATCTCCTTCAGCCAGTAGCGCCGCGGGCGGTCGCTGAACCAGCGGCACTCCTCGGGCAGGAGCACCAGGCTGACGTGGATGTCCGGCGCGGCGCCGACCGGCAGGCCGCGCTCCATGCAGGCTTCGTACAGGCGGCGGAAGACCGGAACGAGGTCCTCGGTCTTCGGCGGCGGCGCGTCCTCCATGTCGGTGCCGGCGAGCGGCCGGAAGACGCACACCGTCGGGATGGCGCCGACCGAGGTGATCCAGTCGATGGCGGCGATCGACGACGCCGGCGGCTCGAGACCGGCGATGATCTCGCCGTTCGACACCCACGGCTCGTACCGATCGCCCTGGCGTGACAACCCCGCGCAGTACTCGACCGCCTTCAGGTAGCGCTTGAGACCGTACTCGCGGTCCTTGCCGGGGCAGACCTGCTTGAAGGTCGGCTCGTCGAAGATCTCGAAGCAGAACGACACCCGGTTCACGCCCATCCTGCGCAGCGCGTCATAGCGCTTGAGATCGTGGTGCGGCGGCGTCTGCACGCCGATGAAAAGCCCGGTCTCGCGCTTGAGCCGCTTGAGATACGGTTCGAGGATGTCGAGATAGACGTCGCCCTCGTAGTGGCCGGTGTTGAAGTCGACGTAGGTGATGCCCGACTCGGCGCGCGCCGCCTGCACCACCTCCATCACCTCGTCGACCGATTTCTCCGGAGCGTCGTCGACCCCCAGGTTCAGGCCGACCGAGCAGAAGTGGCAGTTCGATCGCTCCGGCTTCTCGGTCCAGTACTCGCAGACGCGCGCCGGGTAGACGCCGAGGTAGGTACCTTGAAGGGTGCCGATGCGGGTCATCGGCTTGCCGGTCGAGGTGGTGCGGTCGTACCACGCCGGCCGCGGCGCCAGGCGCACGGCGGCGATCGGCTCCGAGCGATCGATCTTCATCTGCGGCCCGCTTGCGGCGCCCTCCCGGCCGCCGTTCCCGGCGCCGCCCCGCGCCCCCTCCGGGTAGCGGCGGATCTCATAATGATCAAGCGTCCGGTGCAGGACGTAGGGGGACGAGCGGGTGAAGCTCTCCGAGACCGGGACGTTGGTCCACAGGCCGCCGGGGAGGATCAGCTCGAGGCCGCTCCCCAGGCCGGCCCGCGTGCGCAGAACAGCCCGGCCGCCGTCCTCGGCGACGTGGCAGGAGTCGTCGAGACGCATGCCGCGGCAGTAGAGGTCGAGCTTGAGAAGGGCCGGGTTGTGTCGGACATCATTTTCCATATGAACCCCGGGGCCGCTGAAAGCGTACCGCGAATGGGCGCGGCGCGCCATGTCGACCTTCTGACGGATCGACGGCGGCATGATCCCAATCATATCCGCGTCCCGCGGACCTTTGCCGGGGCCGGGACGCCGAGGTATAGACTTGGGTCATGTCAACGACATCACTCGAATCGCGCGCAGTCGAGTGGGGCCGGCGGCTGGCCGCCATCGTCCTCGCCTGGCTGCTGTTCGAAACCCTGACCGGTCTCGCCATCTGGCTCCTGCCCTTCTCGGTGCCGAACCAGTGGATGGTCGTAGCGCACACCGGCCTGGGCCTGCTGTTCCTGCCGGCGGTGCTGTACGAGCAGGTGCGACACCTGCGCGTCTACTGGAGCCGGCCGCTCGCCGCCGTCAAGGTGATGGGGTACCTCGGCGCGACGGCGACCCTCGCGGCCATCGTCACCGGCCTGGTGCTCACCGTCCAGGCGGTGCTCGGGCGGCGCATCGACTACGGCTGGGACATGGCGCACATCGTCGCCACCTGCGCGCTCGCCGCCTTCGTCCTGCCGCACGTCGGCCTGATCCTGGTCCGTGACCGGACGCTGGCGTCGGCCGCCGGCGCCGCCGAGGCGGCGCTGCGGCGCGCGCAGGGCGGGGCGATGGCCTGGACCGGCATCGGGCTGGCCGCCGGCCTGGCCGTGATCGGCGTTCTGTGGGCCGCCTGGCCCGGCGAGCGGCTGGTCGACCGCTTCCCCGACGACTACGCCCGGCCGTACGGCGAGAACCGGCCGTTCGCCCCGAGCCTGGCGAAGACGACGACCGGCGGCGCCTACGACGCGCGCTCCCTCGCGGGGTCGGAATCGTGCGGCAGCAGCGGGTGTCACGAGGAGATCGCCGCCGAGTGGCGGGTCAGCGCGCACCGCTGGGCGGCGATGGACCCCGGCTTCCAGCGCATCCAGGAGGAGATGGCGAAGCAGAACGGGGCCGAGTCGACGCGCTATTGCGGCGGCTGCCACGATCCGATCTCGCTCTTCTCGGGGACCAAGAACATCTTCACCGAGAAGTTGACCGGGCTCGCCGGCTACAACGAGGGGGTCTCCTGCCTCGCCTGCCACTCGGTGCGCAAGACCGATCTCGAGGGGAACGCGAACTACACCGTCGGCCGGCCGCAGCGCTATCTCTTCGAGATGCGCGACGGGGGCGCGGCCCGCACCGTCCGCAACTTCCTGATCCGCGCCTACCCGCGGCAGCACGTCGCCGATCTCAGCAAGCGGGTGTTCAAGACGCCGGAGTACTGCGCCGCCTGCCACAAGCAGTTCATCGACCAGGAGGTCAACAACGTCGGCTGGGTGCAGCTGCAGAACCAGTACGACAACTGGCGCAAGAGCCGCTGGAACCACCCGGGCGATCCGCGCCGGACGATCGAATGCCGCGAGTGCCACATGCCGCTGGTCGTGTCGACCGATCCCGCATCGGGCGACGCCCTCGACTACAACCGCTCACCCGGCGACGGGCGGCATCGCAGCCACCGCTTCATCGGCGCCAACCAGGTGATGCCGGCGATGCTGAAGATCCCCGGCCACGAGATCCAGGTGGCGCTCACCGAGAAATGGCTGCGCGGCGAGTTCGAGATCCCGGAGATCGCCGACAAGTGGGCCCACGGTCCGGCGGTCGCCCTCGAGATCCTCGCGCCGGCGCAGGTCGCGCCGGGCGGCGACATCGTGCTCAAGGCGGTGGTCACGTCCAACAAGGTCGGGCACGACTTCCCGACAGGGCCGCTCGACATCATCCAGTCGTGGGTCGAGATCGTCGTCACCGACGCCAACGGGGTGGCGGTGTACGAGTCGGGGACGGTCAACGAGCGCCGCTTCATCAAGCCGGGCTCGTTCATGTTCAAGGCCGAGCCGGTCGACCAGTACGGCAACCTGATCGACCGCCACAACCTCTGGGAGATGGTCGGGGTGCGCTACCGGCGGTCGCTGTTCCCCGGGTTCTCCGACACCGCCGACTACCTGTTCCGCTGCCCCGGCGGCGCCGGCGAATCGGCGCAGCCGCCGCGCGACGAGAAGCCGCACACCTTCGCGACGCCCGCGGGAATGACGGGGCGGCTCCATGTTACAGCGCGCTTGCTGTACCGGAAGATCGACCAGTACCTGCTGAATTTCATGTTCGGCGAAGCGGCGGGACTGACGGCGCCGATTACCGAGATGGCACGCGATGAGGCGGTCATCGAGGTGCGGCCGCCGGTGCGCCGCGCCGCCCTCGCGGCGCCGGCGGTCCTCCCGGTCCCCGACGCGGCGCGGTGACCGGCGCGGCGCGCGCCGGCCGCGGCCCCGGCTATCGCCGCCGGGCGCGCCGCCTGCTGGCGGTGGCCGCCTTCGTTCTCATCGCCGCGCTGGCGGCCGTCTTCCTGCTGAGGACGCGCGCGCGCCCGTACACCGCGGGTGAGGAGCGCGACACCTCCGACGAGATCACGCGCCACCTCGACCGCGGCCTGCCGTCCGATGTCCCGGAGATCCGCTTCACCGAGGTCGCCACCGAGGCCGGCATCGTCTTCGATCACTTCCAGGGGCGCCGATCGACGCAGCTCCCCGAGGACATGGGCTCCGGCCTGGCCTGGGGGGATTACGACGGCGATGGCGACCCCGATCTCTACCTCGTGAACATGGCCGGGCCGCTTCCCGCCGGCCCCGGCGAGCCCGGCGGATCGCCGGCGCGGTCGGCGCTGTATCGCAACGACGGCGACGGCACCTTCTCCGACGTCACCGCCGCGGCCGCGGTCGGTGGCGATGGCCACGGCATGGGCGCGGCCTGGGGCGACGCCGACGGCGACGGCGATCTCGATCTGTTCGTCACGCGCTACGGCACCAACATCCTCTATCGCAACCGTGGCGACGGGGCGTTCACCGACGCGACCCGGGAGACCGGCCTTGGCGGTGTCGACGGCTTCTGGTCGGGGGCCTCGTGGGGAGACTACGACGGCGACGGCGACCTCGATCTGTACGTCTGCGGCTATGTCCGCTACCGCTTCGATGCCACGCTCGCCGGCCGCGCGTCGCTGCAGTACCAGGCGAGCGTGCCGTACACGCTGAATCCCTCGACCTACGAGCCCGAGCGCAACCTGCTCTACCGCAACGACGGCGGCCGATTCCGCGAGGTCGGCCGGGCGGCGGGTGTCGACAACCCGACCGGGCGTTCGTTGTCGGCGGCGTGGGCCGATTTCGACGGCGACGGGCGGCCCGACCTGTACGTCGCCAACGACGTCTCCGACAACGCCATGTTCCACAACCGCGGCGACGGGACGTTCAAGGACATCAGCCACGCCGCCTGGGTGGCCGATTATCGCGGCGCCATGGGGCTCGGCATCGGCGACTGGGAGAACGACGGCGACCTCGACATCTTCATCACCCACTGGCTGGCGCAGGAGAACGGCTTCTACGTCAACCAGAACGGGACCATGCCGGCGACCGCCGAGACCCCGGTGCGCTTCCTCGACGAGGCCGACCAGCATGGCCTGGGACAGATCGCCCTCGATTACATCGGCTGGGGCGCCGGCTTCCTCGACATCGACAACGACGGCCGGCTCGACCTGTACGCCATCGACGGCAGCACCTTCCAGCGCGAGGACGACCCGGCGCTGCTGGTGCCGATGCGCGACCTGCTGTTCTGGAACGGCGGCGAGGAGCGCGGCTATTTCGAGGTCGGCGCCGTGGCCGGCGAGACATGGACCTCCGAGCATGTCGGCCGGGGCGCGGCGGCGGCCGACTACGATGGCGACGGCGACGAGGATCTGGCGGTGCTGGTGAACGGCGGCCGCGCCCGACTGCTGCGCAACGACGGCAGGGGAGGCGCCTGGCTGCGGGTGGTGACACGCGGCCCGGCGCGCGGCCCGGGGCCCGGCCCGGGGCCCGGCGGGCGGGGGCGCCGCACGCCGGTCTTCGCCGAGGGGACGGTGCTGCGCCTGACGAGCGGCGGGGTGACCCAGATGCGGGTCATCGGCGCTGGCGCGTCGTACCTCAGCCAGGCGCCGCCAGGGGAGACGAGCTTCGGGCTCGGGGCCGCGGCGCAGGCCGAGCGGCTTGCGGTGACCTGGCCGGACGGCCGCAGCGAGCAGTTCGACGGGCTGCCGGTGAACGCAGTCGTCACCCTGGTCGAGGGGGAGCCGCCGGTGATCCGGCCCGGCGGCCCGCGCGATCGCGCCGCCATCGTGCGCTTCTGGCGCACCTTCCAGCAGGCGACGGCGCTGCGGATGCAGCGCGATTTCGGCGCGGCCGAGACGGCCTACCGCGAGGCGCTGGCGATCGATCCCGCGCACGAGGATTGCCTCTACTATCTCGGCCAGGTGCTGGCGGAGCTCGGCCGGCCGGACGAGGCCCGCGATCAGTTTCTCCGCCTCGTGGCGGTGAACCCGCACAGCGCCCGCGGCCATCTCGCCCTCGGCGCGCTGCTGTCGACTCCCGATTCGCGCGGCGCGGCCGACCTCGCGGCGGCCGAGACCCACCTGCGCCGGGCGCACGACATCAACGGCGAGGAGACCGGGCCGCTCGTCCGGCTCGGCGAAGTATTGATCGTCCGCGGCGAGGCGGGGGAGGCGCGCCGCTGGCTCGAGGATGCGGCGCGCACCAACCCGAAGAGCGTCGAGGCGCCGTTCCTCGCCGGTTACCTGCTCTGGGAGCAGGGCGACCGCCAGGGAGCCGCGGCGGCGCTCGATCGGGCGCGCGCCGCGGCAACGGTGCAGGCGCCGACCAGGGGAGTGCTCGGGGAAGGGGACCGCAAGGCGGCGCCACCGCTCCAGTCACCGCTGGGGAAGACACTGTTCGGCGAACTGGCCGCGGCGGCGGCGCGGGCCCCGGAGACGGCGCGCGCCCCGGCGGCAGCCGACCTCGACGCGATCTACGCGCCGGTGCGCGCCCGCGCCCGGGACCTCAGGCGGGATCTCGGCGACGGGTCATTGCGGCCATCGGCGGCCGGTGCCACAATCACCCCTCGCCGCGGGGATCCATCGTCCCCGGTCGCCGGAGATCGCCGATGAAGATCCACTGCCTGCAGCATGTCCGCCACGAACGGCCGGGCAGCATCCAGCGCTGGGCGCGCGCCCGCGGCCACGAGATCGCCCGCACCTCCCTGGGCGACGGTGAGCCGCTGCCGCCGGCGGCGAGCTTCGACGCGCTCGTGATCCTGGGCGGTCCCATGAGCGTCAAGGACGAGGCCGCGCACCCCTGGCTCGCGCCGGAGAAGTCGCTGGTCGCCGCCGCCATCAGGTCGGGGAAGAAGGTCCTCGGGATCTGTCTGGGCGCGCAGTTGATCGCCGAGGTGCTCGGGGCGCGCGTGAGCACGGCGCCGGTGAAGGAGATCGGCTGGTTCCCGGTGCGCCGGTCGCCGGCTGCCGAGCGGCTGCCGCTCGGCGCGGCCATGCCGGCCGAGATTCTCGCGTTCCACTGGCACGCCGAGACCTTCGACCTGCCGTCGGAGGCGGTGCACCTGGCGTCGAGCGCCGTCTGCGCCAATCAGGGGTTCGCATGGGGCCGGAATGTCCTGGGACTGCAGTTCCACCTCGAGGTGACCGGCGACATCGCGCAGGACATGATCCGGCATGGCTTCGCCGACATCGTGGAGGGGCCGCACATCCAGCGCGCCGACGTGATGTTGTGGGAGCCCGGGCGGTTCGACCGCGCCAACGCCGCCCTCGACGGATTGCTCGACACCCTCTTCGTGTGAGCGTCGGCGCCGGTCGCCCCCGGCGCTGGATGGTCGCCGGCCTTCTGGCGGCGCTCGCCTGCGCCACCGCCGCCGATGCCGCCGCGCCCGCGCCGACCGGGGTCCCGGCCGCCGCGCCGGTCGATGTCGCTCCCGGGACCGCTGCCGGAGAGTCCTCGATCGCCATCGCCCTCGGGGTCGTCGAGTTCGTCGACCCCGATCCGCGCGGTCTGGTTTCGTTCGAGTATCGCTACGCGGCCGGACGATACCGGCCCTCGCCGTGGCTCGCCGCCGAGGCGACCGGCAACGATCGTTTCTTCGGCTTCGGTGGGTTCCTCGATGTCCCGCTCGGGAACCGGCTGGTGCTCACGCCGGCCCTCGGCGGAGCGATCCACCTCGAACACGGCGGCCTCGGGCTTGGCTGGCACCTTGAGTTCCGCTCGTCGGTCGAATTGACCTGGCGGGTCGGCCGCACGCGGCTCGGCGCCGGGATTGCCCACTACTCCAACGCCGGTCTCGGCGACACCAACCCGGGGACCGAGGCCCTGCGCGTGGTGTGGATCGTGCCGTTCGGGGCTTCCTGAGCCTCAGCCCCGGATCGGCAACCCGAAGCGGCTGCGGTTCTCGACCAGGACCACCGTCCAGGCGTAGACGAGGTGGGTCCCCGCCGCCAGCCAGGCGGGGACCAGGTCGGGGATCGCGCGGCCGCCGGTAATTAGCGGCTCGAGCCAACTCAGCAGGAGATAGTAGTTCACCAGCCAGACCATCAATCCGAGCGCCGAGGCGACGAGCAGGCGCCACACCCCCGGGGCGCGGCCGAACAGCCCGGCCAGGACGGCGTGGAACAGGATGCCGTAGACCGCGCCGGTGGCGAGGTACAGCACGACACCGGTCGCGAGCAGCGGCCCCGTTTCGAGTCGGAGCGCCTGCTCTCCGAACGGGAAGGTGAGGTAGATCCGGACGATCTCCAGCGGGTGCTGGCCGGCGAAAAGCGAACCGACGACATGGAACAGCAGGCTTCCGGCGGCGCCGATGAACCCCACGAGGAGCCCCGCGAGCAGGTGGTAGATGATCACCACGCGGCTCGGAAACCCCTCGGGCTGCGCGCCGGGGTCCTCCAGGTCCGTCTCGATGCGGCTGACCTCGGAGTAGAGACGCTCCAGGTCGCGCCGCAGCGCGTCCCGGCGGGCCAAATCGTCCCCTTGCGGGGAGGGCCTGGCTCCGGGCCGCTCCCACTCCCCCAAGGTCTCGGTCATCAGCTGTCCCCGGGCGGCGCCCCCTGCGGCGGCGGGCGACGGTTGCCGGATTGTAGGCGAACTGGGCGCTCGGATGACAGGACAGGCCGGGACTCAGCCCTCGTGGCAGGTGGCGCAGGCCTCTTTCTTGAAGCGGACCGGGGCGGCCGGGGCGACCTCGTGGCAGGCGTCGCAGGAGAGACCGGCGGCATCGAGATGCAGGCCGTGGTCGAACGGCCCGCGCGGGCTCGGCACCTTGCGGCCGGTGATTCCGGCGTGGCACGACAGGCAGCTGGTCGATGCATCGACCCCCTTGTGATGACACGACTCGCAGCCGGCCGCCGTGAAGCGGACGATCTCGCCCGGTGTGCGCTCGGCGTGCGGCCGGTGGCAGGTCTCGCACTCGAGCTTCGCGTCGAGGACGTGCGGGCCGTGGGCGAAGACGCGACCGAAGATGGTGCCGTGCTCCTCCTCGATCGACAGGTGGCACGACAGGCAGGGTGACGAGAACGGCAGGTCTCGCCACGGCTTCGACATCGCCGCCAGGCCGCGCTCACGGCGCGCGTCGTTCATCTCGTCGTGCGCTTTCGCGAGCAGGGCGTGGGCGTAGCGGACGTTGTGCACCCCGCGGGCGCGCACGACCAGGTCGAGGTTGTGGCGGGCGTCGGCGAGCGTGACGCCGGCCCTTCCGCGCAGGGCCGCGGTCGTCTGGTCGAGCTGCTGCCGGAGCCCGGTCGTGCGCGCCGCCAGGCCGCGCTGCCACGACTCGTAGATGGCGTTGAAGCGCGCGCCATGACACGACATGCAGGCCATCGCCGCGGCGCGGTGGGTCTCCTCCTCGAGACCGGGGACCGGGACATGGCAGCCCTCGCAGCGCACCCCCGCCAGGAACATCGGGTCGGGCATCGGCTCGACGCCGCGGCCGCCGCTGCCGGCGTAGAACGCCTGCTGCGGCGAGTGCCCCGAGCGGTGGCAGGAGCCGCACCCCGAGCCGGCGCCCGCCTCGACGATGTGCGGCTCGCCGACGTGCTGGATGTGCAGGTGGCAGTTGAGACAGTCGACCTTGTGCTCGGTGACGTGCACCTGGTGCAGGGCCTCGGTCTCGTCGTACTTGTCCAGGGGGTCGCGCTGGTTGTGGCAGGTGAGGCAGCGCTCGCGCGGCACCGCGCCGTCGCCGTCGGCCGGGCGGACGTGGCAGGAGGTGCATTCCATGCCGTAGCGGGCCACGTCGGCGTGGTTGAAGGTCAG
>Ga0210377_10005725_pt1 | contig 10172 bp, 7 predicted proteins | sample PLM4_65_b1redo_FD_155480 | JGI IMG/M metagenome (GOLD analysis project Ga0210377, IMG submission 155480) | Groundwater sediment microbial communities from an aquifer in East River, Colorado, USA - PLM4_65_b1 redo | ecosystem: Environmental > Terrestrial > Soil > Riparian zone | place: USA: East...
GCCGCATGCGCGCGACGTCGACGCGCAGCGTGGCGACCGCGCCCGCCATTACCTCGAGCGAGTCGCGCAGCGTCCGCGCCGAGTCGAAGACCGGCTCCTTATCTTCCTGGAGATCGCGGTTGTAGGTGAGGGGGAGACCCTTCAGCACCGTCAGCAGCGTCACCAGATTTCCGATCGCGCGGCCGGACTTGCCGCGCACGAGCTCGGGTACGTCAGGGTTCTTCTTCTGCGGCATCAGGCTCGAACCCGTGGCGTAGGCGTCGGCGAGCTCGACGAATCCGAACTCGGCCGTCGACCACAGCACCAGCTCCTCGGCCAGGCGCGAGAGGTGCACCATCGCGATCGCGGACGCCGCCAGGAACTCGAGCGCCGAATCGCGTGAGGCGACGGCATCCATACTGTTGGGTGCGGGCGCGTCGAAGCCGAGCGCCCGGGCGGTTTCTTCGCGATCGAGCGGCAGCGTGGTGCCGGCCAGCGCGCCCGCGCCGAGCGGGCACAGACGCAGCCGAGCCGCGAGGTCGCGGAAGCGCGAGCCATCGCGCGCCAGCATCTCGACGAACGCGAGCCAATGGTGGGCGAGCCGCACCGGCTGCGCCCGCTGAAGGTGTGTGTAGCCCGGCAGCAGCGTGTCGAGGTGTTCGCGGGCGCGCGCTATGAGCACCCGGCGCAGCTCGAGCAGACCTCGCTGAGCCGCCGCACCGGCATCCCGCAGGTAGAGGGCCAGATCGGTGGCGACCTGGTCGTTGCGGCTGCGGCCCGTGTGCAGGCGGCCGGCCGCGGGCCCGATCTTCTCGCGCAGCCTCGCCTCGACGTTCATGTGGATGTCCTCGAGGGCGGGGTCGATGGGGAAGCTCCCCGCCTCGAGCTCGCGAGCGATCGCTTCGAGCCCCTGCTGGATCTCCCGATCCTCGTCCGCGCTGAGCAGCCCCGCGTGGTGGAGCATGCGGGCGTGCGCCAGGGACAGCCGGATGTCGTAGCGGGCGAGCGCCTGGTCGAAATGGATGGAGGCCGTGAAGCGTTCGACAGCCGGGTCCGTCGCAGCCTCGAAGCGGCCGCCCCAAAGCTTGCGACCCGACTTGCTGTGAGTTGGCCGGCCGGCGGGCGGCCCCTCTTGGGACATGTGTGCAAATCTCTAGAAGAAAACAGGTTTTCGCAAGAGCCGCGGCTCCGCCAGGATTGACGCGCAGGGCCGCGCTCCGTAGCCTCGGCTCGCGCGGTCACGCCCCGGAGCCCCCATTGATCATCGTGCTCAAGGCCGACGCCCGGCCCGATTCGCCCGAAGTCCGGCGTCTGATCGCCCTCGCCGAGGGCTATCCCCAGGTCCGCACCGAGGTCCACCAGATCCAGGGCGCGACGCGCTCGCTCACCGAGATCTACCTGCTCGGCTCGACCGGTGTGATCCCGACGGCGCCCTTCGAGGAGTTCGCCTGCGTCGAGAGGGTGGTCCGCATCACCGAGCGCTTCCGCACGATCGGGCGCCACGGGGGCGGGCTCGAGGCCGTCGGCTTCGAGTACAACGGCGTCCGCATCAGCCAGGACAGCTTCCATCTCTTCCCGGGTCTGTGCGCGGTCGACACCCGCCAGAACGTCGAGGCGATGTTCGCCGCATTGAAGGAACATGGGATCGTCACCACGCGAGCGGGCGCCTACAAGCCGCGCACGAGTCCCTACGATTTCCAGGGCCACGGAGCCGAGTGCCTGCCGTTCGTCTTCGAGCTCGCCGGAAAGTATGGGATCCGCATCATCGCGATGGAGATCACCCACGAATCGCACATCGACGAGATCCGCAAGGCGCTCGCCGAGTCCGGTGACGCCACGGGGGTGATGCTCCAGATCGGAACCCGAAACGCGCAGAACTTCGAGCTGCTCAAGGCGGTGGGCCAGGAGACGGACCTGCCGGTGCTGTTCAAGCGCGGCATGGGCATCACGCTCGAGGAATCCCTCAACGCCTGCGAGTACGTGGCCTCGGCCGGCAACCGCAGGATCTGCTTCTGCCTGCGCGGCATGAAGACGAATCTCGGCGATCCGCACCGCAACCTGGTCGATTTCGGACACGTGCCCGTGCTGAAGCGGCTCACGCGGTTGCCAATCGGCATCGACCCGTCGCACTCGGTCGGCAGCCGGGCGCTCGCTCCCGACGGGCTGCTCGACATCTTCCACGTCTCCGCCCAGGGTGTGATCGCGGGCGCCAATCTGGTGCTGGTCGACTTCCATCCCCGGCCGAGCGAGGCGCTTTGCGACGGGCCCCAGGCGCTGTTGATGGCGGAGCTCCCGCGGTTGATCGAAGACACGCGCATCGTGCGGGAGGCCTACGAGGCGCGCGTGCGGCGCGTGTAGTCGTGCCGCGAGCCAAGCCGCGCAGCGCGCGCAAGCCGGCCGGCGCGCGCCGCGGGCGCCGGGTGCTGCGCGTGCTCGCGCTGGCGATTGCCGGCGGCGCCTTCGTCGCGGGCTTCGCGGCGGCGGGCTACTTCCTGAGCCTGGATGGCAGCGTGCGCGCGCGCTTCGACGGCCGTCGCTTCGCGGTTCCGTCGAAGGTCTTCTCGACGCCGGCGATCCTGTATCCAGGGCTGGACTGGAAGCTCGTCGATCTGCGCGGGACGCTCGCGCGTCTGGGATTCCGCGAGGCGGCTTCACCCGGCCACCTCGAGCCGGGCGAGTACACCTGGGGCGCGAGCCGCGCTCGCGTCCATCTCCAGGCATTCGAGCACCCGACGCGCTCCGAGCCGGCGCGTGACGTCGTGCTGCGGCTCGAAGGTCCCCTGATCCAGGAGATCCGGGAGCTGCCGAGCGGTCGCGAGCTCGGCGCGGTGCTGCTCGAGCCGGAGCCGATCGGTGCGTTCTACGGTGTGGACCGCGAGCAGCGAGAGCTGGTGAAGCTCGAGCAGCTGCCGCCGCACCTGGTGGACGCGATCCTCGCCGTCGAGGACCAGCGCTTCGAGGCGCATCGCGGCATCGACCTGCGCCGCATCGCGGGAGCGCTGGTCGCGAACCTGCGAGCCGGCGCGGTGCGTCAGGGCGGGAGCACCGTCACCCAGCAGCTCGTCAAGAACTTCTTCCTGACTCCCGAGCGTACCCTCCGGCGCAAATTCCAGGAAGCCGCGATGGCGCTCGTCGTCGAGGCTCGTTACGACAAGCACGAGATCCTCGAGGCCTACCTGAACGAGATCTACCTCGGACAGCGCGGGCCCACGGCGATCCATGGCGTCGGCGAGGCGGCGCACGTCTTCTTCGGCAAGAGTGCCCGCGAGCTCGACATCGCCGAGTCGGCCCTGCTCGCCGCGGTGATCCATAGCCCGAATGGGCTCTCGCCCTACCGCGAGCCGGAGCGGGCGGTTCGGCGCCGCAATCTCGTGCTCGAGATGATGGAGGAGCAGGGGCGGCTCGGCGCGGAGGCTCGCGCCAAGGCGGAGGCCGAGCCGCTGCGCCTCGCCGCGGTGACACCCGATCCGGGCGACGCCCGGTACTTTTTGGACCTGCTGCGCCGCCAGCTCTCGGACGTCTACGACGCGAGCGTGCTCGAGACCGATGGGCTGCGGATCTACTCGACGCTCGATCGCCGCGCCCAGCGCCTCGCGGCGATCGCGCTGCGCGAGGGTCTCGCGGATCTCGAGAAGCGCTTCCCCCGTCTGCGTTCCGAGCAGCCCGCGCGCGCGTTGCAGGGCTGTCTCGTCGCTTTGCGCCCGCAGACCGGCGAGCTGCTCGCGCTCGTGGGGGGACGCGACTACGCCACCTCGCAGTTCGATCGCTGCACGCAGGCGCGTCGTCAGACCGGCAGCGCCTTCAAGCCGTTCGTGTACGCCGCGGCGCTCGAGCCCCTGAACGGCGCGCCCTCGATCACGCTCGCGAACCTGCTCGACGACTCGCCGCTCGAGATCTCGACGCCGAGCGGGCCGTGGCGACCGGAGAACTACGACAAGCGCTCGCACGGCATGGTCACGGTGCGCCAGGCGATCGAGGGCTCGCTCAACATCGCGACGGCGCGGCTGGCGCGGGATGTCGGTGCGCGGCGCGTCGCCGATGTCGCGCGTCGCGCCGGCATCCAATCCCCGTTGCCGATCGTGCCGAGTCTCGCGCTCGGCGTCGCCTCGGTCGCGCCCATCGAGATCGCGCGCGCCTACGCGACGTTCGCGAGCGGAGGCATCCGTCCCGAGCTGCAATCGATCGAGGATCTGGTCGATGAGCAAGGGCGCACGCTCGAACGACGCAAGCTGCGCTTCGAGCGCGTCATCGATGCCGGCACGGCCTACCTCGTGACCTCTCTGCTCGAGGGCGTCGCCGAGCGGGGCACCGCGGCGGCGCTCCACTCCACCGGCCTGCGTGGGCCAATCGCCGCGAAGACGGGCACGACCGACCGCGAGCAAGACCTCTGGCTGGTCGGCTATACGCCGGAGCTGGTGGTCGTCGTGTGGATCGGCTTCGACGAGCCCCGCAGCCTCAAGATCCCGAGCGCCGTCGGGGCGCTCCCGATCTGGCGGCGCTTCGTGCAGGACATGACGGGAGGCCAGATCCGCGGCCGCTTCCCGAAGCCGGCAGGCGTCGAAGAAATCGAGATCGATCCCGTGACGCGCTCGCTAGCGCTCGCCGACTGCCCGGATCGCCAGTCCGAGTACTTCCTCGCCGGCACACAGCCGACGAGCATCTGTGGGGAAGCAGGCAGCGGCGAGCAGCCGGCCGGCGACGGCGTGGCGGAGCGTCCGCCCGGTCGCGAACCCGGTGGGGGCGGCGAGTTCTTCCGCTGGCTCAAGCGGCAACTGTGAGCGTCGCGCGCCGGCTCGCAATCGGGTCCGTCGCGATCGCGCTGTGTGCGGGCTGCGCGGGACGCACCTCGTTCTTCGCACCCGCGCCCGTAGTGCCTCTGCGCCTGCACGAGATCGCCGGCGAGGGAGATGCCGCGCGGCGCGCGTCGCAGCGGCTGGTGCTTCAAGGCCTCGCGTCCGACGCGAAGGGCCAGACGCGGCTGGCGCGCACGAGCTACGAGCGCGCGCTTCAGGTCGATGTGAACAATCCGTTCGCGTACCTGGCGCTCGCCCGCCAGGCGGTCGAGAGCGGTGATGGGGCGTCGGCGCTCGAGTATCTCGAACAGGCGGAGCTGTTGCTCGGCGCCGAGGATCTTCGTTCCCCCCGGGTCGAGCCACACCTTGCCGGTCTGCGCGGCGCCGCACTGCGCGCGCGGGGAGAGCAACGCGCTGCGAGCGAGCTGCTCGCTCGCGCTTCCGACCTCGCACCGTCGGTTTGGGACGACGGCCAGCTGAGCGCCGCAGAGCTCCGCTGAGCGAGGGCACGTCTCGACGGCAGTGGCGTGCCGCGCTTCGCGCGAGATTCGCTTTGCTCGCCCCTGCGGGACGTGTGTGATAGGTTGCACCGCCGCATGACGCCCAAGGTACTTGTCGGTTGGTGCGCCTTCCTCGGCAGCCTCGGGCTCGACCAGGCCTCGAAGATCCTCGTCGATCAGCATCTGAGCTATGCGGATCGCATCGAGATGATCGAGGGGTTCTTCTACCTCACGCACGTGCGCAATCCAGGCGCCGCGTTCGGTCTGTTCGCCGATGGCCCGCCGGAAATCCGGCTCACTTTCTTCATTTCGATCTCGCTCGTCGCGATCGGCATCGTGCTGTCGTTCTTCCGCAAGCTCGCCCCCGGGGACCGGCTCTCTGCACTCGCGCTCGGATGCATCCTCGGCGGCGCCGTCGGCAACCTGATCGACCGCGTACTGCGCGGCGAAGTCGTCGATTTCCTGCACTTTCGTCTGTGGGGCGGCTACTCCTGGCCCGATTTCAACTTCGCCGACAGCTTCATCGTGATCGGCGTCGGGCTGCTGATCCTCGAGCTGCTCGCGACCGAAGGCGAGAGCCGCGCGATGCAGGACGGCGCCGGTCCCGCCTGAACCCAATCGGATTCTCGTTTTCCGGTCGGTAACGTCGGCTGCGTCACGTCATACACGCGATTGTGATGACGACGTCGAGCAGCTTCGAAGCTGCGCAGAATTCTTGACATCACTCTCATGAGTGCGATAGAAAGCGCCATTCCATCCGTAGCGTCGCAGGTGGTCGGATCCGAGCGTGGCGCAGGCGATGCATCGAGCGTGCCGAGACAGCCGATCAGAGCGAAGAAAGCGAAGAAGAGAGAGAAGCCAGAGAGAAGAGAGAGAAAGAAAGGGTTGGCCCGGCGGATCCCCCCGCCCCCCGAGTCGCCCTGGGTTGCTTCGTTGGCGGGCTGAGGGTTTGGAGACCCAAGCCGATGAAGAAGCCGAAGGGCGATTACGCGATCCAGACCGTCGTCAATGCCATGCGGCTCCTGGAAGCGTTCCGTGACGAGGAGGAGCTCGGCGTCACGGAGCTGTCGCGTCGCCTGTCTCTTCACAAGAACAACGTCTTCCGCCTGCTCGCGACGCTCGAGCAGCAGGGTTACATCGAGCAGTGCACCGCCAGCGACCGCTACCGGCTCGGCGTCGAGAGCCTCGAGCTCGGACAGGCATTCCTGCGCGGGCGTACGCTGTTGCGGCGCGCGCATGCCATCCTCGAAGCGCTCGCGGTCCAGCTCGAGGAATCTGCGCACCTCGCGACGCTGCGAGACTTCGACGTGGTCCACCTAAGCGGTGCGCAAGGCGAGCAGCTCGTGCTGACGGCACTGCGTGTTGGCCGCCGCCTACCGCTGCACTGCACGGCGCTCGGCAAGGTGCTGCTCGGCTGCTCGCCCGAGAATGTTCGGGAGGCTTACGATCGAGCCCTGGCGGAGGCCGGAGGACTCGGCGCGCGCACACCGAACACCATCGTCGACCGCGACAAATTCTTCGAGCACGTGCGAACCGCGGCTGGCGCCGGCTTCGCGCTCGATCTCGAGGAGTGCGATCCGGGGCTGTGCTGTGCGGCCGCACCCGTCCACGACGCGAGCGGAAAGCTGATCGCCGCCCTTTCGGTCTCGGGCCCCGCGTTTCGCCTCGGCGAGGAGCGCCTGCTGCGCAGCGTGGTGCCGGCCGTGATCGGAGCAGCCGAGACGCTCTCCCGCGAGCTGGGCTACACGGCCCCCTGATCGCTTGCCTCCACTCCCGCGGGGTCAGCCATGGACTTCGGTCTCAGCGACGAACAGCTCGCGCTCCAGACCACCGCACGCCGTTTCGCGCGGGAACAGGTGGCTCCCGTCGCAGCCGAGCACGACCGCACCGGTGAATTTCCCCGTGAGGTGATCCGCAAGGCGTGGGAGCTCGGGCTCTCGAGCACCGTGATTCCGGCGGAGTACGGGGGCGTCGGGCTCGCCTCCGTCGACAGCTGCATCGTCACGGAGGAGATCGCCTGGGGCTGCGCCGGGATCGCCACCTCCGTGATGTGCAACGATCTGGGGCTGACGCCGATCCTCGTCGCGGGGAGCCCCGAACAGAAGCAAGCCTGGCTGCGACCCTGCGCCGATCGTTTCTCGCTCGTCTCCTTCTGCCTGTCCGAACCCAACGCCGGCTCCGACGTCGCCGGCTTGCAGCTGCTCGCCGAGAAAGACGGCTCGGACTACGTGCTGCACGGGACCAAGTGCTGGATCACCAACGGGGGGGAAGCGGACCTCTTCACCGTCTTCGCGACGCTCGACCGCCGGAGCCGGCACCGCGGGATCTGCGCTTTCATCGTCCCGGCGAACTCTCCGGGCATCACCCGTGGAAAGAAGGAAGACAAGATGGGCCAGCGGGCGAGCGACACCCGCGCGCTCGAATTCGATGGCGTGCGCGTCCCGGGAGCGCAGCGCCTCGGCGCCGAGGGCGAGGGCTTCAAGATCGCGATGGCGACCCTCGACCGAACCCGGCCGCCGATCGCCGCGCTCGCCACGGGCATCGCGCAGCGGGCGCTCGACGAGGCCACGAAGTACGCCGCGGAGCGCAAGGCGTTCGGGTCCCCGATCGCCAGCTTCCAGGCCGTGCAGTTCATGCTCGCCGACATGGCGAAGGACATCGAGGCCGCGCGCCTGCTCACGCTGCAGAGCGCGTGGATGGTCGACGCCGGGCTGCGGGCGTCGAAACATTCGTCGATGGCAAAGTGCTTCGCGACGGATGCCGCGATGCGGGTTGCGACCGACGCGGTGCAAGTGTTTGGCGGCAATGGCTATACCCGGGATTACCCCGTCGAGAAGCTGATGCGCGACGCCAAGCTGATGCAGATCTACGAGGGCACGAATCAGATCCAGCGCCTGGTGATCGCCCGCGAGCTCCTGCGCTAGCAGTCGATAGCTCGCTAACTCGCGGAAACTGTGCGGATTTCGGCGCGGCGGCCGCGCCGCAGTTCTGATAGACTCCCACCCTCGCCGCCGCCGGGCTCCGCCCGGATCCGATGCGCCCGAGGACTTCACGTGATCACGCGAGAGCAGGCCCTTCGCTACCACTCGGAGGGCCGACCCGGGAAGCTCAAGATCGTTCCCACCAAGCCCACCGTGACGCAGGTGGACCTTTCGATGGCCTACACCCCAGGGGTCGCGGAGCCCTGCCGCGAAATCGCGCGCGACCCGGAGGAAGTCTACAAGTACACGGCGAAGGGGAATCTCGTCGCGGTCATCAGCAACGGCACCGCCGTGCTCGGCCTGGGCAACCTCGGCCCGCTGGCGGGAAAACCCGTCATGGAAGGCAAGGCCGTGCTGTTCAAGCGCTTCGCTGACATCGACGTCTTCGACATCGAGATCGGCAGCGAGGACGTGGACGAGATCGTGCGGACCGTTCAGCTGATCTCGCCGACCTTCGGGGGCATCAACCTCGAGGACATCCGCGCACCGGAGTGCTTCGAGATCGAGCGCCGACTGATCGAGTCGGTCGACATCCCCGTGTTCCACGACGATCAGCACGGCACCGCGATCATCTCGGGCGCCGCGCTGATCAACGCGCTGCTGATCACGCGCCGCGACATCGCGGAGACGCGAGTGGTGTTCTGCGGGGCCGGCGCCGCGGGCATCGGCTGCGCCCGGCTCTACCGCGACATCGGCGTGCGCCCCGAGAACATGCTGCTGTGCGACACGCGCGGCGTGCTGCACGAAGGGCGTCGCGGCAGCGTCAACGCCGAGAAGGCGGAGTTCCTGCGCCCGACGCCCGCTCGCACGCTCGCCGAGGCGCTGCGCGGCGCCGACGTCTTCGTCGGTGTCTCGCAGGCGGGCCTGCTCACGCCGGAGATGGTGAAGAGCATGGCGCCGCACCCGGTGATCTTCGCCATGGCCAACCCGGATCCCGAGATCAGCCCGGACGCCGTGCGCCAGGTCCGCGACGATGCGATCGTGGCGACGGGCCGCTCGGACTTCCCGAACCAGGTCAACAACGTGCTCGGCTTCCCGTTCATCTTCCGCGGGGCGCTCGACGTCCGCGCGAGTCGCATCAACGAGTCGATGAAGCTCGCCGCGGTGCATGCGCTCGCGGAGCTCGCACGCCGAGGTGAGGGGGTGCCGCTGGCGGTGCGGACGGCGTACCCGCACGACATCTTCGATTTCGGGCGCGACTACATTCTTCCCAAGCCGTTCGATCCGCGGATCCTCACCTACGTCGCTCCCGCCGTTGCCCAGGCGGCGATGGACAGCGGCGTTGCCCGTCGCAAGATCGACGGCGTGGAGTACGCCAAGCGTCTGGAGCAGACCGTCGGCGTGCTCGCGAATCTCTAGCGCGTCACCCGTCCAGGCAGCCGCGAGGACCCTGCTCGATGTCCGTCGAAGAAAAGCTCAAGAAGCTCGAGGAGATGAACGAGAAGGCGGTGCTGGGCGGCGGCGCCGCCCGCATCGAGCGTCAACACGCCGCCGGCAAGCTGACGGCGCGCGAGCGCATCGAGCTGCTCTTCGACCCCGGCAGCTTCGTCGAGATCGACAAGTTCGTGACGCACCGCTGCACCGACTTCGGGATGCAGGACCAGAAAATCCTCGGCGACGGCGTCATCACCGGCTACGGCAAGATCCAGGGCCGTCAGATCTTCTGCTTCGCGCAGGATTTCACCGTCTTCGGCGGGAGCCTGTCGGGGGCCTTCGCCGAGAAGATCTGCAAGATCATGGATCTCGCCGCGAAGGTCGGGGCGCCGTTCATCGGCCTGAACGACGGAGCCGGGGCGCGCATTCAAGAGGGCGTCGTCTCGCTCGGCGGCTATGGCGACGTGTTCCTGCGCAACGTGCTCGCGTCCGGCGTGATCCCGCAAATCTCGGCGATCATGGGCCCTTGCGCCGGCGGCGCCGTG
>Ga0210377_10005726_pt1 | contig 10172 bp, 7 predicted proteins | sample PLM4_65_b1redo_FD_155480 | JGI IMG/M metagenome (GOLD analysis project Ga0210377, IMG submission 155480) | Groundwater sediment microbial communities from an aquifer in East River, Colorado, USA - PLM4_65_b1 redo | ecosystem: Environmental > Terrestrial > Soil > Riparian zone | place: USA: East...
TCTGAACATTCCTGCCATCATCAGCGCGGCTGAAGTAACGGACGCGCAAGCCATACATCCCGGTTATGGCTTTCTTTCCGAAAATGCAGATTTTTCAGAACGCGTCGAGAAGTGCGGGTTTGTGTTCATTGGCCCGCGCGCCGAAACTATTCGTTTAATGGGCGACAAGGTTAGCGCCAAGATCGCGATGAAGAAAGCCGGGGTGCCTTGCGTGCCCGGAGTGGAAGGCGCGTTGCCGGATACGCCTGCCGAAATCATCAAGATCGCGCGCAGCATCGGCTACCCGGTCATCATCAAGGCATCCGGCGGTGGCGGCGGACGTGGCATGCGCGTGGTTCATACCGAAGCGGCGCTGCTGAACGCGGTTACCATGACCAAGACGGAGGCACAGGCTGCCTTCAACAATCCCATGGTGTACATGGAGAAATTTCTGGAGAATCCGCGCCACATCGAGATCCAGGTGCTGGCCGACCAGCATGGCAACGCAGTGTATCTGGGCGAGCGCGATTGTTCGATGCAGCGCCGCCACCAAAAGATCCTGGAAGAAGCGCCGGCTCCATTGCTCGACGCAAAAATGCGTGACAAGGTCGGTGAACGCTGTGCTGCGGCCTGTCGCAAGATCGGCTATCGCGGTGCAGGCACATTCGAATTTCTGTATGAAAATGGTGAATTCTTTTTCATCGAAATGAATACCCGCGTGCAGGTGGAGCATCCGGTCACGGAAATGATCACCGGTATCGATATCGTGCGGCAGCAAATACTCATTGCCGCCGGTGAAAAACTTCCTTTCAAGCAACGCGACATCAAGTTTCACGGCCATGCAATCGAATGCCGTATCAATGCCGAACATCCCTACAAATTCACCCCGTCCCCAGGACGCATCACCACATGGCATCCGCCCGGAGGCCCCGGCATACGCGTGGATTCGCACGTCTATGCCAATTATCTCGTGCCGTCACATTACGACTCGATGATCGGCAAGATCATCGCTTATGGCGACACCCGCGAGCAAGCCATGGCACGGATGCGCACTGCGTTGTCCGAAATGGCGGTGGATGGCATCGAAACCAATATCGCACTGCATCGCGAACTGTTACAGGACGCCGCTTTCATACGCGGCGGCACCAACATACATTATCTGGAAGAGCGGCTGGCCGAACGCACCAAGGGCAAATAATGGGAACCAAATGTCTTGGCTAAGCTTGGTCGTTGATACCGATGCCGACCACGCCGAAGCCCTTAGCGAAGCACTGCTCGAACTCGGCGCGTTGTCGGTGGACTTATTGGATGCCGATGCCGACACGCCGGATGAGCAGGCGATATTCGGCGAGCCAGGCGAGCCTCCTCCCTGCGTATGGCAACATAACCGTGTCAGCGCGCTGTTCGAAGAAAATCAGGATGTCAGCACGATCTTGCGTTGTGCGGCCGGTAACATCGGCCTGACTCAACTCCCGGAATATCGCATCGAGGCACTGGCCGACAATGACTGGGTACGCCTCACCCAATCTCAGTTCGAACCGATACCGATCTCACCGCGACTGTGGATAGTACCGACCTGGCATACCCCCAGCGACCCAGACGCCATCAATATCCTGCTCGATCCGGGCCTGGCATTCGGCACTGGCAGCCATCCCACCACGCGACTGTGTTTGCGCTGGCTGGATGACCACCTGCAAGCCGGCGAAACCGTGCTGGATTATGGCTGTGGCTCGGGTATTCTCGCCATCGCCGCAGTCAAGTTGGGGGCTGCAAGTGCGACCGGTGTTGATGTAGACTCGCAGGCGGTACAGGCCAGCCGCGACAATGCGATTGCAAACAAGGTCACCGATATCCGATTCCATCTGCCCAGCGACGCACCGTCAGGCAGTTATGATCTGGTGGTGGCGAACATCCTGACCAATCCGCTGCGCATGCTCGCTCCGTTGCTGGCAAAAGCAACCCGGCAAGGCGGGCGTATCGTTTTGTCGGGGATACTTGAGAAGCAGGCACAAGACATGATGAAGTTATACCAACAATGGTACGACCTGAACGCCCCGATTTTCGAGGAGGGCTGGTCGTGCCTGTCAGGACGCAGGCGATGAGCGGTATGAAAAACTTTTATCCCGGCACCGGAACGACGCTCTGCCCGCACTGCGGCACACGTTTCAAGGTCGCCAGGGAGCAATTGGAGGCGCATCACGGCATGGTGCGCTGCGGGAATTGTCAGCATGCCTTCGATACACGCCCCAATTTCGCCTCCGAGGAGATCGACCCGCAACTTGAGTTGCCGATATTGGACGAAACCGAAACACAATCCGAACAACCTCTCTCTGAAAAACCCGGGCCAGCTGCGCCGAGTTCTGCCAATGCGACAGATCAGCAGCCTGTTTCGCCGGCCGACCAGGCTGTTTTCATACCGGAAGCATACGAGGTGGATTTTCTATCCAAACCCAACTCCCGGCTTTGGGCGGTCGCAGCGTTTCCGCTACTGCTGCTATTGCTCGCACAGGCCGTATTCCTGTTTCGTGTCGAACTTGCCGCGCGTATTCCCGACCTGAAACCTGGGCTGGTGCGATATTGCCAGATTCTGAAATGCAGCGTGCCATTGCCGCAAAAAGCCAGCCTGATGAGTATCGAGTCATCAGAACTCAAAGATGACCCCGCGCATAGAAACCAGATCATTCTGGTTGCACTGTTGCGCAACCGTGCCGCGTACGCGCAAGCTTTCCCCAATCTTGAACTTACGCTCACCGACATCCAGGACAATGCACTGGCACGACGTATTTTCAGACCGGAGGACTATCTGCCAACACCGAACAACATATCCGACGGTTTTCCAGCTAACCAGGAATTCGGCATCAAGCTGCGTCTCGACACTACTGACCTCAAGCCGGTGGGCTATCGCCTGGTGTTGTATTATCCGAATAGCTAGATCAACTGGCCGCTGTCGTTCTTTGCCATCATTCGTCAACCCGGCTGCGGTGCATATTGGACAGTGGTTGATAAAGATGTAATATGATTAAAACCATAGTGGAGGTTTATTCAGAATGTGTTCGCTTTTATGGGTGCAATAACAAATCCTGTCGAGCCGGAGACCCTGGCAAGCAGGGTGCAGGGTATTCTGGAACGCTGTCATGCGTGACCAGCAAAAGCCGCAGGCAAAGCAGATTACTTCGGTTGTCGCGCCAGCAGAGGATGCTGCCGCGGCCCATCGTATTTTTGTAGTAACGGATGATCGCAATCTTGCCGGGGAACTCAAGGTTCAACTCAGTTACTTTGGTTATGACGTAAGTGTTTATCACACACTGGCGGATTTCCGGCTCGCCATTCAGCCAGTTCTCTATGTTCTGGTGCTGATGGACACTACCTTTCCGGAGGATAAACTGGGGGGAGTGGGTGTCATGAATGAGATACAGCAGGGACGGAAAACCCCGGTTCCGGTCGTTTTTTTCTCTGTAGACGATACGGTCATGTCCAGACTGAAAGCGGTACGTGCCGGCAGCATCGCCTATCTGGGCAAGCCGGTGAATATCGGCAATCTGATCGACAAACTTGACGACATGACCTCGGCCCGAGTTCATGAGCCATACCGTGTCATGATCGTCGATGATTCTGTAGCCGTTACCGCGTATCACACTGCAATACTTGAGCAGTCCGGTATGTTGGTGAAGGCAATCAACGACCCTTTGTTAGTGACCGAAGCGTTGTTTGAGTTCGCCCCCGACCTGATCCTGATCGATATTTATATGCCGGTATGTAACGGCATGGAATTGGCCAAGGTCATTCGACAACTCGATACATTCGTAAGCATCCCGATCGTGTTTCTCTCTACAGAAAGCAATCTGGACACTCAACTTTTCGCAATGGGCCTGGGGGGGGACGATTTCCTCACCAAACCGATACTGCCGGAACATCTGATTTCTTCCGTCAACAGCCGTATCCGCCGTTCTCTGATGCTGCGTAGTTTCATGGTGCGCGACAGCCTGACCGGCTTGCTCAACCACACCGCCATCAAAGATCAGCTTGATAGTGAAGTAGCCCGGGCAAAACGACAGAATAAGCCGCTATCCTTTGCGATGATCGACATAGACAATTTCAAGCGGGTCAACGATACCTATGGTCATCCCGCGGGTGATCGCGTGATCAAAAGCCTTTCCCGGTTGATCAAACAACGAGTACGCGCGAGCGACCTGGTAGGGCGCTATGGCGGCGAGGAATTTGCGGTAGTTCTGGTCGATGCCGATGGGGCGGCAGCACTGAAAGTTCTGGATACCATACGCAATGACTTCTCCCAGTTGCGTCATTTGGCGGATGGAAAGGAGTTTTCAGTTACATTCAGCTGCGGGATCGCGGATGTTGCACAGTTCCCGGATGCCAAAAGGCTGAGTGATGCGGCGGACAAGGCTCTCTACAAAGCCAAGCACGCCGGACGCAATCAAGTAGCGCTATCGGACGGTCCGCCCATCAGATAAATCAAAATCTTATATGAGACGGAAAACAGGAGAACAGCATACTGAGTTTCTGCTTAGTTTGTCTTGCTCCGCACTTTCCGGTATATTTCGCCCCGCCGTTCAGACCAGTGGGAGAGCGTGTCAACCAGTACCTTGCACATACTTGGACACCGCCGAAGGCGCAACACCCGCAACCGCTCAGGCTCAAGGAACCACTGGCACAGGCAAATCTGGAGAGCGCCGGCATCGCCGGCCACCGAAGGGGCACACAACGCAAGTTGCAATCTCTCAGGTAACAAGGACAGATGGGGTGCAGCACCAGGGAATTCCCGCTAACCTACTGCGCGGTTGATCTGCTTTGTCGCGTGCTCGCTCGCCACTCGCCTATCTCACCAGATATGTCTCGTGTCTCGCTGCGCGGCTCCTCGCATCTCAAACCGCTCGTTACGGTTATCGGAAATCCCCCATCATTAATAATTGGGGATGAAATGCTAAAACAAACACCTTTAAATGCAGCACACCGCGCGATGGGTGCAAAGATGGTCGATTTCGGCGGATGGGACATGCCGGTGAACTACGGTTCCCAGATCGACGAGCACCATCAGGTGCGCAACGATTCCGGCATGTTCGACGTGTCGCACATGCGCGTGGTGGACATCAAGGGCAACGGCGTCCGGGCATTTTTACGCTTCCTGCTGGCGAACAATGTGGACAAACTCAAACAGCCCGGCAAAGCCCTGTATTCCTGCATGCTGCTCGACAACGGCGGTGTGATAGATGACCTGATCGTATATTTCATGAACGAGGAGTGGTTCCGTATCGTCGTGAACGCGGGTACTGCTGACAAGGACATAGCCTGGATGAAACTACAGGCTGCCAAGCACTCTCCTCAACTGAATATCGCCGACCATCCCGAGTTGGCAATGATCGCAGTGCAGGGCCCGAATGCACGAGCAAAGGTTTGGGAGGCACTGCCCGGCAGCAAGGAATTGACCGAAAGTCTAGTTCCTTTCAGTGCGGTAGAGATGGGCACGATGTTCATCGCGCGCACCGGCTACACCGGCGAAGACGGTTTCGAGGTGATGATTCCCGCCAAAGCCGCGCCTTTCTTCTGGGCAACGCTTGCTGAAAAAGGCGTGAAACCTATCGGTCTGGGCGCGCGTGATACGCTGCGCCTCGAAGCGGGCATGAATCTGTATGGGCAGGACATGGACGAAACCATCAGTCCGCTGGAAGCCGGGCTGGCATGGACGGTGGATTTGAACAGCGACCGCGACTTCATCGGCAAGGCCTCGTTGCTGGCGAATCCGCCGGCACGCAAGCTGGTCGGGCTGGTATTGCTGGATCGCGGCGTGTTACGCGGTCATCAGAAAGTGCATACCAGCCACGGTGAGGGCGACATTACCAGCGGCAGTTTTTCGCCGACGCTGGAGAAATCCATCGCCCTCGCACGCGTACCCAAAGAAGTGCAGATCGGCGACACCGTGCAGGTCGCGATACGCGATAAAATGCTGGCCGCAAAGGTGGTGAAGTATCCGTTCGCCCGCAATGGAAAGGCAGTCGTTAGTCTCTAGTCGTTAGCGGTTAGTTAACAACCGCGCAGCGACAAAACCAACTAACGACTACCAACTAACGACTAATGACTAGGAGATTTTTATGAGCAACCCGGCAAATCTTAAATACACCGCATCCCATGAATGGATCAAGACCGAATCTGACGGCACCATCAGCGTCGGCATCACCCAGCATGCGCAGGAACTGCTTGGCGACATGGTGTTCGTCGAAAGCCCGATGGTCGGCCGCAAACTCAAGGCCAAGGAAGAATGCGCGGTCGTGGAGTCAGTGAAAGCAGCAGCGGACATCTATGCACCGGTGAACGGTGTAGTCACGGCGGTTAACAGCGAACTGGACAACTCTCCGGAATCCATAAATTCCGACCCATATGCCGCCTGGATGTTCAAAATGAAACCGGATAATCCAGCGGATGTTGCCGCGCTGATGGATGCCAAAGCCTATCAGGCAGTAGTCGATAGCGAAGCACACTAAAGCAGGATGCGGGATCAAGGATGCGAAGAATCCCGCCTTTGATTCTGCATCCTGTATCCCGCATCCTTAATCCTGAGTCCCCGATCCACTATCCTATGAAGACCGACCAATTTGTTAATCGCCATAACGGCCCCTCTGAACAGGAAGTTCAGGCCATGCTGCACAAGATCAATGCGCCTTCTTTGGACGCATTGATCGACCAGACGATCCCTGCGGCCATACGTTTGAAAAAGCCCCTGAATCTGCCGGAAGGCATGTCCGAGTATGCCTATCACCGGCATCTGCGCGGTATCGCGGCGAAGAACCAGTTGTACAAGAGTTATATCGGTCTGGGCTATTACGACACCATCTTGCCGCCGGTGATCCAGCGCAACATATTGGAAAATCCGGGTTGGTACACTGCCTACACGCCCTATCAGGCCGAGATTGCTCAGGGTCGCCTCGAAGCGTTGCTGAATTTCCAAACCATGGTGATGGATCTCACCGGCATGGAAATCGCCAACGCTTCCTTGCTTGATGAAGCCACGGCTGCAGCCGAGGCAATGACCATGCTGCACGGCCTGCGTTCACGCGAGGCGGTGGAGCAGGGCAGGGACAGCTTTTTCGTCTCGCACGAATGCTTCCCGCAAACCATCGAATTGTTGAAGACACGCGCCACACCACTGGGCATCAAATTGGTCATCGGTGATTTCAAGACCGTCACATTGAATGACACACTCTATGGCGCATTGTTGCAGTATCCGACTGCCGACGGCGCAGTGCATGACTATGCCGACTTCGTCACCAGAGCCAAAACGCACGGCATGACCATCGCGGTGGCGGCGGACATTCTCAGCCTGGTGCTGCTCACGCCGCCGGGCGAATGGGGTGCGGATGTGGTGGTCGGCTCCACGCAACGCTTCGGTGTGCCTATGGGATACGGCGGACCCCATGCTGCTTACTTCGCCTGCCGTGACGTCCACAAGCGCTCCATGCCTGGGCGCATCATCGGCGTGTCGATTGATGCCGATGGCGACCGCGCTCTGCGCATGGCACTGCAAACGCGGGAACAACATATACGCCGCGAGAAGGCCACCTCCAACATTTGCACCGCGCAGGCACTGCTGGCGATCATGGCCGGCATGTATGCGGTATATCACGGCGCAGACGGACTGCGCGGCATCGCACAGGAAGTGCATCTGTCCGCAACGATACTGGCAAACGAATTGAAAAAGCTCGGCTATACCGTTACCGAAGAATCTTTCTTCGACACGGTCAAGCTCACTCATACCGACAACGTCAAAATCCACACTCTGGCGGAAGCAGCGCGCATCAATTTCCGCTATACCGATGATGGACTGACGATCGCGCTGGATCAAACCACCGATGCCGATGCACTGAATGCCATATTGCGAGTATTTGCCCAGGCCGCTGACAAACCCGCGTCGGTCGTCACGCAAGCGCAGGTTTTTTCCCAAGCCATGCGCGTGAAGCCAAGGCTATCTGCCATCCTGAGCCATCCGGTGTTCAATACCTATCACTCCGAATCGGAGATGATGCGCTACATCAAGCGGTTGGAGAACAAAGACCTGTCACTGACCCACTCGATGATATCGCTGGGTTCATGCACCATGAAACTGAATGCTGCCGCGGAGCTGCTTCCGCTGACGTGGCCGGAATTCGCCAATCTGCATCCTTTTGTTCCGGTAGAGCAAGCCGAGGGCTATCAGGAAATCATCGCCAGCCTGGATGCCGCACTTTCGGAAATTACCGGCTTCGCGAAGATGAGCTTCCAACCCAACAGCGGGGCGCAAGGCGAATATGCAGGCCTGCTGGTGATACAGGCATATCACCGCTCGCGCGGCGAAGGACAACGCAATGTGGCATTGATTCCCGCCTCGGCACACGGCACCAACCCGGCAAGTGCGGCGATGTGCGGAATGAAAATCGTGGTGGTGAAGTGCGACAAGCAAGGCAACATCGACATCGGTGATTTGCGCGAAAAAGCACAGCAGCACCGCGACGACCTGTGCTGTCTGATGGTTACCTACCCCAGTACACATGGAGTGTATGAAGAAGGCATCAAGGACATCACCCGCATCGTGCATGAGAACGGCGGGCAGGTGTATATGGACGGTGCAAACATGAATGCCCAGGTCGGACTGACCAGCCCCGGCAATATCGGCGCTGACGTATGCCACCTGAATCTGCACAAGACCTTTGCGATACCGCACGGCGGCGGCGGTCCCGGCATGGGACCAATCGGCGTAGCGGCGCATCTCGCGCCCTTCCTGCCCAAACACCCCGTGGTCAAGACCGGCGGCGCGCAAGGCATCCACGCCGTGTCTGCTGCTCCTTACGGCAGCGCGCTGATCCTGCTGATCTCTTACGGCTATATCAAGATGATGGGCGGCACGGGACTCACCGAAGCCACGCGCATAGCAATACTGAATGCCAACTACATCAAAGAATCGTTAAAGGATCACTTCCCGACCTTGTACAGCGGTGCAAACGGTCGCTGTGCGCACGAGATGATCCTGGCCTGTGCCGACTTCAAGCGCGAAGCCGGCATCGAAGTTGCCGACATCGCCAAGCGGCTTATGGATTACGGTTTCCACGCGCCCACTACCTCGTTTCCGGTGGTGGACACCCTAATGGTCGAACCTACCGAGAGCGAATCCAAGTCGGAGCTGGATCGCTTCTGTGCCGCAATGATATCCATTCGTGGCGAGATCGACGAGATCATTTCAGGCAAGGCCGACAAGAAGGACAATGTCATCAAACATGCACCGCATACCATCAAGGCAGTGGTGACCAGCGACTGGAATCGCAGCTACTCGCGTGAACAAGCTGCATTTCCGCTGCCCTGGGTACGTGACAATAAATTCTGGCCGAGTGTCGCGCGGGTGGATAATGTGTATGGCGACAAGCACCTGATTTGCGCCTGCCCGCCGATCGAATCCTATGCCGATTCCTGAACCAGGCGGGTTTTAGTGGAAAACCCCAACAAGCACCCGCGCGGCTTGGTACACGCCTGGCGCGCAACTGGTGTAGCACTGCAGGGTTTGCGCGCCGCATGGCAACATGAAGACGCATTTCGCCAGGAAGTGCTGATCGCCGCGATCGTGATACCAGTCGCGCTGCTACTTCCAGCAAGCCTTCCCGGCAAAGCCTTGATGGTCGCCAGCATTTTGCTGGTGCTGATCGTCGAACTACTCAACTCCGCGCTTGAAACTGCAGTGGATCACACCTCGCTGGAACGGCATCCGCTCGCCAAACGCGCCAAAGACATCGCCAGCGCGGCGGTATTTTTGAGTATCGTGAATGCGCTGGTGGTGTGGGGGCTGGTGCTGTTCTGGAAAGGGTGATACGCCATTCAATTTGAAGCGGCGCAGTTATCGGTTTAATGCGAATTTGTATTACAGCCAGTTGATTTCCTGCGCAGTCTTGCTGCCTATGACTGCGTCATCCAGACTTGCCGGTGTCACTGCTTCGTTCTTTGACAATGGCATGCGTCCCGCCATGATTTCGGCAAACTGCTGCGGCAGCAACGGATCGAGCTCGGGATTGGCGTAGCCGTCGGGAAACAGCGGCTGATTGGTGGCAGGGTCGTACTTGTCGGTCGCGCCGAGCGTGTGCAGGAATTCGTGGGTGATGACCACGTTGTTCTGCTTCGCCATGTCGTGCGAAGCAAAAGTATTGACACGCCCGATCAGG
>Ga0210377_10005727_pt1 | contig 10169 bp, 6 predicted proteins | sample PLM4_65_b1redo_FD_155480 | JGI IMG/M metagenome (GOLD analysis project Ga0210377, IMG submission 155480) | Groundwater sediment microbial communities from an aquifer in East River, Colorado, USA - PLM4_65_b1 redo | ecosystem: Environmental > Terrestrial > Soil > Riparian zone | place: USA: East...
GCAGGGTGATCGACCACCGCAAGCGCAACCCCTACTATCGTTTCCAGCGTGCCCGTGAAGCGTTCCAGGCCCGGGACTATGATGCGGCCATCAGCGATCTCACCTACGCCGTCCGCATGAAGAAGAACGAGGATCAGTTCTATTCCCTGCTGGGCTTGAGTCACATGAAGAAGGGGGACGAACAGGCGGCCCGGCGCTGGCTGTCCCGGGCAGAGGAGGTGGCCGCTACCGACGCCCTGAAGCGCAGGTACGCCAGCAAGATCGACATCCTCCTGTCCGCACCGCCAGATGAAAGTAAACAGTAGACATTCCCTCCGCCTCCGCCCGTGCCAAGTCGCCCCGGGCCAGGGCGCCGCGGACCAGGATCAGGCGCGCCTGGCCGACGCTCGTCCCGGCGATCCGAAGATGGCGTCGTCCGCCCGCCCACACGAGCTGCATCGGCGGGCCCACGAGGGGCGCGAGATCCACCGGGCGGATCTGTCTCGAGCTGGAGTCGCCGTCATACAATTGGGCGGTGAGGATCCTCCGGGCGATCGTCTTCCTCCTGGCCGTCACGGCGGCCGAGGGGTGCTCCCGGGACGGCTCCGCACTCCGCTTCCCCGGCGCACCCGTCGTCCTCATCTCGATCGACACGCTGCGGTCCGATCACCTCCCGGCGTATGGGTACCACAACGTCGAGACCCCGAGCATCGACGCCTTCCGCCGTGACGCGATCCTGTTTGAGCGCGCCTACAGCCACTGCCCCCTGACGCTGCCGTCCCACGTCTCGATGCTGACCGGTCTTCTCCCCTTCGAGCACGGCGTGCGGGACAACCTGGGCTACGACTTCGACGGGGTGAAGCATGAAGGCCTCCCTTCGCTCCTCAAGGCCCGGGGATACGCGACGGGCGCCGCGGTCTCCGCCTACGTGCTCCGTGGCAAGACGGGCCTCGGCGCCTCCTTCGACTTCTACGAGGACGCGATCCTCGCGCCCCTCGAGAGCGACGCCGCCAGCCAGGTCCGGCGCCCGGGTGCCGAGACGACGGGCCTCGCCCTGAGGTGGCTCGAGACCGCGTCGAAGGGCCCCTTCTTCCTCTTCCTGCACCTCTACGAGCCTCATTCCCCCTACGAGCCTCCCGAGCCCTTCAAGAGCCGGTACGCGCTGGCCTACGACGGGACGATCGCCGCGGCCGACGCGATCGTGGGAAACGTCTTGGGAGATCTGAAGCGACGAGGCGTTTACGACCGCTCGATCGTCCTCCTCGTCTCGGACCACGGGGAAGGGCTCGCCGAGCACGGCGAGGACTTCCACGGCATCCTGCTCTACCGCGAGGCCCTGCAGGTGCCGCTGATCCTGAAGCTTCCCGGTTCCCGCTCGAGGGGCACGAGCGTCGCCCGGCCGGTGGGGCTCATCGACGTCGTCCCAACGCTCGCGGAGCTCCTCGATCTGAAAGTCGCCTCCCCCTTGAAGGGGCGGTCGCTGCTCGCGCCGGCGCAGCCGGGCGGCGGGCGCGACGACCTCTACGCCGAGACCTTCTATCCACGGATCCATCTCGGCTGGAGCGACCTGCGCTCGCTGATGGACGATCGCTACCACCTGATCGAAGGCCCGCGTCCCGAGCTCTATGACCTCCGCAAGGATCCCGGAGAGAGGGCAAACCTGTTGCAGAGCCAGGTTGCGGTCACCCAGGCGATGCGGGGCGCTCTCGGGGCGCTGGGCCAGAGCTTCGAAGGGCCCGGTCGTATCGCCGCCGAGGACGTGGAGCGGCTGAGGTCGCTCGGTTATCTCGGCGGGGGCTCGAACGCCACGGAGGGGCGGGGTTCGCTCCCTGACCCCAAGGAGCGGATCCACGTCCTGCAGGACGTCAAGTCCGCCTTCCGCCTGACGGCGGCCGGGAAGGACGCCGAGGCCGTCGATGCCTTCCGGAAACTCCTGGCCGCGAACCCGGGCCTCTTCGACGCCCAATACGAGCTCGGACGCGTCTTGAGCCGCCTCGAGCGCTGGGACGAGGCCGCCAAGGTCTTCGAGGAGGCCTTGGCGAGCGTCCCCAGCTTCAGCGGCCCGCTCGCGCTCGCCCTGGCCCGTGTCGAGGTGGCTCGCGACAACATGAAGCAGGCCGAGGGCTACGCACGACGGGCTCTCGACCTGAACCCGGCGCAGGCCCACGAGATCCTGGCCCGCGTGGCCCTCGGCCGCGACGACCTCGCCGGGGCCGAGGCGGAGGCGCTCCAGGCCAAGGGAGACGTCCTCGCCGAGCTAAACGCCGCCGCGCTCCGGGCCGAGGTCCGGCTGAGGCGGTCCCAGGTCGGCGACGCCCTCGCCGTGCTCGACGAGACGCGAGCCCGCATCCAGAAGGAAAAACTCCCGCCGCTCCGCGACCTCCAGTTCCTCCGCGGGGACGCGCTGGCGCGTCTCGGGCGACTCGCCGAGGCCCGTGGTGCCTTCGAGGAAGAGATTCGCTCCTTCCCGTCCAACATCCAGGCCTATGCCCGTCTCGCCATCGTCTACGGCCTGGAGGGCCGGCGTGTCTCGGAGGTCCGTTCTCTCCTCGAGACGATGTTCAGCGCCCGTCCCGGGGCCGCGGCAGCGCTGCTCGCGGCCCAGACCCTCGACTCGATGGGCGACAGACAGACCGCAGCGGCTTGGCGCCGGCGCGCACGCCAGTCCTGAAATCCAGTCAGTTGGATGCGGAAATACTTTGGACTGGATTGTTTGCCCTGCGGCCTCGTGTTCAATCCATTGAGTTCAGTTGGATGTTGATGTAGTTACAGTCAAAAGTGAACTACTTCGGCAGGGTGCTTCCTGGCGCATCGTTTGCTGTATGGTTATTCGACGACTTCTCACCGTACCCTGAGTCCCAGTTAGCCGCGCTTCAGATCGACTCCGGGAAGTCAACAAGAGGGAGAGAACTCTTATGAGACGCACGTTGGTATGGGTTGTCGCAATCCTGCTGATCGGGAGCGGCCTGGCCTTCGCCCAGGGCTCGCAGACCGGCGTCCTGACCGGGACGGTCAAGTCGGCCGATGGTCAGCCACTGCCGGGCGTCACGGTCACCACCAAGTCCCCCGCCCTGATCGGCTCCCGCACCACGGTGACAGACGTCAACGGGGGCTACATCCTGAAGGGGCTCGCGCCTGGAAGCTACACAACGACCTTCGAGATCTCGGGCTTCAGCACCCTCGATCAGAAGACCACGGTCGCGATCGGCGAGAGCGCCAACGTAGACGCCTCGCTCAGCGTGGCCACCGTTCAGGAGACGGTGACGGTCACCGCCGAGGCGCCGTCGATCCTCTCCACCACGCAGGGGGGTCAGAACCTCAAGGAGAAGGAGGTCGACACCCTCGCGACGCCGCGCGACCTGGCGGGAATCACCACGCTGGTGCCCGGCCTCACCGACAACACACCCAACGCGGGCCAGGTGACGATCGCGGGGGCCTTCGCCTACGACAACGTCTTCCTCATCGACGGCGTCGACGTGAACGACAACCTCTTCGGCACCGCCAACGGCGTCTACATCGAGGACGCCATCCAGGAGACCCAGGTCCTGACGTCGGGAATCTCGGCCGAGTACGGGCGTTTCTCCGGCGGGGTGATCAACGCCCTGAGCAAGCGCGGTGGCAACCAGTTCTCCGGAAGCTTCCGGACCGACTTCACGAACTCGAGTTGGACGAAGCAGTCGCCGTGGGATCTGCACCCCTGTGGTCCGACCGCCACGTGCGACCCGATCGAGCGCAAGAGCAAGCTCAACAAGATCTACTCGGAGACGCTGGGCGGCCCCATCGTCAAGGATCGTCTCTGGTTCTTCGCGGCCGCGCGACAGGCCGCAACGTCGACGCAGGACACCTTCCCCTACTCGGGGCTGGCCCACGTCGACACGAACGACAACAAGCGCCTCGAGGGGCGCCTCAGCGGCTCGGTCACGCCGAACCACACTCTCCAGTTCGGCTATACCCGGAACACCACGACCGACACTTCGCCGACTTTCGACTTCAGCATCGACCCGAGGACGATCAGCACGTTCGAGGAGCCGAACGACCTCTTCGTCGGCAGCTACAACGGCGTGCTGAAGCCCAACCTCTTCCTGGAGGCACAGTACTCCCAGCAAAAGTTCGAGTTCGCCAAGGGAGGAGGCTCGAGCACCGACCTCTTCGACTCGCCCTTCTTCACGTGGGGTGTCACCTCGCCCCCGGGGCAGCACTACAACGCCCCGTACTTCGGGTTCACCGTGGACCCCGAGACGCGGAAGAACCGCCAGCTCGCGGCCTCGCTGTCCTACTTCCTCTCGACGAGCGGCTTCGGAAAGCACGACCTCAAGGGGGGCTTCGAGAACTTCGTGACCACCGGAATCGGCGGGAACACCCAATCCTCCACCGGCTACGTCATCTACGCCGACTACAAGACAGACAACGCCGGGAACCCCGCTTTGGATAGCCAGGGGAACCTCGTGCCCGTTTTCGTGCCCTTCCAGGGACTCTTCATCAACTGGATCGCGAGCCGCGGGGCCACCCAGGACATCACCACCAACTCGTTCTACCTGAACGACCACTGGACGCTGAACCACTGGACCTTCAACCTGGGAGGACGCTACGAGAGAGTGCGCAGCGAGGCGACGGGTGGAATCGTCGGCGTGGATACCGACACCCTGGTGCCCCGCCTGGGCGCCATCTACGACATCAAGGGAGACGGCAAGTTCACCCTCCAGGCGACCTACGCCCACTATGCCGGGAAGTACAACCAGGCGCAGATCGGGAGAAACACAAAGGTCGGCAACCCGAGCTACGTCTACGGCCTCTACGTGGGGCCGGAGGGCGAAGGGAACTTCGCCCCGGGCTTCGACACGAACAACTACTTCTTCCTGGGGGCGGGGATCCCCGACGCCAACGTCTTCTTCGACAAGGGCCTCTCCTCACCGGTGACAAAGGAGCTCACCATCGGCGGCGGAGTGGACCTGGGCCGCGGCGGCTTTGCGAAGCTCCTCTACACTCACCGCAAGGTGACGAACTTCATCGAGGACTTCACCACGCTCGACCAGGGGACGGTCGACGTGACGGTGCCGACGCCGTGCATCGGCTGCGACGGAACACTGACCCTCGACAGGCAGGTCTTCCGCAACAGCGACATCCCCGTGCGCAGCTACTCGGGGTTGCAGCTCCAGGCGGGCTACCGCATCACCGACCGCTGGAGCTTCAACGGCAACTGGACCTACGAGTTCAAGTACGACGGAAACTTCGAGGGAGAGAACACGAACCAGCCGGCCATCACGTCGACCATCGGGAACTATCCCGAGATCCTGACTCCCGATCGCAACTTCCCGAGCGGCCGTCTCCTGGGCTTCCAGCGGCACAAGGTCCGGGCGTGGACGACCTACGACCAGGGCTTCGGCAAGGTCGGCAACCTCGACGTGGGTGTGCTCTACCGCTACGACTCACCCACGACCTACAGCCTGACAGCAGCGCAGGTCCCCGTGTCCGACGTCCAGATCGCCCGGGATCCGGGTTACGCGAACCCTCCCGACAACCAGACGCTCTACTTCGGCTCGCGGGGCCTGGGCTTCTACAACGGCGCGCACCTCTTCGACCTGGCCCTGACCTACAACATCAAGGTCTGGAAGACCTTCAGGCCCTACGTGAAGTTCGACATGCGGAACGTCTTCAACAACGATTCGCTGATCGGCTTCGACACGAGCGTGACGGCCAACGACGACGGGCCGAAGGACGCAAACGGCCTGCCGACGGCATACGTCAAGGGGCCGCAGTTCGGGAAGGCCGTGTCGAACACCAGTTTCCCAATACAGCGGACATACCGCTGGGCGGTCGGCTTCCGCTTCTAGGCAGCCTTCCGAGGAGCTCGTGAAACGGGGCGGCTTCGGCCGCCCCGTTCTCTTTCAGGCCGTCTGGACGACCCGGAGCACCCGCATGTTCTGGATGGAGATCTGGGCGGCCACCTTGCCGGCCACGGCCATGAAGGCCGCGGCCGCCGGGGCGTCGGGAGCAGCGGCGACGATCGGCTCTCCGTCGTCGCCTCCGGACCGGACTCGCGTGTCGATGGGGATCTCGCCCAGGAAGGGGATCGTCATCTCCTCGGCCATCCGCCGGCCCCCGCCGGTCCCGAAGATGTCCGTCCGCCCATTGCAGTGGCCGCAGACGAAGTAGCTCATGTTCTCGACGACGCCGAGAATCGGGATGTTGAGCTGCCGGAACATCCCCACGGCCTTCCTCACGTCGGAGATCGACACGCCTTGCGGCGTGGTCACGACGACCGCTCCGGCCACGGGGACGCTCTGGGCGAGGCTCAACGAGACATCGCCGGTGCCCGGCGGCAGGTCCACGACGAGGTAGTCCAGCTCGCCCCACTCCACGTCCCGCATGAACTGCTGGACCGCACCATGCAGCATCGGCCCACGCCAGATGACGGCCTGGTCCGGGGGCACCAGCATCCCCATGGAGATCACCTTGATGCCGTGGGCCTGGGGCGGAATCATCTTCTTGTCGTCGCTGACCTCGGGCTGCCCCTGGATGCCGAGCATCTGGGGGATGTTGGGCCCGTAGACGTCGGCGTCCAGAAGGCCGACGCGGGCTCCCTTGCGCTGGAGCGCCACGGCCACGTTCACCGAGGTCGTGGACTTCCCGACGCCCCCCTTCCCCGCGCCCACGGCCAGGATGTTCCGGATGCCGGTGATGGCCTGCCGGCCGAAGCCGCCGCGGGTACGGACGCTGGCCGTCATCGTGGCCCGGGCCGCAGTCACTCCCGGGATCGCGGCCACTTTCCCCTCGGCCTCGGCCTTCATTTCGTCGCGGACGGGGCAGGCCGGCGTCGTGAGCTCGATGGTGAAGTCCACCTCGCTGCCCTCGATCCGAACGTCCTTCACGAACTCGAGGGTCACGATGTCCTTGTGGAGGTCGGGGTCCTCGACGGTCCGGAGAGCGGCGAGGACCTGGTCTTGTGTCACGCTCACTGCGATCACCTCGGATGGGCCCGGTTCGGCGCGCCTATCGCGGGCCGAGGGCCAGGTCGACGGTCTGCTGGAGCCGGGCGAACTTGTCGGGGCGGCCGCCGAGGGTCTTCGAGACGATGGTTCCCTGGGAGTCTATGACGAAGGTCGTCGGAAACCCGTCGTTGGCGTTGTAGTCGTCCTGGAGCTTCTCGTCGCCCAGGAGCTGCCTGTAGGGGATCTTGTGCTCACGGACGATGTCCTGGACCTCCTGGGGCTCCCCGAAAGCGATGCCGATCACCTCGACGCCGCGCCCCTGGTTCTTGCGCCAGAACTCCCTGTAATCGGGGATCTCGGCGATGCAGGGCCCGCACCAGGGCGCCCAGAAGTCGAGGATGACCACCTTCCCCCGGAGCGAGGCGAGACCGACCTTGCCCCCGGCCAGGTCGGGCAGGTCGAAGGACGGAGCGGGCCCCAGCTTCTCGGGCCCCTTGAGGCAATTCGCGAAAAGCAGCGCGGCCAAGGCAACCAGAGTCCACCGGCGCACCATCCCTGCAATTATAGGGCTTCTTCCCCCGGCGCCTGTGATGTGAGCCGGCCTACCCGATGCGCGTCAGCCCGGGGAAGAGCTTCGAGAAGAAGCTCGCCAGGACCGTCAGCCGGTTGGTCACGAGGAGGAGGCCCACCGCGACGAGGAGACCGCCGGCCAGGTACTCGACGGCCCGCATGTGGCCACGCAGCCGGCCGAAGACCGCGAAGAAGCTGTTCACGGCGAGGCCGGCCAGGATGAACGGGATCCCGAGGCCGAGGGAGTAGGCGGTCAGGAGCAGGACGCCCTGCCCCACCGTTTCCTGCTGCGAGGCGTAGAGCAGGATGGCGCCGAGGATCGGGCCGATGCACGGCGTCCAGCCGAAGGCGAAGGCCAGGCCCACGACGTAGGCCCCGAGCAGACCCAGAGGCCGCGTCTTCACTTCGGCCCGCTTCTCGTAGAGGAGCCAGCGGATCGGGAGGATGCCCGCCGTGTGGAGCCCCAGGAAGATGACGACGACTCCACCCAGCATCCCCAGGGTCCGCTTGTACTGCTGCAGGTAGTAGCCCGCCAGGGTGGCGGCGGCGCCGAGGGTCACGAAGACCGTCGAGAACCCGAGGACGAAGGCCACGCTGGTCAGGGCCACACGACGGGCAAGCCGCCCCGGCGTGTCCGCCCCCCTGAGCTGCGAGACGTTGACGCCGGAGATGAACGAGAGGTAGCCGGGGACGATGGGGAGGACGCAGGGGGAGATGAAAGAGAGGATCCCCGCGACGAAGGCAGTGAGGAGCGAGACGGAGGATTGCATCAGACCCTCTCCAGCATCAGGTTGTCACAGGCCTTCCGCCCCAGTTTCGCGAGGTCGTACCAGCGCCCTTCGATCCGCACCCGGACCACGTCGGCCGTGAAGTCGTTGTTGGTCCCGCAGACCTCGCACGACGAGAGAAGCCACGAGCCGACTCCGTAGATGTCCGCGGGCACCGCGAGGTCCTCGAACTGCTGGATCCGGGCCGGCGTGAATCCACCGGTCACGGCGATCCGGACGTCGCGGCAGTACCGCTCGGCGATGCGTGCATCCTCGCCGGAGAGCCCCCAGCTCGTCCACTCGCGGTCGATGGCCTCGCGTATGGCGAAGACCAGGCGGGGGTTGACGCCGCAGTCGAGGCGCTTGTCTCCCAGAGGGCGCACCGAGACGTCGCGCAGGTTCGACGCCGTGTCGGGACGGACGCCGAAGAGCTTGTACTTCTTCGCTTCCTCGGCCTCCCCGGCTTTCAATAGCTGCAAGTAGCGGCGGAAGAGCGTCCGGATCACCTCGAGGGAGGTCCCGACGCAATCGTTCCGGAAGTCGACCAGTGCGATCCGCGGGACGTCGGCGGGACGCGTCGCGGCGAAGGCCATGGTGGCCTCGGCGGTGTCACCCAGGAAGCAGGCGATCGCGGCGTGGGCTACCGTGCCGCCACCGGCGCCACCCCACCAGTCTCCCTGGGCGTCGGTCGAGACATAGGCGGACAGGCTCTTGCCGAAGTTCTGGTTGAAGAGCTGCACGGCGATCTGGTACGCATAGCCGTCCGCGGCCTGCACTTCGTGGGCGTCGAAGCGGGCGGGGAAGAAGAGGACTTGCTTGCCCCGGGCCGCCTTCAGCACCTCGTAGACGTTGGTCGCCACGCGGCTGCCGCGTCCAAGAGCGCCAAGGGTCGGCGTCTCGAGGACCGCGAAATCGCGGTAGCGGCCCCGTACCTTCATCACCGGCGTCACGTTCAGCGGGTCTCCGTCGTGATGGGCCTCGCTCCCGTCCTGGACGGCCCACACCTCCATCCCGTCGAACGTGTTCACGAAGCGCCCGGCCTCGTCGAAATGCCCCGTGCACTCCGACAACATCGCCAGCGCCTTGTCGACGCCCACGACGACGCAGGAGGGTTGCCGCCGGGGGAACCACTGCATCTCCACCTCGATGGAGCCCACGTCGACGTTCCGAAGGTCGACGTCGAGGTCCGAGAGATCGGGTGCCGCGCCCCCGAAACGGTAGCCCCGCGCAGCCAGCTCGGCCAACGTCCGGGCGATGTTGATGAAGTACTTGTCGGAGTACCAGCCCTCCCGCATGCGTTCCACGTCGAGTTTGAACACCGACGCCGGGAGCCTTCGGCGGTCGAAGATGCTCATGGCTGGATTATATGGTCTACTTGCTCAACCGACCCCGTCACTGATGAGAACCGGCGCGCCGACGCTCTTCGACCCGAATCTCTACCGGCGAGGGCAGTGGATCACGGACCTCAGCCGGTGGACCTGCCTGGGCGTGGGTTGCATCGCCTTGGCACTGCTCTGGAACACCCCGCCCGCGCGCCCCTTTCCGGCCCTCGTGACCATCGTCCTGTACGGAGCCTTCAACCTGACCAGTCAGCTGCTGCGGCGCCGGGGTCTCGGCAAGCGGCGGCTGAAGGTCGCTCACGATGTCGTCGACGCCCTGGCCGTGGGTCTCGGCGCGGCCTTCTCGGGGGGGATGCGAAGCCCCTTGTGGTTGCTGCTCTACCTCCACGTCGTGGCCGTCGCGGTACGTGGGGGGCTCTCCTACGCTCTGGTCATGGGGCTTCTCGACGCCTCGATCGTAGCCGTTCTTTCCTGGCTTACCCCTGAGCCGGTGGGCAACCTTCATGCATTGACTCTCCTGTGGTGCGCCTTTCTCGGCGGCACGATGAGCTCCTATCTCCGTGAGGTTCGGGCGCGGCTTTCAG
>Ga0210377_10005728_pt1 | contig 10167 bp, 14 predicted proteins | sample PLM4_65_b1redo_FD_155480 | JGI IMG/M metagenome (GOLD analysis project Ga0210377, IMG submission 155480) | Groundwater sediment microbial communities from an aquifer in East River, Colorado, USA - PLM4_65_b1 redo | ecosystem: Environmental > Terrestrial > Soil > Riparian zone | place: USA: East...
GATTAGCCATGAAGTAATTATCAACCTGATTGCCAACACAAAAACTAAAACAGGACTTTCGGTTAAGGCTGAGCTTGACAGCAGTGAGTACCCCAAGGGAATCAAGGTTTCCGACGATGAGTTTGCAGCCATCAATATAGTCAGAGATGATTTTCATGGGGAATGGAACTACTCCATATCTCCTCGCGAGTATTTGTAACACTTATATTTTTACAGTCCCTAAGCTCATCGGAATGAATGACCAAGATTATGCAGAATACATGTGCGACAAAACCGCAGTCTGCAGAGGACATGACTTCATTCATGACAGCATCCGGTACCAAATAAAGGCACATCGCCCGAGTGGTAAACCAGGAAGCTTCATAACAAATGCAGGAAAAGCTAGGAATTACGACTGGGACATCCTGATCTGGATTCGCTACAACACAGAATATGAGATTCAAGAGGCATGGTCATGGACGCGGGAGGCATATATTGCCGCTTTCGATGCTGCGACCAGAATTTCACCTGCGGATATGCGGAAGGGACAGAGACTGGCATAACCAGAAAAATGCACCTGACCAAAAAACCGTCAGGTGATTTTCCACACCGTTGGCCCACCAAAAAAGGAGAAGGAAAAACCCGAATGCAATATGTCCCTGCTTGCCCTGATCTCAATAGTCGGACAGTCACCTGCAAAAGCGAACGATCAAGTTCAAGAAAGCCATATAGAAGCGAACATCCCGAGTGATCGGAATTTTGAGGCCTTTCTGAAACGTGATTTAGAGGAGTATTTTAAAAAGTCCGTGGGACGGCACGTAAGCGTGCAATACGAATTTCTGAGAAATGGGCCAACACAGAGCGGCGTATCGTACCCAAAATACTACCTCTGGGTAACCGTTTCAGAGAAGAAAAAGACAATAAAGAGCGGCGCAGCGCGAGTTGCAGCAGTTGGGAAGAAGTATTTTGAAGTGACAGATTTCTTGTCAGTTGAAGAAATTAAGCGAGATAAAGAAGCCATTTATTCTGTATTTCCTCGGCTTGTAGCGGACAGGATTAAAGACAAGCTGAAAATGTAGAAGGGCCAACACCGGCGTAGACTCTGACGCGGCAAAAAACGCCGCGCAGGTCACGCCGCGACACGTTATGGCACCGTGACAACAACCTTGTCAGCCCTTTCGTGATGATTACAGGAATAATTGGGGGGCACTACCAAAATAGCAATAGGACCGTCACTTCTTGTATTTTTGTCTCAATTTTTCAGGCGTGAGTGCTGTTGACACTCCACTTATGAATCGCCGACAGACTCTCCGCCTCTGAATTTTCAATTTCCTCAGTGTCATAATCGGCCTGAAGGCCGAGCCAGAAACCGGCACTGGTACCGAAAAACCGCGACAGCCGTACAGCGGTGTCAGCGGTGATGGCTCGCTTACCGTTACAGATGGCAGAAATTCTCGGCTCCGGAACCGCGATCTCTTTAGCCAGACGATACTGGCTAATTCCCATCGGGATCAGGAATTCTTCCCGAAGAACTTCGCCGGGATGGATATTGGGAAGTTTATTCATGGCGTCACCTCAATGATAGTCACATATTTCAACACGGCTGGCCGTCCCGTCGTTCCAGACAAAACAGACTCGCCATTGGTCATTAATTCTTATGCTCCATTGCCCTTCACGGTTGCCGGTGAGTTTTTCCAGCCGGTTCTGTGGAGGAATGCGAAGGTCGTCGATCCGGTGGGCGTTGTTTAGCATACGCAGTTTGCGTCGTGCCACGGTCTGAATCTGGGTCGGAAGACGACGGGAAAATTCTCCTTCCCATATTTTTAAGGTTTCGTTGTCGTGGAACGAAGCGATCATAGTCGTAATACTAACGCATAACGGAAGCAAAGTCAATTCCAAAAGCTACTGGGAAAATGAGACTGCCAACCAAACGGGAGGACCGGTGAACCCGGTCACCCGCTGGCCCGTTCGACCAAAAAAAACCAAAAGAAAATAAAGACAATTTATAGCAAATACGCTATACTCCTACCATGACTTGGACAATCACCTACTACAACGATTCAGTGCAAGAAGAAATCCTTGCCATGCCTGCTGGTTTTCTTGGCCGCTATCTCCGATACGCCGACAGGATGGAAGTCTACGGTCCTGATCTTGGAATGCCTCATACACGCGCCATGGGCGAAGGATTGTTTGAATTGCGGCTGAAATCCGCAGAAGGAATAGCACGGGTTTTCTACTGTACAATGGTCGGTCGAAAGATCGTAATTCTGCACCAATTTATAAAGAAAACAGACAAGACACCGCCAAGAGAACTTGAAACGGCACGGCGGAGAATGAAGGAGTTCAAAAATGCTAACTCACAAAGAACTTAAAGCTCGCGCCCTTGAGCGCGCAGAAGTGAAGGCTGAATACAATCGATTGGATGAAGAGTTTCAATTTCTAGATGAATTTCTCAAGGCTCGTGCTGCTGCAGGCGTCACACAGGCTGAAGTTGCTGAGCGCATCGGTACGACCCAGTCAGCCGTCGCCCGCCTTGAATCAGGGAGAGGGAAACATTCGCCGTCAATCGCGACCTTACAAAAATACGCACATGCACTCGGTTGTCGCTTGGAGTTGCGATTGGTTAATGAAATGGCACCCCGTAAATTGGAAGGTCGAACAAAGAGCTCAACCGGACGCGCAAAGAAACTGCACGCCGGTTAGCTCTGGAACCGTTGGCTGAATAAATACAATTTTGCGATTGAAGGAAGATGGAATCAGAGTAGTGATAGCGATAAGCGATAACTACAATCTCACTTTCTTCAACTTGGTATACAAGGCGATGTTTACGGTCGATCCTGCGGGACCAGCAATCAGCAAGCTGAAAACGGAGGGGTATAACCTATGATTACTCAAGTCAACTCACATACCCTCCTGATGCCGGCCCTCTTCGTGGGGCACGGCAGCCCGATGAACGCCATCGAGGAGAATCCCTTTGTCGCCGCCTGGCGCGAGACGGCGGCCCGGCTGCCTCGCCCGAGGGGTATACTCTGTATTTCGGCCCACTGGGAGACCGAAGGGAGCTTCGTCACGTCCATGGCGCACCCCAAGACGATCCACGACTTCTACGGCTTCCCCGATGAGCTTTACCGGGTGCAGTACACCGCCCCCGGTTCACCCGAGCTTGCCGAGCGGGTGCAGAAGCTGGTCGGCTCCACGGCGGTGCGTCTGGACAAAGGCTATTCCTGGGGGCTGGACCACGGAGCGTGGTCGGTGCTCCGCCGCATGTATCCCGAGGCCGACATTCCTGTAGTGCAGCTGAGCCTGGACCGCAGCCAGCATCCCCGCTTCCACTACGACCTCGCCGCCGAACTCTTCCCGCTGCGACAGGAGGGGATACTGGTGCTGGGGAGCGGCAACCTGGTTCACAACCTGCGGCTGCTGGATTGGAGCGCGCACAGCCCCTATCCCTGGGCCGCGGAGTTCGACCGTTTGGCCGCGGAGCTCATTCTGGCGGGTGAGCACGACCGGCTGGTGGCCTACCCGGCCCTGGGGGAAGCGGCCCGGCTCGCGATCCCCACCAACGAGCACTACTTGCCGCTTTTGTACGCCCTGGCGCTGCAGCAGTCGGGGGAACAGGTCGCCTTTTTCGCCGAGGGGGTGGTATATGGCTCCATATCCATGCGCTCCCTGCAGATCGGCTGATCAGAGCCATCCCGAAAAATAGAAAGGGGATATAACCATGGATTCTTCCATTGCAGCCGTCCGCCGCTCCCCGGAGGAGCAGGTTAGCCTTGAAGCGATGTTTAAAGAGATATTTGAACATCGCTTCAGCTTTAATGAAGTTATTGGCCTTCGGATCGAGTCTTTTGCCCCCGAATCGCCTCGTTTAACGTTCGACATGCGTCCGGAACTGGTCGGCAGTTATCTTCATAACCGCCTCCATGGCGGCGTCATTGCAACGGCACTGGATACGGTTGGCGGTTTTGCCGTTGTTGTGGCAATTGCCGAAAAACACGCAAATGAAACGGCAGAGCAGATTGTCATGCGTTTTGGCCGCTTCGGAACCATTGATTTGCGGGTGGATTACCTGCGTCAGGGTATTGGCCGCAGCTTCCACGCCAGCGCGAAAGTTGTGCGCCTGGGCGGGCGTATTGCATCTGTGCAGATGGAGTTGAAAAACGACTCTGACCTGCTGATTGCAACCGGTACGGCTGCCTACGTCATTAGCTGACCTTTGTTTTTAAACCATTGCCTAAGTAAAGGAAGTCTGAATGAAACGCATTCGGAGAAGTGACCGAGAAGAAAAGAAAGGGGTCAACCCTTGACACGAGACATTTGAGCAGTATTCTATCTGAAAATCCGATTGGAGGCAGAGGGTGGCGAGACCGTTGAGGATAGAATATGAAGGTGCTCTGTACCATGTAACGTCGCGTGGGAATGAGAAACGAAAAGTTTTCTTCTCCCGAAAAGACTATGAAAAATTTAAGGAATATCTCGCTAATGCCATTGAAAAATTTGGCTTCGTCCTCCACGGCTATGTCCTCATGACGAACCACTATCACCTGATCATAGAAACCCCGGAAAAGAACCTGAGCAAAATCATGCATTACGTAAACAGCTCATATACCACCTATACAAACGTCAAAAGAAAACGGAACGGCCATCTTTTCCAGGGCCGTTTCAAGGCAATAGTAGTTGATAGGGACAGCTATCTCCTTGAATTAAGCAGATACCTCCACCTTAATCCGGTTCGTGCGAACATGGCGGAAAAGCCGGAAGATTATCCCTATAGCAGTTACGGCTGTTTTGCAGCCTCTACTGGCGACAAACTTGTCACCACACGAACTATTTTGGAGATGATTTCGTCAAATCCAGCCATGGCTCGGGAGAAATACATATCCTTTGTGGAATCTGCCATGGGGGAAGAGATCGAAAGTCCCTTCAAAAAGGTCTATGGTGGAATTATTCTCGGTAACGTAAATTTCGTCAAAGGTGTCCTTGGCAAGATTGAAGACGATCAACTGGAGAAGGAAGAGACATCAAACCGAAGGAGCTTGCGAGCATCGCGGCTACCTGAAGAAGTTATTTCGGCAATTTGCACGCATTACGGTATTGCGCCCGAAGAAATTTCAAGCGTCGGGAAAAGCGACGTCAGGAAGATATGCTTGTACCTTCTGAAAAAGCATACCAGCGCCGCAAATCGAGAGATTGGCGAGGTGTTGGGAGGAATGGGGGCGACAGCAGTAGCCAAGGCATACCAGAGATTTACAGACGACTTGGCGAATGATCCGCGATTAAATAAATGGTTAAATGAATTTCCGGAGGTAATGTCCCGTGTCAAGGGTTGACCCTTATCTTCCCTCCTGTCCCGTGTCAAGGGTTGACCCTTATCTTCCCTCCTCAAGGGTTGACCCTTATCTTCCCTCCTTATCTTCCCTCAGGGTTGCCCCTTATCTTCCCTCCTTGGAAAGCCCAGCCCACAACACACCTTGATAAAGAGGGCAGGATTCTGTTATCCAATGAGAAAAAGCGCCATCTTTATTTGGCAATGTGGGGAAATCATGACCAAGATACTTGCGATTAATGGTTCATATCGGAATGATGGTATTACCGATCAAGCTGTCGATGCTATGATACAGGCGTTAAAGGCAGATGGAGCCGAGGTCGAGATTATTCTGCTCCGTAAATACCCTATCGGGTTTTGCCTCAATTGCAGAGAGTGTACCCAACGGCCAGGCGTTGCGCCGGGACCGTGTGTGCAACATGACGTAATGCAGGAGTTGATCGATAAGATAGAGCAGGCGGACGGTTATATTCTCGCCTCACCCACCAACTTTGGATCAGTCACGGCGATCTTTAAACGCTTTATGGAACGGTTGGCGGTTTACGCCTATTGGCCGTGGGACATGAATGCTCCCCAGTTTCGCAAAGCGCATGTGCCGAAGAAAAAAGCGGTGCTGATTTCCTCATGCGCGGCCCCCGGAATTTTAGGGCGCTGGCTTTTTGGCACCCATAAACAACTGAAAATGACTGCGCAAGCTATCGGGGCTGATACAGTCGGCACACTATTTATGGGGTTAATCGCCAAAGAAACCCCGCCAAGGTTACCTGCCGGGATGCAGGCAAAGGCCAAGGCCTTGGCGGTAAAACTGGTTTGAGGGGAGGAATAAGGGGCTCCTCGAAGGTGCGCGGCATTGAGCTCTTCCCCCGGGGGAGACGGGGGTGGTGGGCGTTTGTGATCCGCTGGCTGGCCATCGCTATGGTGGTTGGCGCAGGAGGTTATTACGTGTTCAGGATGCCCGGCCGGTCGTACGACCGGCCGCTCAACCCCTTGACCAGTGAGGAGACCGAGCTCCGCGACCGGCTCCGGTCCCATGTCTCGACCCTGGCGGGGGAGATCGGGGAGCGGAACGTCTGGCATTACCGGGCGCTGCAGGCTGCGAGCGGTTACCTGGAAAAGGAGCTTAAGGGCGCCGGCCTTGTCGTGACCGAACAGGTCTATACGGCTGAGGGGAAGGAGGTGCGGAACCTGGAGGCGGAACTCACAGGCACAAGCGACTCCAAAGAGATCATCATCGTCGGCGCCCACTACGACTCGGTGTTCGGGTCACCGGGGGCGAACGACAACGCGAGCGGCACGGCGGCGGTCCTCGAGATCGCCCGGCTCCTTAAGGGAAGAGCCCTGGCCCGGACCCTGCGCTTCGTCCTCTTCGTCAACGAGGAGCCGCCGTTCTTCAAGACCGGTCTGATGGGGAGCCTGGTTTACGCCAGGCGGTCGCAGCAGCGGGGCGAGCGGATCGTCGGCATGCTCTCCCTGGAGACCATCGGCTACTACTCGGATGCGCCGGGGAGCCAGCACTACCCGTTTCCCCTTAATTTTTTCTACCCCTCCACCGGCAACTTCGTCGGCTTCGTGGGGAACATCGGCTCGCGCCAACTCGTGCGCCGTGCGATTGGCGCATTCCGCCGCACCACCCCCTTCCCCTCCGAGGGGGCGGCGGTGCCCGGGGGGATCGTCGGGGTAGACTGGTCCGACCACTGGTCATTCTGGCACGAGGGGTATCAGGCCCTCATGGTCACCGACACTGCGCTCTACCGCTACTACCAATACCACGGCCCGCACGATATGCCGGGGAAGCTCGACTACGACCGGATGGCGCGGGTGGTTGCGGGGCTTGCCCGGGTCGTGGGGGAGTTGGCGGTGAGATAATAAATATAAAGGATATCCGAAAATCCTGGGAGTGAGAAGTGGCCGAAGACCTTTCGGCGGCGGATATACGTTCAAGGGACGGCCCCGGAACCCGCTTCGGCCTTTTCCTCCGAGGCGTGAATCGCCTTGAGCGTGGCCGCCACTTCCGGCATCCGTTTCGCAGGGACGACACGGGCAGAGCTGTCTTGGAAGTTCCCAGGAACCAAGGAGCGGATGAACCAGATTGATCGAAAGAATGCACGATTGCAGACCCGGACGCCGACCGTTCTGCAGAGAGAATATCTTTACGGAGAAAATCATGGAGGTCGGAGACGCCCAGAAGGACATGGCGATGGCCACGCTCGGCGCGATCATTGCCATGCTCCTGACGGCGGCGATCAACGTCTCCCTGCAGCGGGACTTTGCCCGGGAACTGGCTGAGAGCTTGCGGGTGAAGCGGCAGGCCCCCCTCGGCGAAGAGGAGATCGCCAGAATGTTGAGGGAGCGGCGTGAGCAGGAGAAGAGCGGGGACGATCGTCAATGCTGATACTCGGTGAAAGGAGTGAAAAATTATACTTGTGCCCGTGTATCTGAAGTGCTAAACCGGAAGCGTCCACTAACTATGGAAATGGTTCGAAACCTTAATAAAGGCCTGGGTATACCGGCAGAAGTCCTTATACAGCCTTATCATACGTTCAAAGACGCGGCGTAACCATCGGATTGACCGGAACTTCGTCATCCATGAAACGTTAGGTGAAGAGAGATAAATATGAAATGTGCGGTAACAGGCGCATTTGGCTATTCAGGCAAGTTCATTGCGCAACGACTCCTCGACAAGGGGCACGACGTCATCACGCTGACAAACTCGTTGAATCGAGACAACCCATTTCACAACCAGATACGGGCTTTCCCCTTTAACTTCGATAACCCGAACGCCCTCGCAGAAACACTTTGCGGCGTCGATGTCCTTATCAACACCTACTGGGTCAGATTCAACCACAAGCTCTTCACCCTCGCAGATGCAGTCAGAAACACGCTGATTCTCTTCGACTCGGCCAGGAAGGCCGGGGTCAAACGGGTTATCCATGTCAGTATAACGAACCCGTCCAAGGAATCTCTCCTGGAATATTTCAGCGGCAAAGCACAGTTGGAGGAAGCATTGATCGGATCAGGGCTTGCTTATACCATCCTGCGTCCAGCAGTCCTCTTCGGCAAAGAAGCTATCTTGATCAACAACATCGCATGGGCATTGCGGTATTTACCCATCTTCGGTGTGTTTGGGGACGGCCTCTACAGAATCCAACCAATCCATGTTGATGATCTCGCTTCACTCGCAGTTGAACAGACCACATCAAAGACGAATGCGATCATAAACGCGATAGGCCCTGAAACATTCACCTACAGGCAATTGGTTGAGACCATCGGGGAGTTGATAGGAAAACGAAGACCGATTGTATCTGTGGCTCCCTCCCTGGCCTATCTCACGGGCAAGATGATCGGCTTCCTCATGAATGATGTGATGATCACGAGAGAAGAGATAAAGGGACTCATGGCAAATCTCCTTTGGGTTTCATCTCCGCCAACGGGAACGACCAGGCTGACAGAATGGATTAAACAAAACGCCGACAGCCTCGGAAGAAGATACGCAAGCGAACTGGCCCGACGAAGAGACAGAACTAAAGAATATGGATTCACCTAACACCGGCTCCAAGGGGTCGCTTCGCGCCCCGTGATCCTTGATCCGTTCGTCTACAAGAAAAAAGCTCCGTCATGGCTGGTATCGGCTGGTATCACTCAAAGCCGACTACAGAGGATGGACAGGAATTGTGAATTCCCTTTGAGGCTAAAATATCAGAACCTCAGGCCTTGCCGGAGGAAATTTCATCACGCGGAGGTATTGAATGTTCGGAAAAATCATGATGAGAAGATTTGCAGCAACCTTGGGACTTGTGGCGTTTGCCGCTGGGCTCGCTTTCGCAAACCCCAGCAGCGGCCAAAGCGTGTCGCCGGACGAGGCTTTGCAAAAACTGATGGATGGCAACAAGCGCTATGTGGAAAACAAGCTGACAAATGCTGCGATGAGCGACTCTGCGACGCGCACCTCGCTGTCAAAGTCCCAGAAGCCATACGCCATCATACTGTCTTGCTCGGACTCGCGTGTCCCACCCGAACTGATCTTCGATAAAGGCCTGGGCGAAGTCTTCGTGGTCCGTGTAGCCGGCAATATCCCCGATCCGGTCGTTCTCGGGAGCATCGAGTATGCCGCCGAGCATCTGGGATCACCATTGGTAATGGTGTTGGGACATGAGCGTTGCGGTGCTGTCACGGCCACTGTGGATTCAAAAGGGAAGAGTACCGGCAGCGCAAACATCGATGCCATTGTCAAGGCTATTGAACCAAACGTGAAGCCAGCCACCAAGGATTGCGATGCCTGCAAGGGTGAGAAAAAATGTGCCGAAACGAAGAAGAGCGAGTTTGTGGAGTGCGTGATCGATGCCAATGCAAAAAAAGTGGCTGCAAACCTGACGAAGAAATCCAGGATTCTCAAGCATCTGGTTGACGAGAAAAAGATCAGGATCGTGGCAGCCAAGTATGACCTGGATGACGGAATGGTGACGCTGTTCAAGTAGCAGGAGAAGAAAGCCCTTAAGTTTGTGCGAACCAGCTCGACACTCCAGCCACGGAACAGGTATCTACCATGGAACAGATTCGTATCATCTGCCCCCACTGTCATTTTTCTCGGGACCTTCCCCGGGAGAAGGCCCCTTCCCAGCCGGTGACGGCAACCTGCCCCCGCTGCAAGGGGAGGTTTCTCCTCGATCCGGCAGCGGCTCCAGTTGTTGCGCCACCCCGGCAGGAAGAGCCCGCTGCCGGGACGTTACCCGCTGCTCCGCCCCCCCGCCCCGTACCACGACAAAACGCGCCGCCTCGGCCCACCCCACGCCCGCCGCGCCCCGCTCCCTCTTCACCTGCGAGGGGAGCGGAACTCCGGGGGATCGGCGAACTGCTGACGGATG
>Ga0210377_10005729_pt1 | contig 10165 bp, 9 predicted proteins | sample PLM4_65_b1redo_FD_155480 | JGI IMG/M metagenome (GOLD analysis project Ga0210377, IMG submission 155480) | Groundwater sediment microbial communities from an aquifer in East River, Colorado, USA - PLM4_65_b1 redo | ecosystem: Environmental > Terrestrial > Soil > Riparian zone | place: USA: East...
GACATGGCATGGCGACCGGCCCCTCCACGGCGTCCCCGTCCTCTTCGCTCGTCGCGCAACGGGCTGGGATCATCACCGGCTGAGCGTGATGATGCTCCCGATGGTGCCGGCGGTGATGCTGGCGTTCGTGGTGCTGGTCATGGAATCCGAAGCGCCCGGGGCCAAGGTGCCCGTCCAGAGCGTGTCATATTGCTGCGCCGTGACGACGGAGGGGGATGAGGCGGGAGCGTCCGACGAATCAATCCGCGAGGGGCGGGCGGCGAGGTCGTCGGGCTTCCGGGTCGTCTATACACGACGAGAGTCACGCGCGATCGAGGTCTCGCGATTTCTGCAGGCGCTCAACCCCCAGATGCGCGAATTGGACCAGCGGCGGCTCAGCGCGCTCTTGGTGCGGCTGGGGAAGCACTACGGATACGATCCGGCGTTGATCGTCGCCGTCATCATGACCGAAAGTTCCTTTGATCCCCGTTCTCGCTCGCACAAGGGCGCGCTGGGGTTGATGCAGATTCTTCCAGCGACCGGTCAATCGCTCGCCATCGAGACGCAGCGTCCGTGGGCGGGGGAGCGCACGCTGTTCGACCCCTACCTGAATCTGAGTCTCGGCGTTCGGTATCTCGCCAAACTCCAGAAGCGGTTCGGGGCGCTGGACGTCGCGTTGGTCGCCTATAACTACGGTCCCTCGCGAGTCGACGAGATGCTCCGGCGAGGCGAGCCCCTCCCGACGGAGTACACGCGGCGCGTGCTCACCCGGTATCGCGAGTTCCTGGCCCTGCAGGACGCGTCGTCGCTGTAATCGAACGGCGTCCCGCTGATCGCGCCGCGGTTGACACCCCCGAGGTCCTCCACTACACTTATCCCCGGTTTCGCATGGCTCACGCAGTCATACCAATTTAGAGTTTCCTGCCGATGGGTGTGTCCAAGTCTGGCGTCACGCAGCCGATCGGACGGGTGTCGCTCCCGCAGGGTGGGACGGTCTTCACGGGGAAGCGGTATACCGCGTCGGCGGTCGATCTGCTGTTTAAAAAGATGCGGGCCAAGACGCCTCCGTTTCACGGCGTGCTGACGGCTGACGCGGACGCGCGACGCCTCTATCTCGTCGTCGTCGACAACGAACCGTACGCGGCCGGCGAGGAGCAGCGGGGCATTTTCGTGCCGCTCACGCTTCGCGGTCTGTTCACGGCCCTTCAGCACATGCCCTCGGCGGCGTTGACGTTCGGCGCAACCGACCCGCTGTTCCTCAAAAGTCTCTTGACCGTGATCCAGCAGGCGCCCTCCACCGAAGGGTCCACTGACCTCATGGAGATCGGCGGCGTTGTTGAACACCTCAAAAAGACGCCGAACGACCGGCTCTTGGTGGTGGGCCGTCAGTCGGAGATGAGCCTCTTTTATTTCAAGGGAGGACACCTCATCTTCGGGTATTTCGCCGATCCGAAGTTCGAGGCCGCCGATGGACCCGTTGAAGCGCGGCTGCTGGCCTTTGTCCGCGACCACGCCGGGCGCGGTGTGCTGTCCCTTCACATTTTCCCGATCATGACGGCGCTGCCCGCCGAAGACGGTGTGTTCGAGCGGGGGGCCTGGCCGGACGGCCTGGTGGAACATTTTACGCGACCCGTTCCGCACCTTCTCATCGGCGGGTCCGACGGCGGAACCCGGCGCTTTGAGTTGGCGGCCACGACGGTGACGATGGGGCGCGGCGAGGACAACGACCTCGTCATCGAGGATCCGGCGATTTCACGGCGGCATCTCATTTTCCGCCTGGAAGGTGATGGATACTCCGTGGAGGATTGCGGCAGTCGGAACGGCACCTTGTACAACGGGGCGCCGCTGACCAAGGCCCCGTTGGCCCCCGGAGTCGAACTGCAGATTGGAACCTGCTTGATCCGATTCTTCGGCGCCACCGCGCCGGTGAACACCGAGTCGTCGGTAGCCGGACACGGAGAGGAAACCGTCCGTCGCCCGGCGGGAGGGAGCCAGCCGGAGTCGAGCCCGCCGCCGGCGCCTTCCGTGTTGCCAGCGCCCACGTGGACGCTGGAGATCGCGCGGCCGGACGGCTCGCGCGAACGTCGGCCGCTCACCGGCGCCCTCACCACGATCGGGCGGACCAAGGCCGATCTGGTGCTGACCGACACGCGCGTGTCGCGACGGCACGGCGAACTTGAAGTCGGGCCTGACGGCGTGGCCTATCGGGACACGGGGAGCACCAACGGCAGTCTCCTGAACGGGCGGACCGTGACCAACGCAGTCCTGAAGCCCGGCGATGTGCTCACGCTGGGGGAAACCTCGTTGACGATCCTTCAGGACGCCGCGTGATGGATGCTCTGGCGCTGGCGGAGGCGGTTGTGAGCAAGGTGCAAGCTGGCGATCCGACCGCGGCGGTGGTCGCTTCGGTCGCCGTCCTCACTGCGGGTATCGGATTGGCGTGGTTGACGCGCGTTGTCCTCGCGCTTCGCACGCCGCGCGGCGGCGGAAACCGCGGCGCGCTTCGTCGCGAGGCCAAGGCGTTGTTGGCTCAAGGGGCGTACCTTGAGGCGGGTCGCCTGTTCCAGACCCTCGGCGAGCACGACCAGGCCATCGCGCTGTACACCCAGGCCGGCGCTCATCGCGAAATGGGGCAGCTGTTTGAGTACCTGAAGCACTGGGACTCGGCGGCGCAGGCGTATGAGGCGGCCCATGAAATCGAGCGCGCCGCGTCGATGCTCCAGCGCGGAGGTGACGTGCTGCGGGCGGCGGAGTTGCTCAAGCGGGCGGGAAAATTGCTGCCCGCGGCCGAAGCGTTCGAGAAGGCGGGCCAGTTCGCGTCGGCCGCGCGCCTGTTCGAGGAATCGGGTCATCTGAAGCGGGCGGCGACGTTGTTCGAGAAGGCCGAACAATGGCTCAGGGCCGCGGAACTGTTCGAGCAGGAATACCAGCAGGAGCAGCGCCGCTGGCAGGATCGCGGCGCCCAGCCGCACGCGCAGGACGGTCTCGCGAATCTGGCGCTGCAGGCCGGGCGGATGTGGCTGAAGGCCGGGAATCCGGAGCGGGCGGCGACCGTGTTCAGCCAGCAGGGGTTTGTGTCCGAGGCGGCCGAGGCGTTCATCCAGGCGGGGGCCGGCCAGAAGGCCGCCGAGTTGTATCTCGGTCAGGGCCAGCACGATAAGGCGGCGCTGCTCTTCGCGCGAATCGGGGATCCAGCGCGACGCGACGCCGCCCTGGCCGAGGCGAAGCTGCAGGCGGGGGAACTGCGCGAGGCGGCAGATCTGCTCGCCGCCTCCAAGCAGTATCGTCGCGCGGCGGAGGTGTATGAGCGCGAGGCCGCGCACGAGCGCGCGGCCGAAATGTACGCGGCCGCCGGGGATCTGAAGCGGGCGGGCGAGCTGTACCTAGCCGCCGGGTGCGGGGAGAAGGCGGCGCGCGCGCTGGAACAGGAGTACCGATTCGCGGACGCCGCGCGACTCTACCTCCAACTGGATCAGCCGGAGCGCGCGGCCGCGATGTTTCGCGAAGCCGGCGCCTTGTTCGAGGCGGGTCGGATTTACCGGCAGATGGGCCGCCTCGACGAGGCGATCGAACTGATGCAGCGCGTCGATTCGCAGTCCGACGACTACCGAGAAGCCTCCCTGGTCCTGGGGAAGCTTTTCGTGGAGCGCGGCATGCTCAGCGCCGCCAAGGACCGCTACCAAAAACTGCTGGCGACGACAAAGGATGCGCCGGGCGGCGACCCGGAGCCCCTCTACGAGTTGGCGGCCATCTACGAGCAGGAGGCAGATCCCGACGGCGCCCTCCTGCTCTACGAGAAGATCGTGGCCCAGGATTTCAACTACCGGGACGCGAAGGACCGGGCCGCGCGCATCAAGCAGGCTCGGCCCGCGTCCCCGCCGGCGAAACCGCCCGCGAGCGGAAGTCCCTCGGAAGCCCCGCGGTACACGATCCTCAAGCAGATCGGGCAGGGTGGCATGGGGGTGGTGTACCGGGCCGAAGACACGGTGTTGCACCGGATCGTCGCGTACAAGGTTCTGCCGCCCAGCGTCCGGGAGCAGCCCGCGCTGCTGGAGAGCTTTCTTCAGGAGGCGCGGATCGCGGCCTCGATCAATCATCCCAACATCGTGACGATCTACGACACGGGACGCGACGGGGCGGGCGAGGTCTACATCACGATGGAATTCGTGGACGGGATGAGCCTGAAGGAGCTGCTGGACAAGGTGGGCGCGCTGCCGCTTCCGCAATTTCTCTCCATCGCCACGCAGATCTGCAGCGGCCTAAGCTATGCCCACGGACGGCGCATCATCCACCGCGACATCAAGCCGTCCAACATCATGCTCAGCCGCGACCGGATGGTCAAGATCATGGATTTCGGGCTGGCGAAGATCGTCAACGACGCGCTCGCCGATAAGACCTCGGTCAAGGGGACGCCGCTGTACATGGCGCCCGAGCAGATCCTGGGCATGGAGGTTGACCATCAGTCGGATCTGTACTCCCTGGGATGCACGCTCTACCGGATGGCCACCGGCCGCCTGCCGTTCACCAAAGGCGATCTCTACTATCAGCACCTGCACACCGCGCCTGCGCCGCCCAAGGACCTGAACCCGAAACTCCCGCCCGTCCTCAACACCATCATCCTGCGCTGCCTCGAGAAGGACAAGGCCAAGCGGTACGCGCAGGTCGCCGACGTGTTGGCCGACATCGATCAGGTCAAGCTGGCCGCCTGACGCGCTCGCGCGCCCTTTCGCGGCGCCCGGCAACGATGGTATACTGGGCTCCCTTTTGAGGAGCCTGGGATGACGGTTGCCCCTGACGCGGTGGTGCTGTTGAGCGGAGGACTGGATTCCGCCGTCACGCTCGCCGCCGTGCGCGCGGACGGTTACGCGGTCCACGCCCTCACGATCGACTACGGTCAGCGACACGCGGTCGAGATCGAACGCGCCGCGCGCCTTGCCGCCCATTACCGCGTCGATCACCGCGTGGTGGCGCTCGATCTCCGGGCGTTCGGCGGATCGGCCCTCACTGCCGAGCTGTCGGTGCCCAAGGACCGGCCGGAGGGCGCGGGCGGCATCCCGATCACCTATGTCCCGGCTCGCAATACGATCTTTCTCTCACTGGCGCTGGCGTGGGCGGAAGTGCTGGGCGCCGGGGCGATCGCCCTGGGCGTCAACGCGGTGGACTATTCCGGGTACCCGGATTGCCGGCCGGAGTATCTTGCGGCGTTCGAGCGCCTGGCCCGACTGGCGACCCGCGTCGGGGTCGAATCCGGGAGCGCGCCGCGGATCGTCGCGCCGCTGATCGGGTTCACCAAGGCGGACATCGTCCGGCGCGGCGTCGAGCTCGGCGTGCCGTTCGAACTCACGCACAGTTGCTACGATCCGGAGGACGGCGCCGCGTGCGGCCGCTGCGACAGTTGCCGCATCCGCCGACGCGGTTTCGAGGCCGCGGGCGTGCCCGATCCCATCCCGTACGCCGATCGAGCCGGGGCCGGTCGGCCATGAGACGTGTGAGGAGCGTTCCATGAAAAAAGCACGAAGCGTCGGGGAAGCCGATCCGGAGATCGACGCCGAGCGGGGCCGCGCGTTGCGCGAGGTGGTCGAGCGGTTGCTGGTCCTGCTGGGCGAGGACCCGCAGCGGGACGGCCTCCGCGACACGCCCGAGCGCGTCAGGCACTCGCTGGAGTATTTCACCTCAGGATACCTTCAGGACGTGGACGAGGTGCTGAACGGCGCGCTGTTTCCCATCGACTACAACGAAATGGTGATCGTGCGGGACATCGACTTCTTTTCGCTGTGCGAACACCACCTCCTGCCGTTTTTCGGCAAGTGCCACGTCGCCTATCTGCCGAACCGAAAGATCATCGGCCTGTCGAAGCTGCCGCGGTTGGTGGAGGTCTTCAGCCGCCGGCTGCAGGTGCAGGAGCGTCTGACCTCTCAGATCGCCGAAACCATCCAGGAGCGCATCGACCCGCTGGGCGTGGCGGTTGTCATGGAGGGCCAGCACCTGTGCATGATGATGCGCGGCGTGGAGAAGCAGAACGCGCTCGCCGTAACCAGCGCCATGCTCGGCACGTTCAAGAGCGACTACAAGGCGCGGTCCGAATTCCTCGACCTCATCCATCGCCCCTCCCGGTGACGATGTCCGATCGGCTGATCGTCTCTGGCCTGGCGCTCTTCACCCACTGCGGCGTCACGGCCGAGGAGCGGGCCGTCGGTCAGCGCGTGCTGGTGGATCTCGACCTGCTCGTCGAACTCGGCGACGCCGCCCGCCGCGGGGAGTTGACCGCCACCGTCGATTACGCGGAGCTCTGTCGCCAGGTCCAGGAGGTCGGGAGCGCTGCGCGACACACCTTGCTCGAGGCGTTGGCGATCGATCTGGCGGACGCCGTGCTCGCGAGGCCGCGCGTGCGCGCGGTGCGCGTCCGCATCACCAAGCCCCACCCGCCCATCGCGCCCGACGTGGGGGCGTTCAGCGTGGAACTGACCCGCCGCCGCTCGGAGGCCGCCGGGCTCGAACGCGCCTCGACGCCGCGCGATTGACACGTCGCGGGGTTTCCGTTATTGTACGGCGACTTTTTCACGGACGGAAAGGCCGGACATGACCGAACGAACGCTGGCGCTGATCAAGCCCGACGGGGTGTCGCGCAACCTCATCGGGGATGTGCTCAAACGATGCGAGGGGCGGGGCCTGAAGGTCGTTGCCCTCAAGATGGTCCGGTTGACCCTGGAGGTGGCGAAGGGGTTCTACGTCGTCCACCGGGAGCGCCCGTTTTACCAGAGCCTGGCCGAGTCAATGTCCGCGGGGCCGATCGTCGCGGCGGTGCTCGAGGGGGACGGGGCGATCGTCAAATACCGGGAACTCATGGGCGCCACCGATCCCAAGAAGGCGGCCGCGGGCACGATTCGCGCCGACCTCGCCGTGAGCCTCGAACAGAATACCGTCCACGGGTCCGACTCCCCCCAGTCCGCGGCTTTCGAAATTCCCTACTTCTTCAGCGCGCTCGATCTGTCCGCGCGCGGCTGACGCCCGAGCCATGCCGTCCGCGACTCGATACGACGTGGTGGTCGTCGGGGGTGGATTGGCGGGCGCGGCGGTCGCCACGCTTCTGGCCAAGCGCGGCCGTCGCGTGGTGCTGGTCGAGCCCCGGCCCGACTGGGGCGGGCGGTATGCGGCCCGTCGCGTGGGCGGCGTGCCGGTTCCGCTGGGCGCCACTCTCGCCATGGGGTACGAGCGCCTCGGGGCGGCCGACGCCTATTTCGAAGCGATCGGCCTGTCGCTGAGCCTGTTGAGCCGCGAATCGCCCGCGATGAAGCGGGAGCCCGTCCAGACCATCTGGGGCCCTCATCGCATCACGATGACGGCGAACCGCCCCGATTTCATCGAAGAACTGCGCCGGGAATACCGGGTCGGAGAATCGGGCGTGGAGGCGATGCTGACCGACCTCGAGGCGGCCCGCCGCGCGCTCGCGCCCCTGTGCGATCCCTCCCCGTCGGAGGCGGTGGAGGGCGCGTGGGCCCACCTGCGTCACGCCGCCGCGGCCCGCTCGTTCGCCGCGCGGTTCGGCCGGCTCGATCCGGCGGACTACGCCGAGGCGCGCGGGTGGCCGGCCCCCTTGAGCGCGTATCTTGACGCATTGAGGAGTGTTGTGGCGCCGCCCGCGTCCGATCGCGTCGCCGGGGCGGAGACGCTCTATCGCTTGGGCCTCGCCCTCCAGGGGCTCGTGGCGCTTCCGGCCGGACGGTCCGGGCTGTGCCACCTCCTGGTGGCGCGGTGTGAGGCGCTGGGGGGGCGCGTGGTACGAGCCCCGATCACGGCGGTGGGCGGGGGGCGACGCCCGTTCGTCGAAGCCGAGGGGGAGCGCCTCGAGAGCGTGGCGTTGGTCATCAACGCGCGGAGACCGCCGGGCGACGACGGTGCGGCCGAGACGCCCGGCGATGTGGGCGCGACGGTGACGTTCGCGTTCACCCTGCCCGCCGATCGCCTGCCCGAGGCGATGGGGCGCTTTCTGCTCGTGTCGGGCGACGGCGAGCGCGACGGCTGGGTGCTGAGCCGGGTTCGGCTCGATGACGGAGGCCAGGGGACGCCGCGCGAGGCGGTGGCCGTGTCGTGCGCGGGGCCGATGGACGCGCGGCGCCGGGCGCGCGAGGCCGAGCGGTTTGCCGAGCGCCTGACCAAGCTGGCGCCGTTCGCCGGGGGTGCCATCACATTCCTTGGCGCAATCTCGGACGACGAGGTGCCGGATCCGGTCGAGGCGAAGGCGTGGACCGGGGCGGCCTGGCGGCCTCGCCGGTGGGGATGGGCCCAGGCCGGGCGCTCGCCGGTGTGGTGGCTTGCGGACGCCGGTTCCCCATGGATCGACGACGCCGCGGCCTACCGGACCGCGCTGGCCGTCGAGCAGCACATCCGTCTGGTGTGAGGCCCTCCGGTCGGTTCGTTCCGCCGCTGCTGATGCTGCTTGCCGCGTGCGCGATCGTTGCCCCCCGCGGTGCGGCGCCGCCGGATGAGACATCCCCGCTCCTCCACGAGGCGCGCGCCGCGTACGAGCGAGGCGACGACGCGGTCTCGATCGTGCGCGCGGAGGCGTTCATCGCCTCCGCGCCAGGTCATCCACTGTTGGCCGAGGCGCAACTGCTCCTCGCCCGCGTCCGCGAACGGTCCGGCGCGTGGGCGACCGCGTGGGAGCAGTATCGGTTGTTCCTTTCTAATTATCCGACCCACGCCGAGGCGGCCGACGCCCTCACGCGCGCGGCGGCGCTGGCTCGGCGGCACGTCTTTGCCGGGGAGCGGCCGCCGGTCGTGCGGTGGCGGGTGATCGCGCCGGGCCGCTCCGCGTTCCCGGTCGGCGATGGCGGGCGGGTCGGCGCGGTGATCGCGCCGGGGGTCAATCCGAAATGGGATGAGGTGGCGCGGGCGATCGACCGCGCCGCGGTCGACGGCGTGCGGATCGCGCTCCGGCTGTCGCTGGCCGAGCCGGGGCGTCCGTTCGATCCGTTCGACGACGCGGCCGTCGGGCGCGCGGAGGCGGCGTATCGCACCGCCGCGGGGTGGCCCATCGAGGGGTTTCTGATCGACCGCGACCTGTACGTCGCGGCCGCCGCCCCGCCGCCCGCGGCGCAAGGGGTCATGGAATCCCTGTTCGGACTTGGGTCATCTCCCGCGGCGTTGTCCGAGCCCCGGGCGTGGGCTTGGGCCGGGATGAGGGCCCGCGCGTCCGCGCGGGCCCTCGGACGCTTCGTGCGGGCGGTCGACGTCGTACAGCCGGGTCGGACCTGGATAGTGGCCGTGTCCGAGGCGGCGGTGATGCGTCCGGCCGAGGCGGTGCTCGATCGGGGCGAGGATCTCGCGGAACTGCGCGAGGCCGCGCCGGGGCTTGTGCCGGCGATCGTGGCGACGGCGCCATTCGATCTCACGGCGGCCGCCGCGCGCCTCGCGGTGGCGGACGTTCGGGCCCGGCCGCTGGCGTGGGTGGCGGGGCAGGACCTCGTCGCGGCGCCCTGAGGCCGCATTGACAAATAAAAAATAGGTCGGGTAGTATCGGGCTCCGCTTGGGCCGCGGCTCGCGATGGCGCGAGCGAGGCAGGCGAGGGAGGTCCGTTCATGATTCCTGATGATCTGAGGTATTCGGCCGATCACGAGTGGGTCAAGGTGGAGGGGAAGCAGGCCGTGATCGGCATCACGGACTATGCGCAGCAGGAATTGGGCGACATCGTGTATCTGGAATTGCCCGACGTCGGTACCGAGGTCGTCATGGAGGAGGAGGTGACCGAGATCGAGTCGACCAAGACCACCTCCCCGGTCCTCGCTCCGGTCAGCGGCACCATCATCGAGGTCAATGAAGAGCTCAAGGAGTCCCCCCAGCTGATCAACGAGGACCCCTACGGGAAGGGCTGGATCGCGATCCTGAAGATGACCAATCCCGACGATCTCGACGGCTTGATGAGCGCCAAGGAATACGAGGAACACATCACGGAAGGCGCGGACGACGAGTAGGGACGCGCCCGCGCCGCCCGTCATCCACATTCATTCCCTCACCTGACATGGCCAAACGAATCGTCGCGTTGGGGGGCGGCCCGGGGGGCTACGTCGCGGCTCTGCGCGCGGCGCAGCTCGGCGCGCAGGTCACGGTGGTCGAAGCCCGCGGGCTTGGCGGTACCTGTCTCCACCGCGGGTGCATTCCGACCAAGGCGATGGCGGCCACGGCGGG
>Ga0210377_10005730_pt1 | contig 10165 bp, 3 predicted proteins | sample PLM4_65_b1redo_FD_155480 | JGI IMG/M metagenome (GOLD analysis project Ga0210377, IMG submission 155480) | Groundwater sediment microbial communities from an aquifer in East River, Colorado, USA - PLM4_65_b1 redo | ecosystem: Environmental > Terrestrial > Soil > Riparian zone | place: USA: East...
GGTGAAGGTGTACGACTCGCCGTCGGTCGTCAGCACCCCCTCGGGGCAGTACGTGACGCAGCGATCGCACGAATTGCAGACGCCGCAACTGAAGCAGCGTTGCGCTTCCCTCGCGGCATCCTCGATCCCGGCATGCACCTCGGCGAAGGTGTGTTCGCGCAGCTCTCGCTCGATCGTCCGCCCGCGCTCTCGCGGTGCTCGCGAGAACGTGCGCGTCCTGACGATGTCCGCCGTCGCGACGGGCTGCTCGTCCTCGAACAGGTCGAGGCCGCTCAGCGCGCGATGAATGTGCCACGCCGCGCGCCGTCCGCTGCCGATCGCCGCCGCCACGGTGCCCTCGCTTCTCCCGAGATCTCCGCCGATGAAGAGCGGAGCGCCGGCGACGCCGATGACCTGACCGTCGTCGCGCATCTCCTCCCCTTCCGGGAGAATCGAGACGTCGGCGGACTGACCGAGGGCGAGGATCACTCTCTCGCATCGGATCGTGAATTGCGCGGCGGGACTGTTGTCGCGAACGGGCTGTCGCCGGCCGCTGGCGTCGGGTTCGCCGAGCGTCATGCGCGTGCATGTCAGCTCGGCGATGTTGTTCTCCCGCCGGATCTGCTGCGGCAGGACGAGCTCGTCCAGAACGACTCCTTCCTCGAGCGCCGCGTCCACCTCTTCGGCGATCGCGGGCATCTCCGCTCGCGAGCGGCGATAGAGGATGTGCACGCTCGCCGCGCCGAGGCGTCTGGAGGAGCGGGCGGCGTCGATGGCGGTGTTGCCGCCGCCGACGACCACGACGCGCTCGCCGGCGACCTTCTCTTCACCGCGATGCACGCAGTCGAGAAAGTCGATGCCCTGTCGCACGATCCCGCCGCCGGCGTCGCCGAGGTCGAGCGAACGCGATTCCTGGAGGCCGGTGGCGGCGAACACCGCGGAGTACGCGCGCGTGAGATCGCGCAGCGCTGCGCGATCCATGTGCGCATCGGTGTACGCGGTGACGCCGTGCATGAGGATGAATCCGATCTCGCGATCGAGCACCTCGCGGGGCAGGCGATATTCCGGAATGCCGTTTCGCAGCACGCCTCCGAGCTGATCGCTCGCTTCGAACAGCGAAACGCGGTAGCCAAGCCTGGCCAGGTGATACGACGCACTGAGTCCGGCCGGCCCCGAGCCGACGACGGCGACGCGCTGGCGTGCGGCGCGCGTTCGGGCGAGCGGCCAGTCGCCGTGATCGGCGGCGAAACGCTCCAGCTCCCGGACGTTCACCCCCTCATCGAACTCGTTGCGGTTGCACGCATCCATGCACGGCGCGGGACAGACGCGGCCGCAGATTCCGGGGAGCGGCGACGTCTCCAGAAGAACTTCCAGCGCCTCGGTATACGACGCGCGCGCGATGGCCTGCACGAAGCGCTGCACGTCGTTCCCGGCCGGGCAACTGTGGTTGCATGGCGGGGTCAGCGTCCGGCGATCGGGACGGCGTGTCGCCCACGATCCCGTTCGGATCTTCGGCGGCGCGCCAACCTCGGGGTCGAGCAGCCCGACGGGGCGTGTCTGCGGCGGCGCGACCTGCGGCTTCGCCGCAGCACCCGGCAGACGCTCGAATGTGACGCGATCGAACGCTTCGCGCGCCGCATCCAGGTTCGCGCCGCCGAATCCCAGCTCCGCGAATGTCGCGCGCACCTCTTCGAAGGTGAATCCGAAAACGCGCGCGACGGCGCCCATCATCGTTGTGTTGACGATCGGCACGGCGCGCGTGCCGAGGCCGTGGCGGAGAGCGATGGCGGTGGCGTCGATCGTCGCAACGGAGCGACCTGCGAACAGATCGTCGAAGTCGATCGGCGTGTGGGGCGTGTTGAGAATGATGCCGCCCGCCGGCTCGAGTCCGGCCACAATGCCGGAGCCGATGAGCGTCGGATCGAGAACGATGACGTGGTCGGGCTCGCGGATCTGGTTCGAGCTCGTGATCTCGGCGTCATCGATGCGGACGAAGGCCTGGATGGGCGCACCCGACCGCTCCGCGGCATAGACGCCGAACGCCTGCGCGTATTTGCCGCGAGAAAACCAGACGGTAGCGATCAACTTGGCAAGCGTGACCCCACCCTGCCCGCCGCGGCCATAGATGGTGATCTCGATCATGCGTAGAGACATTCTGTTGAAGCCGATCAGCGGGAGGGAGGGTGGTGGTCACATGAGGGTGTGATAGCTCAGGGTGGCAGCACGTCCGCGAGGATCTGAGGATCTTTCGAAGCGTGTTTCGAGAAGTGAACAGGCGCAAGCCGTGCTGCATGGCGGATGCGGCCATCGACAGATCTAACGGCTTAGTGACGACTGCGCGATTCCCTTTCCGGAGAGCGCCGCCGCGAAGTTCGGACGTACAATCCCAGCCCTTCGAACCACTTTCGCCATGGCCGAAAACGAGGATCGCCTTCGTTCGGGAGACATGCCGACCGAACCTCAGGCGGACGCCGAGACGCTGCGCTCCGACGGCACGGAGGAGCCGCTCGCCATTCGGGTCAAGGCGGCGTTCCAGCCGGACGAAATCGTCGCCGGGCGGTACCGCATCATCGCGCTGATTGCGAAAGGCGGCATGGGCGAGGTCTACGAGGCCGAGGATCTCGAGCTGCACGGCCGCGTAGCCCTGAAGACGATTCGCGCCGACATCATCGCCGACGAGAAATCGATCGCGCGATTCCGCCGTGAGATCCATCTCGCGCGGCAGGTCACACATCCGAACGTCTGCCGCGTCTTCGACGTCTCGCACCACCGCACCGAGACTAACGACGTCATGTTCGTCACGATGGAGCTGCTCCACGGCCAGCCGCTCTCCGACGCGATCCGCCAGCGCCGCTTCACGACGGCCGAAGCTCTTCCCGTCATCGAGCAGATGGCCGAGGCGCTTCACGCCGCGCACGCCGCGGGAGTCATTCACCGCGATTTCAAACCTGCGAACGTCATGATCACGAACGGCGAGCGGCCGCGCGTCGTCGTGACCGACTTCGGCATCGCCAGGACCGTCGGTGATGCCGACGCCGTGACGAGCACCGGCGATGTCGTCGGCACCGCCGCTTACATGGCACCGGAGCAGGTGGAAGGCGGGCCGGTCAGTCCTGCAACCGACATTTACGCACTCGGCATCGTCATCTATCAGATGCTCACCGGACGGCTGCCGTTCACCGCCACCACTCCGGCGGCCGCGGCGCTGGCGCGACTGCGCCAGGTTCCCGAACCGCCGCGCAAGCACATCCCTGACCTCGACCGCACATGGCAGGAGACGATCCTCCGCTGCCTCGAGCGCGATCCGGCCAACCGCTTCTTGGACGCGCGCCACCTGATCGATGCGCTCACCGGCCGGGCCCGCGTTCCGCCAGCACGAAAGAAGCGCAGGCTCGTGCCGGCGGTGCTTGCTGCCGTCATGCTCACGATCGTGGTGGCAGGTGGCGTCTTCATGTGGCGCCGCCAGCCTCAGGCACCGGCCGCGCAGACGGCGAAGACCACCCGGCCCTCCGTCGCCATTCTCGGATTCAGAAATCTATCCGGTCGCCCCGATGCGGCGTGGCTCTCCACGGCGATGGCGGAGATGCTTACGAGCGAGCTCGCATCCGGCGAACGACTGCGCCTCGCTTCGGTCGCCACCGTGTCGCGCGTCAAACGCGATCTTGCGTTGGTCGACGCCGGCGGTTACGAGCAGCCGGCGCTCGAGCGCGTTCGAAACGTCCTTCACAACGATTACGCGATCGCCGGCTCGTTCGTCAGCCTCGGCCCGGCGGAGAAGAGTCAGCTCCGCGTCGACGTGACGCTTCAGGACATGCGCAGCGGGAACACGATCGCATCGATCGCGGAGACAGGAACCGAGGGAAACCTGTTCGAGCTGATCGGAAGGGTGGGCCTGCGCCTGCGCGAGAAGCTCGGCATCGGCAACGCCGGGCGGGATGCCGCCGCGATCATGGCCTCGCTTCCCTCGGATGTCTCCGCGGCGCGACTGTACGCGGAAGGCCTCGATCGCCTGCGCATGTACGACACGCTCGGCGCGCGCGATCTGCTCGAGCGCGCCGTGGCCGCCGAGCCGAAATTCGCGAGCGCGCACGTTGCTCTCATGTCGGCCTACCACCTGCTGGGTTACGAGGCCAAGGCGCGTCGGGAAGGCGAGCTGGCGCTGGCGAACGCCGGATCGCTCCCGCGCGAGGCGCGGCTCGACCTCGAAGGGCAGGTTCACTCACTGCGACGGGAATACGACCGCGCCGCGGAGATCGATCGCTCGCTCTGGCAGTTTTTCCCCGACAACCTCGAGTACGCGCTCGCGCTGGCGTTCAACGAGACGTACCGCGGCAACTCGAAAGATGCGCTCGCGCTCGTCGAGTCGCTGAAGAAGCAGTGGGACGATCCGCGCATCGACGTCGCAGAAGCGGAGATATCCGAGTGGGCGTCGGAGTACAAGCGGGGGCGCGATGCCGGCGTGCGAGCGGTGAAGAAGGCGGACGCCGTCGGTGCGCGACAGCTTTCCGCGCGCGCTAGGGTTTTCGAGGGATGGTCGCGGCTGTCGCTGTCCGATTTCGCGGGCGCGACGGCGGCGTTCGATGATGCGATGAAGCGGTTCACCGCCGTCGGCGACCAGACCGGCATCGCGCAGGGCCTCGGCGGTCTCGGAGCGGTGCTCATGGCGGAGCAGAAGTACGGCGAGGCCCGCAAACGATTCGAGGAGAGCGGCATCATTGCCACGAAACTCGGATGGCGTACCGGCGAGTCGACGGCCATCCAGAACAAAGCCACGCTCGCGTGGAAGCAGGGCAACCTCTCCGAAGCGAGAGCGCAATTCGAGAAATCGGTGGTGATCCTCCGTGAAGTGGGCGAGAAGCCGGCGCTCGCGCAGGGCCTGAACAATCTGGGGCTCGTCCATCTCGAATCGGGTGACCTCGGCGGCGGCGCGCGACTGTTCGAGGAGGCGCTGGCGATCAATCGCGAGATCGGTGCAAAGCGATCGGCTGCCAACAATCTGAGCAATCTGGCGATCGTCGCGAAGAACCGCGGCGATCTCGATACGGCCGAGCGGTTATCGCGGGAAGCGGCGTCGTTGTTCAAGGAAATGGCCGACCCGGTTGCGGCCGCGGACATGCTGAACAACATCGCCGTGCTGCAGCGCACACGCGGCGATCTCGCCGCGGCGGAGAAATCATTCGAAGAGGCGGCCACCATCTACACGAAGCTGAACAGCCGCAGCGATTTGGCGATGGTCGCGGCGAACGTCGCATCGATCCTCGTCGCACGCGGTGATCTCGAGGCCGCGCGCCGGAAATTCGAGAGCGCGCTGACGACGTGGCGCTCGACCGGCGAGCGCAGTTACGCGGCTTACGCGCTCATCGGCCTCGGCGACATCGATCTGAAGCAGGCGAATTTCGGCGAGGCGGCGAAGTATCTGCAGCAATCGCTGGATGAGCGCCTCGCGCTCGGCGAGAAGGGAACAGCGGCCGAATCGCAGCTCGCGCTCGCGCAGCTCGCACTGGAGCAGAACCGGCTGGCGGAGGCGGAGAAGCTCGCGCGCCAGGCCGTCGTCGAGTTCGAAGCGGAGCAGGCCGGCGACAACATCGCCGCCGGGCAGAGCCTGCTGGCGCGGATCGCGCTCGAGCGGAGAGATCTCGGCGCCGCGCGGAAGGCGCTCGCGATTGCCCAGAAACTCGCGGACACCAGCAGCGACATCGGCGTCAAGGCGGCCGTAGCAGTCACGGAAGCGCGCGTCGCCATTGCCGCCGGTCAGCCGCGCGTTGCGCTGCAGCAGATGACCACCTTCGGCCAGCGGTTCAAAGCGGGAGCGGCGGTGCAGGACGTCTTCGAATCACGCCTGACGCTCGCGGCGGCGAAGATGGCAAGCGGCAGGACCGCCGACGCCGCCGCCGACCTCGATCTGCTGAAGTGGGACGCGAGCAAGATCGGCTTCAACGCCATCGCGAAGAAGACCGACCAGACGCGGCGGAGGTGATCGTGACATACACTCGCACCGGAAGTGACCGGTGATCGCAGTCGCGCTCGTCTCCATCGTTGCCCTGCTCGTGATCTTCACATCGCTGAAGACTCTCGCCGTTTACGAGCGGGGCGTCGTCTATCGTCTGGGGCGCGTTCTGCCGGACGCCGTCGGGCCGGGGCTGGTTCTGACGATTCCGATGATCGATCGCCTGGTTCGCGTTTCGGTGGCCGAACAGAAAATCGACCTCCCACGTGTCGCCGTCACCACAACCGGTGGACGATCGGAGATGGACTTCTCCATCGCGTTCCGTGTCCTCGATCCCGTTCGCGCCACGACCGAGGTGTCGGAGTACCGGGAGGCGGTCACGACGCTTGCGCGGAACACGATCGAATCAGGATCGGGAGAGGCGGACTGGCACGAGATCAGCGCACGCGTTCGATCACAGCTCGACGAAGCAGTCCGCCCGTGGGGCATTCAGATCCGATCGGTGAAGGTGAATGCGAAGCGCTTCGGGACTCCGGCGTCGCGCTGATCCGGCCGGTTGGGTTCGCCAATTCGGAACCGAGTGTCATCCCGAGCCGCAGCGAGGGATCTGGGCGGGGAGCTTCCATCGAGTCCACCCTCCCAGACACTCAGATCATGCGATTCGGAAGACGTAGGCCGGGCTTCAGCCCCGGCTGCCGGGCTAAAGCCCGGCCTACGTCACCCTCCCAAGAAGTCCATACCGGCCTCGGCGAGCACGAGACGGCGCTGTAGGCTATGCGCGACATCATGAAAAAGGAGTGCAGACAGGCAGGCGGACGCCCGGCCGTGATGTACGGCGCCACTCGCGAGACAATGCCTCTGCGCAAACCGGTGAAATGATTTCAATCAAGGGAGCGCAGCGTGCCTGATATGGCCAAGGTCTTCCGTTCTTCGGCAGTCGATCCCGAAAGCGGCGCGTCGAAGAGCGAACCGTGCGTAATGGTGATTTTCGGCGCGTCCGGCGACGTGACCAAACGGCTCGTCGTCCCGGCCCTGTACAACCTGCGATGTGACGGCCTGCTCTCCGACAATTTCGCGGTGCTCGGTGCCGGCCGCACCGAGATGGACGACGCCGAATTTCGCGCGCGAATCGGCGGCGAGAAGGATGGGCTGCGCGCGTTTCACACGCGCAAGGAGTTCGACGAAGCCGCTGCCGCGGACCTCCTGAATCGAATGTATTTCCAGACCGCGGACATCAAGGTCGAAGATTTTCGCAAGCTGAAGAACAGAGTCCGCGAGCTCGACGCGCGACATGGAGCGGGCGGGAACGTTCTCTTCTACTTCGCGATGGCACCGCGGTTCTTCGGTCCGCTCTGCGACACGCTGTACGAGGCCGGCTTCCAGGAGGGCGCAGGCTGGAAGCGCTTCATCATCGAGAAGCCGTTCGGCACCGACCTCGCGTCGGCGCGAGCGCTCAACCGTGAGATTCTCGCGCACTGGCGCGAGGATCAGATCTATCGCATCGACCACTACCTCGGCAAAGAGACCGTGCAGAATCTGCTCGCGTTCCGTTTCAGCAACGGCATGTTCGAGCCGCTCTGGAACCGCGACCACATCGACAACATCCAGTTCAACGTCTGCGAGACGGTCGATGTCCAGGGCCGCGGCGGCTATTACGACGCGTCCGGCGTCCTGCGCGACATGATGCAGAACCACATGTTCCAGATGCTCGCGTACCTGTGCATGGAGCCTCCCTCGTCGTTCCAGTCGGAGCCGATCCGCAACGAGAAGGCCAAGCTCCTCGACTCCGTGCGCGTCTACAGCTCGGATGAAGTGCCGGCAAACTCGGTGCGCGGGCAGTACGGCCCGTCGGCTGACAAGCCGGGTTATCGCCAGGAGAAGGACGTCGATCCAAAGTCGAGCACGGAGACGTTCGCAGCGCTCCGACTCTTCATCGACAACTGGCGATGGCAGGGTGTGCCGATCTATCTCCGTTCAGGGAAAGCGCTGTGGAAGCGCGGAACGGAGATCGTGGTCGAGTTCAAGAAAGCACCCGAAGCAATTTTCCGCGGCACCTCGGTTGAAGAGCTCGAGCCGAACCGGCTCGTCTTCCATATTCAGCCGTTTCAGGGCATCGAGCTGTTGTTCCAGGCGAAGACTCCGGGCCCGAGCCTGCAACTGCAGGAAGTCGACATGCGGTTCAGTTACGGCGATGCGTTTCGTGCCTCGCGCTACACCGGCTACGAAGTGATGATCTACTCAGCCACTCGAGGCGATGCGACGCTGTTCTCGCGCGGCGACCTGGTCGACGCGGCGTGGCGCATCGCGCAACCGATCCTCGACTACTGGCAGGCCACTCCGGCGGGCGATCACTTCCCGAACTACATGCGCAACACGTGGGGTCCGCCCGAGGCGAGTCATTTCATCGAGCGCGACGGCCGGAGCTGGTTCGAAGTGGTCACGCCGGAAGTGCTCGAGAAATTGCCGATGTTCGCAGGCGCCGACCCGCTGCTCCTCAACTCCGTGATCATGGCGCTCCGCCCGACCACTGCCGATGCGGGCGAGACGATCATCAAGGAAGGTGACATGGGCAACGAGATGTACCTCATCCTGCGCGGACAGGTCGATGTCAGAGACCGCGCGGGCAAGGTCGTTCGCACGCTGAAGGACGGCGACTTCTTCGGCGAGGTCAGTTTGCTCATGTCGACGCCGCGCACGGCGACTGTCGTGGCGAAGACCCAATGCGATCTGTTCCAACTCGAGCGGAGCGACTTCTGCCGCATCCTTCGCGACCACCGCCAGTTCGCGGAGACGATGACGAAGGTGGCGAAGGAGCGGTACGACCTGACCGTGTCGAGCGCGGAGCTGACGGCGGGGTAGGGACGCCGAAGAGCCGGAACGGGTAGCCGAGTCGCGTATCCGCGCGCCTCGGATCAAGGCTTCACGGCGCGGCGACGACCGGTGCGAACGCTCCCATATTCGTAAGCACCGATATCGGGAGTCGAGTCCCGCGCCGCACCGTCGAAGTCGAGCGCCGGCGTCCCGGAAGCGGTCCCGCGGTTGATGGCCGGACTGTTCGCCAGGAGGTGCGCGTCGAAATTCGACAAGGTTGCGTTCACGACGCCGGCCGGTTCGTTGCAGAGGTCGTGAGAGCCGGGACAAACGCCATCCTTCGTTCCGATCACCAGCGAGTAGTCGGCATCGAACGGATTGGCTGGAAACGTCTCCTGGTATATCAGGCAGGTGCTCTCGAACGGTTGCAGGTAATCGGTCTGGCCGATCAGGAGGTTGTTGCGGAGAGTGACGCGCTCCGTGCCATCACACTGCTGGCCGGCCGCGCATTCCGCGACGACGAGGCAGTCTCCTTCACTCGTGAAGCTCGAGTTGGTCACGCTCGCTCGATCGCCTTTGAAGAGAAGCAGGAAGAGTGCGTCACCGCCTGCGCGGCACGCATCGACGTTCCAGGTAAACGTCTGTCCCTGATGAAAACCGCAGTTGCCGACGATCACGCTGTTCTCGACGAGCGCAGGGCCCGCCGTCTTGATCTGATTGCCGGCGTTGCCGCGAGCGAGTGTTCTCCGGATCTCGATCGACGATCCCGGCCGCGCGTACAGCAGATCGAGACCGTCCGAGGTGTTGTTGAGGAATTTCGATTCTTCGATGATCCAGCGGCCGCGCGTCTCGCCGGTTCCGACGCCATCGCCATAACCTCCGGCAGATTGCGCCCAGCACCCGTTCGGGATCTTGTCGGGCCAGCTCTCGCCGCATCCGTTCCACTCGACGACCCAGCGGGTGAATCGCAGCACGCCGGAGTTCGAATCGTCCCCGGCGATGTCACCGTCCCAACCCGACCATCCGTTCGCGGCGATCCGGACATTCTCCACGGTCCAATCGGTCAGACGTCCGGCCTGAACACCGCCCGTCGCGAGGCCATGAATGTCCAGATCGCGCAGAAGAACGTTCTGCGAGTCTTCCGCATGGATGCCGATGGCTGCCCATGGACCGAAGGGAGGGTTGTCGCGATTGCAAGCCAGCGATCCTGAGTGCGACTCGACACAACCGGAGTGATCGGTGATCTCGAGGCAACTGATCTCCACGTTGCTGCTGCGCGTCAGATCGACGATGAACTCTGCTCGCTCGGTACCCCACAGCTCCGGCCGCGCGGTGCATCCGGAGCTCCACCCTTCGCCCACGATGCGTGTCGGAGTCGACACCGACGGTCCGCTGGGGATCGGCGGCATGTGGCATCCCCACGGACCT
>Ga0210377_10005731_pt1 | contig 10163 bp, 8 predicted proteins | sample PLM4_65_b1redo_FD_155480 | JGI IMG/M metagenome (GOLD analysis project Ga0210377, IMG submission 155480) | Groundwater sediment microbial communities from an aquifer in East River, Colorado, USA - PLM4_65_b1 redo | ecosystem: Environmental > Terrestrial > Soil > Riparian zone | place: USA: East...
AGACGGACCGGAGTCGCTCCATAGCGGGGGTGGGGAGCGGGCCCTTGGCGACAGCGGCGGCGGCGAATTCCAGCTGGGACAGGTCCGAAGTTCCGATGAGCATGGTGGACAGCGCGTCCGTGGTCAGCGCGAAGCGGAAGGCGGCCTCGATCACGCTCGAGGCATAGCCCTCGGCGACGAGCGGCTCGAATGCCCGGGCGCGCTCCACGTCGGTCGCGTAATCCGGGCCCGACGCGATCGGGGCCACCGCGGGGATGGCGATCGGATGCCGGGCGATCTGGCCGCTGAGCGCGCCACCCGCGAGCACGCGGATGCCGATCGTGCCCACACCCTGCTCGCGCGCCAAGAGCGCGAGCCGGTCGAAGTCCTGCGCCGGGTAGCCCGCCGGCACCTCGTGCGCCGCGGTCGGGCTCAGCAGGTTGAGGCACACCTGCGCCGTGTCGATGGCGCCGCTCGCCAGCGCGCGGTGGAGCGCCCCGGTCTCGCCGAGTGCCGTCACGCCGAAGAAGCGGATCTTGCCCTGCTCCTGCAGGCGCCGGACCGCGGGCACGACCGCGTCCAGCAGGTCGGCGACCCCGAGGCGGCGCTCGCTCCTGAGGCGCGCGATCGGGTTGTGGAGGTGGAAGAGGTCGAGGCGGCCCCGTCCGAGGAGCCCGAGGCTCGTCTCGACCGAGCGCGCGATCGCGCCCGGCACGTCCGCCAGGTCGGCCGGGCTCAGCCGGCACTTCGTGCCCACGATCACCGGCGGGCGCAGCGCGCGCAGGACGGCGCCCAGGTTCTTCTCCGATTGGCCGCTGCCGTAGGATGGCGCGGTGTCGAGGTAGTTGATGCCGAGCTCGACCGCCCGGGCGATCGCGCGCTCGCGGTCGGCCGGCTCGCCCCGCACCATCAAGCCGCCCACGTCGCCGCACCCGAAGGCGAGTGCTGAGACCTTGAGCCCGGTCCGGCCGAGCGTCCGGTATTCCATAATCTCCTCACCTGGTGGGATGCGATACTGCTACTCTCTTTCACCGACCATGTCAGGCGGTCGGTGCGAGTGCCCAACAAGGAATACCCCGTGCACACCGAAAAGTCCAGCGACGCCGGCGGCGGCTTGACGCTCCGGGCGCTCCGCGCCGCGGTCGACGTGAAGCCGGCTGAGGCGACGGCGCTCGGCTGGTCGTGGCTGTATTTCTTCTCGATCCTGTCCGCGTATTACGTCATCCGGCCGATACGCGACGAGATCGGCGCGGCGGGCGGCATCGAGAACCTGCCGTGGCTGTTCACCGGAACGCTCTGCGGCATGCTGATCGCCAACCCGCCGTTCTCTGCGCTGGTGGCGCGCCTGGCGCCCGTGCGCTTCATCTCGTGGACGTATCGGTTCTTCACGGCCAACCTGGTGCTGTTTCTGATCCTCCTGGAGACGACGACGGGGCCGGCGAACGCGTGGACGGGCAGGGTGTTCTACGTCTGGGCGGCGATCTTCAATCTCTTCGTCGTGTCGGTGTTCTGGGGCTTTCTCGCCGACATGTTCAGCAGCGAGCAGAGCCGGCGATTGTTCGGGTTCATTGCCGCGGGCGGAACCATCGGTGGGATCGTCGGGTCGACGCTGACCTCGATGCTGGTCGCACATCTCGGCCGGAGCCGGCTCCTGCTCGTCTCGGCCGTGCTGCTCGAGCTGGCGGTGCTGAGCGTCCGGCGCCTTTCAGCGGTCTCGCGGGGTCTGCGCGAGCGCTCCGGAACGCGCGGAGACGACGCGGCCGTCGGCGGTGGCGTGCTGTCCGGATTCGCCCACGCCGTCCGATCGCCCTATCTCTTGAACCTGACGGTGTATATGCTGCTCTTCACGATCCTGTCGACGTTTCTCTACTTCCAGCAGGCCGATATCGCGAAACACAGCTTCACGGACCGCTCGGCGCGAACGGCTTTCTTCGCCAATATCGACTTGGCGGTCAACGTCCTGACGCTCTTCATTCAGCTCCTGCTGACGGGGCGGATCATCAAGACGCTCGGCGTCGCCCTCACGCTTACCCTCCTTCCGGCGCTGAGCGTCGTCGGGTTCGCGGTTCTCGGGCTCGCGCCGACCTTGTGGGCGATCATCACGTTCCAGGTCCTGCGGCGGGCCGGCAACTTTGCCGTGGCGCGGCCCACCCGGGAGACGTGCTTCACCGTCGTCCCGCGCGAGGACAAATACAAAGCCAAGAGCTTCATCGATACCTTCGTCTACCGCGCGGGCGACCAGATCGGCGCCTGGTCGTACGCCGGCATGGGGCTCCTCGGGCTCGGGCTGGCGGCCATCAGTCTGGCGGCCGTGCCGATCGCGGTTCTCTGGCTGGTCAACGGGCTCTGGCTGGGCCGGCGAAACGAGTCGCTCGCCCGCGAAGCCGCGCGTTGAGCGGGCGTCGAGCCGCACTCAGCGGCAGAAGGTGGAGACGAGCGCGACGGCGACAGCGCCCACGGGCAGGACGAGAATCGCCCCCAGGATGAGCCACGCCCGCACGTGGGCGAAGTTGAGCGTCGCGCCGAAGCCGGAGAGCTTCGGCACCCACAGGCGCGGATCCTTCGGGTTGCTGTAGACGAACCCGTTCCAGCCCTCGAGGCCGCCGAGCTGCCCCGCCTGCTCCAGGCGGCGATGCACCGACTTGAGAGACCACACTGACCAGAGGATGGCGCCCAGGAGCGCCGCAGTTCCGAGGCCGAGCGCCCGTCCCCGGCCGAAACCGGGGAGCCAGGCCTGCGGGACGACCAGCAGGGACATGAACACGGAGATCGCGAGGCTCACGACCCGAGCCAGCCCGGCGGTGGCGTCGAGGATGGCCCGCGCGGCCTCGGGCGACGCGTCGAAGCCCCCCGCGAGACGCTGGCGGGCGACGCACGTCCGCGCCAGCACCTCGAGGAACACGGCCACCGCCAGTCCCATCGTGAGCGTCAGCGCCCACACCATCGTCAGCGGGCCCGTCACCGGCCCCTGACGCCCGCCGGTGAGGAACACGACGGCGCCGGCGCCCGCGAGGATGATGAACGGCCACCAGCGGAGTCCCGACAGGGGCCCTTGGGAGGGGCCGGGCACAACGCGGCCGGGCTGACGGGGCACTGTCATGGCGCGCGATGCCTGCCCGGCATGCCTCAGGCTAGCACGGGTTGGGGTCAGGTTTGCGCAGCCCCGCCATCCTTCGCCGACCCCTCTTGACACGACCACTTCCCATGCTATCGTGCGGGTCCATCAGACAGTCTCGGAAAGGAGATACGATTATGAATCGGACCGCGCTCATTCTCGCCGTGGCCCTCGTCGCCGTCCTCGCCACGCTGCTGCCGGTGCTTCCGGCCGACGCTGGCGGCACCCTCGGGTTCGTCACCGGGGGCGGCACCAAGGACCAGTTCTCCCTTATCGGCCGCGTGTATCTCACCAACCAAGGAGCGGCCAAGGGGCACTTCGTCATCCTCGCTCACCCCGACGTGCCTGACGGGAGCACGGTCGCCGTGACCTGCGTCTACCGGGACTTCGACAGCGTGACGATCAGCGGCAACAGCGCGTCCTTCCACAGCGTGGGGACATGCAAGATCCTGCTGACCGACGGCTCGACGGCGAAGTTCACGTCGGACAACGTGTTCTCCATCATCGACAATGGCGAGCCGGGAGCCGGAACGGACGCCATCGACGTCAACTTCCTCGGCGCCTCGGGAATCGCGATCCCCGGCGGCTTCCTCTCGGGCGGCAACTTCGTGGTCAGCGTCCCCTGACCGGGCAGCACCCCACCCCGACGCGGGGGTGAGTCCATGAACGCGCGAGCGCTCTCCCGCGGGACGGTGCGTGTCACTGTGCCCACGCGTCCCCGCTCCGGTGAGACCGCATGATCCCCTCGGTCCTCATCATCGAGGACGAGAGGATCCTCTCGCACGCGATGCGCGACTACCTGGCGCACCACGGCTACGAGCCCCTGGTGGCCGGATCGGGAGAAGAGGGCCTGAAGCTGCTCCGCGATTCGGAGATGGACCTGGTCGTGCTGGACCACCAGCTCCCAGGGATGGACGGGATCGACGCCCTGCGCCAAATCAAGCAGGCGGCGCCGACCACCGAGGTCGTGATGGTCACGGCCCACGGCAGCGTGAAGATCGCCGTGGAAGCCATGCGGGCGGGCAGCTTCGACTACCTCACCAAGCCGGTCGATCTCGAAGAGCTCGCCGTGGTGCTCGACAAGGCGTGGAACCACGCCAGGCTGCAGCGCGAGCTCCGGTACTGGCAGGGAGCCGGCCGGGACGGCAACCCGGTGGATCGCATCATCGGAGACTCGAGCGCGACGCGCCAGCTCCGCGCGCAGGTCGAGCGGCTGGCGGCTCTCGCGGCCGGAGGTCGGGCACCCGCCATACTGATCACGGGTGAGACCGGCACGGGCAAGGGCCTCGTCGCCCGCGTGATCCACGACCTCGGCGCCCGCACCGAGCGCCCGTTCATCGAGATGAACTGCGGCGCGATTCCAGCCGCGCTGCTGGAATCCGAGATCTTCGGCTACGAGCGAGGGGCCTTCACCGACGCCCGCGCCGCGAAGGCCGGGCTCTTCGAGTCGGCGGACGGGGGCACCCTGTTTCTCGACGAGATCGGTGCCATGCCCCTCGAGCTGCAGGTCAAGCTCCTCAAGATCATCGAAGAGAAGTCGGTCCGGCGGCTCGGGGGGCTCCGATCCAAGCTGGTCGATGTGCAGATCGTCGCCGCGACGAATGCCCACCTGGAAGAGGCCGCGAAGACCGGGAGCTTCCGGCCCGATCTCCTCTACCGGCTCAACGTGCTGACGCTGCGGCTCCCTCCTCTTCGCGAGCGCCCAGACGACATCGTTCCATTGGCGCGCCATTACCTGGAGCGTGCCGCGCGCCAGCATCACATGTCGAAGCGCTTTCATCCGGACGCCGAGGCGCAGCTTCTTCAGTATTCGTGGCCGGGCAATGTCCGCGAGCTGGCCAACGTGCTCGAGCGTGTCGTCCTGCTCCATGAGGGCGACGAGATTCACGGCGGCGATCTCGGGCTCTCGCCGGCGGCGGCGGGGGCCGGTGCCGTCGACGTCGGAGCTGCCGGGGTCCGTGTGGACTTCTCGCAGGGCGGGGTCAGCCTGGCGGACGTCGAGCGCACCATGATCATCGAAGCGCTCAAGACCGCTCGGAACAACCGCCGGCGGGCGGCCGAACTCCTCGACATCTCTCCCGAGACCCTGCGCTATCGCCTCGAGAAGCACGGGATCGAGCCCGGGGAAGCCGGTCGCCCCGGCGATTCCAGCAGGGGCGTCTGATCGGGGGCAACGGCTATGGAGAACGCCGGGGCTCCCCCGTCGCGCCGTCCAACTGAGGCGCGGGCCGGGTCGGGAACGTGACACGGAAGGTCGCCCCGTCCCCGGGGCCGCTGCGCACGGAGATCGTGCCGCCGTGGGCTTCGGTGAACTTCTTAGCGACGGCCAGGCCCAGGCCCGTTCCCTGCGCCTTGCTGGTGTAGAAGAGGTCGAAGATCTTCCCGATCTTCTCGGGCGGGATCCCGCAGCCGGTGTCCCGGACTTCCGAAAAAACCATCAGCGCCCCCTCGCTGCGCTCCGTCCCCGTGGTGAGCGTGATGATCCCGCCGTCTGCCGGCGAAGCGTCGACGGCGTTGTCGATGAGATTCATGAAGATCTGCTCGAGGATCATCGGGTCCCCGCTGACCACGGGAAGCGAGGGGGCGAGCTGGTGCTCCAGCCGGATATGCGCCTCGGCGATGCGCCCCGCCAGAAGCTCGAGCGTTCCCTGGAGCACGGCGTTGAGATCGATCGGCTGACCCCGGCGCTCGGCAGGTCGGACGAATCGCAGAAGCTCCTTGAGCCGGACGGCCAGCCGATCGACCTCGGCCATGATATTGGACAGGCTTTTCGGGCCGACAGCGGTCGGATCGGCATCTTTGCAGTCCAGCAGCGCCACCTGGGCCGAGGCGCGGATGTTGGCCAGCGGGTTCCGGATCCCGTGGGCGACGGAGGCGACGACCTCTCCGATGGCCGCCATTCGCTCGGCCTCGATGAGCTGGGCCTGGACGGCCCGGAGCTCCTCGTTGGCGGCGACGACATCGCCGCTCTGCCGTTCCAGGGCGTGATGCTGAGCGTCGATGCGGCGGCCGGCCCGGCGCACGATCCAGAAGAGCGAGAGGTACAGGAGGGCGCCGCCCGCAAGCGCGGTCGCTACCACGGTCATCTGTCCTCTCCGGATGTTCGCGAAGACCTGCGTCGGCTCCTTGTAGGTCTCCACGACCCCAGCCACGCGCGGGCTATCCGGAAACACGATCGGCACGTAGACCTCGACCAGCTGCGGCTCGTGGCGCTCGTAGAGATTCTCGACCTTCTTTTCGCCCGTTTCCAGGTTGACGGTGGTTCGACCGGCGACGGCGCCGATGAGCTGAGCGTTATCCGCAAACCGCTGGCCGATGAGGCGCGGCTCGTCTGACCAGATGACCGTCATGCTTGCGTCGTAGATCTTCACCCTCACCACCTGTGGCATCATGATGGTTTGCTGATAGAACCTCCGAAAGCGCGCTTGTGCCGCGGGATTCCCAGGAGCAGCGAAGTCCGCTGGCACGAAATTCTGCAAGGCTTCCGTCCGGATGAAGTCCGCCGTGGTCGTCCATTCGCGGTCCAGCAGATCTTCTCTTAAGTAGTGCGAGATCACCGCGCACAGGGCGACGGTGATCAGCCCGACGACGACGAGGCTCAGGACGGCGAACTGTCGGATGAGGACCGCCCCACTATGCGGCGCGAGGCCGCTCCACGCGCTCATGCATGGATCATCCCAGACCTCTCCACACGGGTCAAACCGGCTCGCCGATGTGGCGAGCCGGTCCGCCATCTGCTCCGGCCTCCGTGGGCACGTCCCAGCGCGGAAACAGCCCCGGGCCGTGTGACGTGACGAGGGGCGGGTTGGACAGCCCGCCCCTCGTGACCGAGGACCTGCAGCGAGCCTAGAAGGTTCCCGACAGGATGGTGACACCGCCGGGAGCCACCACGGTCACCACATCGCCCTTGGCCATCGGGGGCACGACCCCGCCGTCCCTGGTCTTCACCTCGAGCTCGCCCTTCTGAAGAGCGGAGAGGGTGATCGTACCCAGCTCAGTCGAGTTCACGAAGACATGAAGCACGGTGCCCGCGGCCAGGTTCACGTCCTCGACCTCGGTCGAGAACCTCCTGTTGGCCCCCTTCTCCTTGAACTTGGCGACCCCGTGCGGCACCTGGCCGCCGATCGCGGGCCCGGTCAGCTTGGCCTTGAGCTTCACGGCTGCGGCCTCGGCCGTGACCGGGGCCATGATTCCGGCCACCACGGTGAGGAGCATCGCGGCCACCAGTCCGCTTGCCGTCCACTTCGACTTTCTCATCCTCTGTCTCCTTTCGATTTCCTTCGGTTGTCCCGCCACCTGACACTCGGCGGGACAAAGGAGCAAGCGGTGTGCCACAGGCGGTCGGGGCGGACACATGGATTGGAGTCGATGGCAACGGGTTGATTTCTAAGGGAGCGGCCTTTCGTGGAAGGCCTCCGGAGAGCAGGAGCGGGGCCGGCGCGCGGGATCAGCCCGCGGTCATTTCCCCACGGCGGTCAAATGCCCAAGCCGCTCTTCAGCCGCTGGATCTGCCAACGATCCGCGCTAGCAGGGCGGCTCGGCGCCGCCTCATAGCAACCTGATCACCTCGGGCCCCTGGACCCCCTGCAAGGAGATGTCAACCAGGGTCGAGGTGCTCTCCTTGAAGAAGGTGATGGCCCGGTCACCGGTGGTCAGCAGCGGGATATCCACTGGAACGTACCGCAGACGGTCCGTGTCGTACGTCAGGCCTTGGCCGCGAGGCACGGCATCCACGTTCATCCCGATGTACGGGTGCCGCCCGTCCGCCTGCAGTCTCTCCCTCAGCTCGTCCAGGCGCCGGAGGTTGACGAAGAACGTCCGGTAGCTCGGGTTCACGCTGTGCGGCTGGACATCCCGCAGCACCTCGTCCTGCAAGAACATCGTCAGGTCCTGGTACGCCTGGAGCTTCCGCAGGATCTCCTCGTCGTCCTGCCAGCAGCTGGATCGGATCTCGGTATCCACCACGTGGAACTCCAGGCGGTAGTCGGTGACGTCGTTGCCTATCTCGTCCCGGACCCGGACGATGAACTGCTGGTGCGGATCGACGGCCTCTTCGGGTGTCTTCTTTCGCTCGTCTTCGAAGAAAGCCTTCGTCTCGGCCTCCCACCGGTCGCTCAACGCCTTGTACTGCTCCGGCGTCGACACGGCCAGGCACTGTTGAATCTGGGAAAAGGTCCCGTTCCCGGCCGGCGGCTCGTTCCTGGGAACGATCGTCGAATGGTTCATCCCGGACATGATCCGGAACGCGAAGGGCTCATTGGGCTGAAGCACGATCCGGGGGTCCGGGTTGTCGGGCTGCGTATAGTCCAGCTGGATCTTGATGCTGTTCAGCGATGCGGCAGCGGCTCGGATCGTGCCGTCCGAGCCGTTCTCAGTGGCGCCCTTCGCCACGAGCCCTTTCAGGTGCCCGTACGTGTCCGAACCCGACATCACGTACACGAAGGGCCCCTTCGGCGTGCATGGGTAGCGGCGCTCGCCCGCGAAGAGATCGCCTTCCGCGATCCGCCAGAGCACCGGGCTGCCAAGCTCGAGGCCTTCCAGGATCCGCTTCCCGGTCTGAAAGCCGTGTTCCATGCCGCCCTTGAAGAGCTTGGCGAGCGCCGACTTGCCCTGCGCCGCCAGCCTCGAGCCGAAGTTCGCCGGCGCGAGCATGATCAGCGAGCGCACGGGACAGCGCGCCAGGTCTCCCTTGCAGACGTCGGTCAGGTAGTAGTTCAGCCAATGGCGGACCACGGGCCCGCCGGTGGAATGGACGATGATATCGAGCGAGAAGGGCTTGAGCGTCAGGGTTCCGTCCTTTCCCATCTCCGTGAACCGTCGTTGGAGCCCTGTCGCGAGATCATCGAATGTCACGTCGTCGCGCATCGACGCATAGGTTCCGAGGAACACCTGGGTTGTCTGATAGCCCGCGGCTACCAAGAGATTCTTCAGGGGCTGGAAGGATTCGTAGGAATCGCTCCACCCGTGGACGATCAGCACCTCGCGTTTGACGTCCGGCATCTGCGGCCCTCCTAATGTGCGCCTTCGGGCGTCTTTTGTCTTGACGTCGAGGCAGCGATCTACAGCGACTGGAAGTAGCCCGACATCTTCCGGCGCATGGCCTCGTCCGGCGGCGCGCCGGAGGCGGCCTTCAGATTGTCGGCCACGTGCGCCGGATTGCGCGTGGCCGGGATGACGCAGGTGACGGCCGGCTGCGCGAGGATCCATTTAAGGAAGAACTGCGCCCAGCTCGCGCAGCCGATGTCCTTCGCCCATTCGGGCACGGGCTTTCCCTTCACCCGCCGGAACATCGCGCCTTCGGCGAACGGGCGGTTGATGATCACCGCGATGCCGCTTTCGGCGGCGGCCCGGAGCAGCCGCCGCTCGGCTTCCGGCTCGGCGAGCGAATAGTTGACCTGGATGAAATCGATGTCGGCGCGCTTGATGAGCCGCTCCAGGTCGGCGTGGGCCCCGGCGTGGTAGTGGGTGACGCCGGCGTAGCGGACCCGGCCGGATGTCTTCCAGTCGCGCAGCGTCGCAAGGTGCGTGTCCGCGTCGACGAGGTTGTGCACCTGCATCAGATCGAGGCGCTCGACGCGCAGCTTCCGCATCGAGTCCTCCATCTGGCGGATGCCCGCCTGCCTGCCGGTGGTCCACACCTTGGTCGCGACGAACAGCTTCGCCCGGGCGCCCAGCTCGGCCGCGAGCTGCCCGGTCACCGCTTCGGACGATCCGTACATCGGGGAGCTGTCGACGACTCGGCCGCCAAGCTCGACGAAGGCCCTGAGCGTGTCCCTCGCCTGCGCCGTCTCAGCGGCATCGCCGGCGACGTCGAACACCTGCCAGGTGCCCAGGCCGACCGCGGGAAGCGGCTCGCCCGTCTTCGGGATGCGCCGTTCGATCGCACCGCCGGCACTCGATTCAAGCGGCATCAGCATCGCTCCGAGGGCAACCGCACCGGTCTTGAGGAAGGCGCGCCGGGTGGGATCAGGGTCGATCACGACGGCAATCGTAGGTGATCGGGCGATCCCGTGCAACGCGCCGCTTCAGCGTCGATCCGCTCGTGCCTCGCGCAGATCACGCGAGCATG